>Ga0105237_10004724_pt1 | contig 15670 bp, 12 predicted proteins | sample KBSC24metaG_FD_81520 | JGI IMG/M metagenome (GOLD analysis project Ga0105237, IMG submission 81520) | Corn rhizosphere microbial communities from Kellogg Biological Station, Michigan, USA - KBS C2-4 metaG | ecosystem: Host-associated > Plants > Roots > Rhizosphere > Soil | place: Michigan, USA... | reverse complement strand
TCTTAACATATCGCTACTCGTTTTTAGCAAACTACTTAACTGCAATTACTTTATACGGAATCATGAAAAGATATTTTTCTATCATTTTATTACTATTGCTAATTACCAGTTGCAGCAATACAAAGCAATATGAAAAACTTAATACACCCGATAGCCTGCCGGCTTACCAACTCATAAAAGACTGGCCTCATTTGCCACAAGACTACAACCTTGGAAACCCAACGGGCATTGGCTTAGATAGCGCCCAACATATTTTTGTTTTTCACCGTGCAGGCAGAACATGGCCTTTGATTGCACCTATGCCAGGCTCACTCATTCCGGACAATACCATTCTTGAGATCGATAAAGACAGCGGTAAAATAATAAACAGTTGGGGCAGTGGTTTATTTATTATGCCGCATGGATTAACGGTTGATAGAAATGATAATGTATGGGTGACTGATGTTGGGCTTCACCAGGTTTTTAAATTTAGTCACGAAGGAAAATTATTAATGAAGCTTGGCGAAGCAAAAATTGCGGGCAACGATAAAACACACTTTAACCGTCCTACAGATGTAGCTGTAGCTGCTGACGGTTCTTTTTATGTGAGTGATGGATATAATAACAGCAGGATAATAAAATTTTCATCAACAGGGCAATACCTTTTCGAATGGGGTAAAAGAGGAAATGCACCAGGTGAGTTTAACATACCACACAATCTCGATTTGGACGATAAAGGAAATGTGTATGTCGCGGACCGTGAAAACAGCCGTGTACAAGCCTTTGATGCAAATGGAAAATTTATTAAAGAATGGAAGAAAGAAGGTTCCGGAAAAATTTATTCAGTGGTAATAGACAATAATCACAGGCAATTAATTACAATTGACTACAGAAGCACAGTCATGGTTCCCGAAGGTTCTGATGTTTTGATTTTTGATTCAACCGGCACAACAGTTGCTCAATTTGGAAGAACCGGGTTATATGATGGTCCCGTTTGTCGCTATCATGATGTAGCGATAGACAAAGATGGCAATATTTACACCGTTGATATATTAGATAATAAAATTCAAAAGTTTAAAAAGATGATTCATTAATATCAATGCGCAAGATTATACATATGGACATGGACGCCTTTTATGCGTCTGTAGAGCAGCGGGACAATCCAGACTATCGTGGTAAACCAATTGTTGTAGGTGGCAGTCCGGAAGGAAGAGGAGGTGTTGTAGCAACATGCAGCTATGAAGCACGCAAGTTTGGCATACGCTCCGCCATGCCTTCAAAAAAAGCGTTACAATTATGCCCACATGTAATTTTTATACGGCCACGTTTTGCGGTTTATAAAGAAGTATCACAAAAAGTAAGAGCAATATTTTTGCGTTATACAGATCTTATAGAACCTCTATCTTTAGATGAAGCATACCTTGATGTTACTGAAGACAAATTAAACATAGGCTCAGCCATTGAAATTGCAAAGCAGATAAAGCAAGCCATTAAAGATGAATTACAGCTTACCGCATCAGCAGGTGTTTCGGTAAATAAATTTGTTGCAAAGATTGCATCAGACATGAACAAACCAGACGGCCTAACTTTCATTGGCCCTTCCCGCATTGAACAATTCATTGAAGAATTACCCATTGAGAAATTTTTTGGTGTTGGAAAAGTAACTGCTGAGAAAATGAAAAAGCTGTATTTGCATACAGGTGCAGACATCAAAAAGCTAACATAAGCAGAGCTTGCGCAACATTTTGGCAAGGTGGGAAGATTCTATTACAACATTGCACGTGGCATTGATAACAGGCCTGTTGAAGCGAACCAGGAAACCAAATCTTTAAGCGCAGAGGACACTTTCCCGTATGATCTTACCAATGCTTCTGAAATGAACAACCAACTGGATAAACTTGCAAAAATAGTTTGTAACCGTTTACAACATTATCGCTTAAAAGGCAGGACCATTACATTAAAAATAAAATACAGCGATTTTAAACAGGTAACAAGAAGCAAATCATTTGCTGAACCTCTTGATGATTTTGATACAATTTCTTCCACATCAAAATCATTACTTGGCGTTACAGATCTAAAGGATAAAAAAATACGTTTACTTGGCATCAATATTTCAAACTTTGGTTCATCAAATACAAGTGAAAATAAACACAGCAACCAACTGGAGCTATTTTAAAACCGGCTTCATTTATTTTCTTATTTGATTCACCTGCTCTCCCGTTGTGCATCTCCCTTATTACTCACTATTGCCATGTTCAGGAAAAAAAAATTTGCGTAACCGAATGATTACACATAATTTCGTAACCGATTAGTTACACAAATAAATTACGAGTCATGAGAAGAGATGTGTTCCAGGCAATTGCAGATCCTACACGAAGAGAAATAATAGACCTTGTTGCCAATCAGTCATTAAACCTTAATGCAGTTGCAGAAAACTTCAACATCAGCAGGCCGGCAATTTCAAAGCATATTAAAATACTTACAGAATGTGGCCTCATTATTATTAAACAGCAAGGCCGGGAGAGGCACTGCGAAGCAAATCTTAAATCATTAGGCGAGGTTAACGACTGGATTGATCAATACCGCAAATTCTGGGCAAGCAAGCTGGATGCTCTTGAACATTTTTTAAATAAAGAATCTGCTAAAACAAATTATCGCAAACCATTGAAAAAATCTAAAAGAAAATGAAACAGGAACCATTTGTAATCGAACGCACATATAATGCGCCGGTTGAAAAAGTCTGGAAAGCCATTACAGACAAAGATGATATGAAGCAGTGGTATTTCGACATTGCTGAATTTAAGCCTGAAGTGGGATTTGAATTTTCATTTGAAGGGCGGGACAAGGGCAAAGTATTTGTACACTTATGCAAGATAACAGAGGTTGTGGTGCACAAAAAACTTACTTACTCATGGAAGTACAAAGATCATGAAGGCAATTCCTTCGTAACGTTTGAACTATTTGATGAAGGTGGAAAAACAAGATTAAAATTAACACATGATGGTCTTGAGACCTTCCCAAAACAACCATCCTTTGCAAAGGAAAATTTTGTGGCAGGATGGACTCAATTGATTGGCTCTTCTTTGAAAGATTACGTAGAAAAAGTTTACGCCTAACACTATAATACATGCCACTTTATTTGCCGCCGGTGTCACAATTAAGAAAGATAATAATTAAGGGAGTATCGATCTTAGAATGTGTACCGGCGGTAATCTTAACCAGCGACAATATTGATTTAAAACAAGGAGAGTTGCATTGATGCCTTTACCGGCTGCTTATATAACCGGGTGCTTACAGGTGCATTTATTACAGAAGCATCTACTTCATAAACCTCCGTTGATTCATATCTTGACGCAACGATAATTTTAGTACCATTAGCATGTGTATGAAACAATTCTTTTACAAGCTCAGGCGAATTATTTTCTTTTGACAAATGCGATAACAACAGGTGACTCATAAAAACCGGCCTGTGCTCATTAAAAAGATTTAGGGCTTGCACATTTGACAAATGCCCATTTCCTCCACGAATCCTGTTTTTCAGGAAATAAGGATACCTTCCCTTTGCAAGCATTTCATCATCATAATTAGCTTCGAGAAACGCAGCATGGCACAGCTTAAAATGATTGATAAGTTGATCGCATGGCCGGCCTATATCAGTAAAGACTCCCACATTAATATCAGCACAACTAATCATAAAACTATGCGGATCTTTTGCATCATGAAATTTTTGAAATGCCTTTACAGTAAGAGATCCAATTGTTACAGGTTGTACTGCATCAAAAGAACTAACCAGGTGCCGTTGAAGTCTTAAGCCACTGTGCAGCAGCGTTTCTTCAGTAATATAAACAGGCAGTTGATATTTTTTAGATAACACAGAAAGACCGGTGATATGATCTGTATGCTCATGGGAAACAAACACCGCCCTCACCAACCGGATATCAAGATTAAGCTTTCTTAGCCGCACTTCAATTTCCCTGCATGGTATGCCTGCATCAACAAGCACCGCTTCGTTGCGGTTACCAACGTAATAGCAGTTACCATTACTGCCCGAGTTTAATGAAGTAATAAATAAAGACATACAGGGACAAAAATAAAGATTATGATGTTTAATATGTGCGATGCATTATGGTAAGTGGTAAATGATAAGCTGTAAATGGCGAACCAAAAAAATGAATCGTTTGCGAAATAATATCCTCCACATCTCATCCTTCAAAATATACAATTCATTACATAAGAGAAAAAATCGTTAAGTGCCTCCAATTAATATTGCACCTCAATCGGCTCTAAACCTGTACAACGGCTTAATTAAACGTCCGCGGCTTTGTGAGCTTAATTATCAAACACAAGAAAAAAAATTATGAAAAAGTTACTGATCATTGCGGGTGTATTTGCAACCCTATCCGGCGCTTCATGTAAAAAAGACAAAACCGACCCTGGTCCTGACAACGGCGCCACAAAACTTCTTAAAAAAGTAACCAAAACAGAAGAAGGCAAAACAACAACTTACAATCTGAATTATGATGCAAACAAAAGACTTGTTTCCGTTATATCATCAGATCAAAATGAATCAACGACCTTCTCTTACGATAATGCCGGTAATCTTACAAAGCTTGAATCAATTGAATCACATGTAAAGAATCAATACACGTTTACTTATAACAACAACGTACCGGTTTCAGGCACATTTAAAAACTGGCAGCTTACCGCAGGCGAACCAGATGCCATTATGGAAGATGATGAGCTTACTTATACGGTAACAAATGATGCTGTATCAAAAATTCATCTGAAAATGAAAATAGAACCGGCAGAAATGGACTTTAATCTTTCTTACGCAAATGGCAATCTCACAAAAATAGAATCAGATGGCCAGGAAGCATATAAGGTTACTTTCACTTATGGCAACAAGAAACCTGCTTTCCCCAGGATTTCAACATATATACTTGACCAGGCAGGGTTTTCTTTGCAGTTTGCTCTAAAGAATGAACTGCTTACATCTACCTATGATTTTCCGGGAACAGAACTGGATAACACAATTACTAATAATTACACATATGATGCATCCGGCTATGTATTGACATCAAATGACGGATCTACAGAACTTAAGATGGAATATCAATAAACACAAGAGAAAAAGCGTGAGCCGCCCTTGGGCGGCTTTTTTTGTGCCCGTAGCTGAGGAATTTACTCCGGCAAATCCTCCATTATTTATAATTGTTTAAATAACTTTTATTTATTAAGTGTATCTTAATTATTGCATGAGCCAAAACCTGTTCGTGAATGAATAAAACTGGTTAGCTTTGATTTGAAAGAAATCGATGTTTGCCTGTTTAAAGAAATTGTCAGAGAAACAGGAATTATGCAGCGCTAATCTGTCCTAAAACAGGCACCGGTTTTCAAGATGTAATATCCCATGAGATACACCTTATCGTTACTACTATTTCTTCTTCATTCCCTTGTTTTTTGTCAGAACAAGGGCATCCAGTTTGATCATCTTGGAACAGCGAACGGGCTCTCACAAAGTAATGTTCTTTGCATTTTGCAGGACAGTAAAGGCTTTATGTGGTTTGGCACCAGGGATGGGCTCAACAAATACGACGGGTACAAATTTGTTGTTTATAAAAACAATGAAGCCAATAATAACAGTGTAAGCAACAACAATATTCTATGCATGCTTGAGTACACGCCAGGCTTGCTGTGCCTGGGTACTTACGGCGGCGGACTTAACTTTTTCAATACGCAGACAAACAGCTTTAAACACTTTAAACATAGTGACAACAACAGCAACAGTATAGCCAGTGATTATGTAAACAGCGTTGTAAAAGATGCTGATAACAATTTATGGATTGGTACAGAGGGAGGCGGGCTTGACATGTATAATATAAAGCAAAACAAGTTTATACACTACCGGCATCGCAATAATGACAGCAGCAGCATTGGAGATGATTTTATACGACAGGTATACATTGATAAATCCGGTCAGCTTTGGGTTTCTACCATCAACGGTGGTCTCAATCTGTTAGATAAAAGCAATGGTACATTTAAGCGTTATACCCATAATGCAAAGAACAAAAATTCTATCAGCTATAACGATATTCGTTTTACATACGAAGACAGCAAACAACGCCTTTGGGTAGGTACCAATGGCGGCGGGCTTGATTTAATGAACAGGGCAACAGGAGAATTTACACACTACAAGCACAACGCGTTTGATAAAAACAGTATCTCTAACAACATTCTCTATATAGCAATGGAAGATGATGATGGCAAGATATGGATTGGAACAGAAAACGGCGGCGTATCTATTTTCAATCCATTTACACAAACCTTTCTAACGTTTGAGTCTGACGAAATTGATCAGAAAAGTTTAGGTAATAATTCAATTTACGCCATATACAAAGATGTAAAGGGCAACATTTGGCTGGGCACTTTTTCAGAAGGCATTAGTATTGTAAATAAAGATAACAGCCGTTTTCAATATTACAGGCACACATCAGAAAGCAGTTCTCTTAGCAGTAACAAAGTATTAAACATTTATGAAGATTCAGATAATGATTTATGGGTAACTACAGACGGCGGGGGCCTTAATAAATTTGATGCATTAACAGGTAAATTCACTCACTTTAAACACAAAGAAGGTAATACCAGCAGTATTTGCGGAGACTATGTGTTACACGTTGCAGAAGACAGTGATCATAACCTTTGGATAGGCACATGGGCAGACGGCATTTCGGTCTACAACAAAAGCACCGGCGGCTTTACACACTTTAAGAACAATCCTTCTGATAATAAAAGCCTCAGCAATAACAATGCATGGACCATTTATGAAGATTATGAAAAGAATATATGGATAGGCACTTATGGAGGTGGTTTAAATTTATACGATAAAGCTACAGGTACTTTTATACGCTACATGTATGATCCTGAAAATCCGCAAAGTCTTAACAGCGATAAAATACACACTGTGTTTGAAGACAGCAGGCATCGTTTGTGGATAGGCACCGATGGTGGGGGCCTGAATCTTTTTGACAGGAAGTCAAAAACCTTCAGGCATTTTATGAATGATGGCACAAATAAAAGTATTAGTGATAACAGCGTAGGAACTATTTATGAAGATTATAACGGCAATCTGTGGATAGGCACAGCCAAAGGGTTAAGCTTAATGAATGAAGCCTCGGGCACGTTTACTTCTTATACAACAAAAGACGGCCTTCCCAATGATGTAATATTCGGTATACTACAGGATAAAAAAGGATACCTGTGGATAAGCACCAACAAAGGCATTTCAAAATTTAATGCCGCTAAAAAAATCTTTAAGAATTATTCCGTAGCCGATGGTTTGCAAAGTGATGAATTTAAAGAGATGGCTTTTTGCAAAACACATACTGGCCTCATGTATTTTGGTGGCAACAATGGATTTAACATATTTAATCCGGAGCAGGTGAAAGATATTCCTTTCGATCCGCCTCTTGTGCTTACCAGCCTTGAAATTTTCAACCAGCCGGTACATATCACAGATTCACTGCATGACACGCCCTTGTCAAAAGACATAAGCGATACAAAGAGCATCACCTTATCTTACAAGCAGTCCATCATTTCTTTTGAATTTGCATCATTAAACTATGTATTGCCTGTACGCAAACAATATCGCTACATGCTGGAAGGCTTTGATAAAACATGGAACAACGCCGGCATTAACAACACTATTACTTATACCAATCTCGATGCAGGAACTTATACGTTAAAAATTCAGGGGCTTAATAATGAAGGCAACTGGTCAGCCAACATTAGTACACTACAGCTTATTATAAAACCGCCTTTCTGGAAAACATGGTGGTTTATATTGCTTGTGGCAGTAACCCTTGCCAGTATCGTCATTACGCTTTACAGGTTTCGCATTAATGCTATTAAAAAACAGAAAAAGCTGTTAGAGCAACAGGTGCATGAGCGTACACTTCAGCTCGCATACTCCAATGACTTGGAACATAAGGCAAGAGTTGAAGCGGAAACTGCAAGACTTGAGGCCGAACAGGCGAATAAAGCAAAGAGTGTTTTTCTGGCCACTATGAGTCATGAAATACGCACGCCTTTAAATGGCGTTATAGGCATGTCTGCGTTGCTTTCTGAAACAGATTTAAATATAGAGCAGCAGGATTATGCTGATACCATACGCAGTTGTGGTGAAAGCCTAACGACTGTCATTAATGACATACTGGATTTTTCTAAAATTGAATCCGGCAGTATGGAGCTTGAACAAACCAATGTAGACCTGAGAAAAAATATAGAAGAAGTGCTTGATGTATTTGCGAATAAAGCTGCAAAAACAGGTATCGACCTCGTATATGAAATAGACTATAATGTTCCCCCTCAAATTTTAGGTGATAGCATCAGGTTGAAACAGATATTAATGAACCTTGTGGGCAATGCTATTAAATTTACCAGTAAAGGTGAAATATATGTTGGCGTTCACCTGCTTAAAGATTTGCCCAATAACCAGGTGCAGCTTGGCTTTGAAGTACGTGATACCGGTATTGGCATTCCACACGATAAAATACACAGGTTGTTTAAAGCATTTTCCCAGGTTGATTCATCTACGACAAGAGAATATGGCGGAACGGGCCTTGGACTTATCATCTGCGAAAAACTGATCCAGTTGATGCATGGCAGTATTAATGTTGAAAGTGAGCAGGGCAAAGGAACAAGATTTTATTTTGACATAGTTACCACAAAGAGTTTCCAATCGCAAAAAGTATATGCTTACAGTAATTTATCAGACATAGAAGGCAAGCATGTTCTTGTAGTAGATGACAATACAACCAACCAGAAAATTTTACGTGAACAGCTTGAACACTGGAAACTCATAGCAAGAATTGCATCATCCGGCAAAGAAGCATTGTTATTGCTTGAACAATACACTGATTTTGATCTTGTGATATCAGATATGCATATGCCAGGCATGGATGGATTACAACTTACTAAAATCATCAAACAAAAGCACCCTTTACTCCCTGTAATGTTATTGAGTTCTGTAACTGAAGAAAACAGGAAAGAATACAGGGAAATGTTTAGCGCTATCCTTAACAAACCTGTTAAGCAGCATATACTTCAAAAGCATGTGGTGCAGGTACTCAAGGGGCAATTAAAAGCAGCTCCCCAGGAAAAAGCTGCAGCCAATGGAAACGAAGCCCAACAATTTGCAGACCTGCATCCATTAAATATACTTGTTGCAGAAGATAACCAGGTAAATCAAAAACTTATACTTATACTTCTTCGTAAACTTGGTTACAACCCTGAAATTACAGACAATGGCAGATCTGTGATTGAGCTACTCTCAAAGAAAAAATATGACATGGTGTTGATGGATATTCATATGCCGCGACTCGACGGGCTTGAGGCTACTAAGCTTATACGGCTGGAGGGAGAATATCAACCCATTATCATTGCCTTAACCGCCGATGCTACAGAAGAAACAAGACAACTGTGTTTATCTACAGGCATGAATGATTATATGAGTAAGCCTATACAGGCAGAAAAATTAAACAAACAGTTAGAAAAGTGGAGTAACGTAATCAAGGCGCAGATTCATGCATAACCGTTACTGCTCTTGCACCTGTTCTTCTTTTTCAACAACTATCTGAGGCTTTTCTTTAAACAACTCTATTTTCCCTGTAACGCAAATATTTTTATCCTTCCATTTTTCTTCAGGCTTAAACGATAATTTGCTTCGTAGTTCTTCGTATATAACAATGGTAATGGGCTGGTCAGGGTAAGCAGCACCCATATTAAGCAGGGTGACTTTTTTAGCAGCCTTATCAAAATATTTAGCGCTAAATATTTTTCCGCAAACGGTAACTGATTCGCCGACATGTTTTGCTGCATCAGCAGGTTTAATGGATTGTGCGCTTAATGTATCGCAGAAAGCTAATATGCTTAACAAAGAGAATACAACAAACTTCATAATATTCTTTTGCGTAAGTTACAAACTTACCTTTCTATCTTCAAAACACGGGGCCTTTTTGTATTGTGAATGCCGGCTGATTGTTTTGCACAACAAGATTTTTATTTGAAGAACTATTCAACTATTCTTTTCTCACGGTATTCTTTTGGTGTCATTTGAAACTTGGATTTAAACACTGTGGAAAAATATGCGGCAGAAGAAAAGCCAACTTTAAAAGAAACTTCAGAAATTGATAACTCCCCTTCGCCTAAAAGATATTTTGCTTTTTGCAGGCGAATAGTAAGTATGTAGTCGTTAACGTTACATCCAAGCAAAGCTTTTACTTTCCTGTACAACTGCACACGTGAAATACCTATGCTGTGACAGATATCATCCACGCTAAAATTTTCGTTGGATATATTGCTCTCAACAATAGAAGTGAATTCATTGATAAATTTTCGGTCAAGTTTTTTAGGCGCCTGGGCTTTTGTTTCAACCGGCAACTCACTGGTATAATGCTCACGCAGCAATTCACGGTTGCGCACAACACTCTTAATTGTCTCCACCAAAAAATCAACATTAAAGGGTTTTACAATATAGGCATCGGCCATACTCTTCATGCCCTCTATCTGCTGTTCTATTGTTGTTTTGGCAGTAAGTAAAATAATAGGAATGTGAGAAGTACGAATATCATTCTTTAATGTATTGGTTATAGCAATACCATCTTCTTTGCCAGGCAGCACAATATCGCAAATAATAAGATCAGGAATATTTTGAAAAGCCTGCTGGTAAGCAGCAACAGCATTTTCTGCAACAAACACTTCATATTCCTGCTGCAACTTATTTTGAATAAAGTTGCGCAGGTCCATATTATCTTCTATAATCAACACAGAGCGTGAACCATTGGCTTGTGGCAATAAATCTTTTTCACCAGCCAGGAAATTTGTCTGTTGCAGTTCTGAAATGAAAATCTTTTCATCTTGGTAAGCATGGCTTTGCTTTTCTTTACCAGTAAGCATTTCTTCCTTTAAAAGATGCGATGTTCCTGCATGCAAAATAATTTCAAAGCAGGTGCCTTTCCATTTTACACTACTTACCTTGATAATGCCTTTATGCAGTGTAATAAGCTCTTTTGAAAGAGACAGGCCAAGCCCAGAACCTTGTTGGCTGGTGATTTCGTTCTGATAAAAGAGTTCAAACGCATGGTCAGCAGCATCCGGCGTCATACCCGAACCATTATCTTCCACCTTTATAGAAACGGTATTGTTCTCCACATTTTTTTCAAGTACAATATGTATAAAACCATTATCAGCAGTAAACTTAAAAGCATTGGATAAAAGGTTAAAGATTACCTTATCCATCATATTGGCATCAAACCAGAGCATGATGTTTTTGTCTTTACTGATGAGCCTGAAATCGATATTTCTTTTATGTGCAAGTGCATGAAAAGGTTCCATTATTTCGGCTATAAAATCAGCAATGTTATTTTCAGTTGCTCTTAGTCTAAGTTTATCAAGCTCAATTTTTCTAAAATCCATTAACTGGTTTACCAATCTCAAAAGCCTTATTACATTTTTTTGAACAAGCTTTAAATGTTGCTGCACAGTAAAACTAAATTTACTGTTTTGTAAAATGTCTTCAAGTGGTGCAAGAATTAACGTAAGCGGCGTTCTAAACTCATGAGAAATGTTTGTAAAAAACCTGAGCTTAGCTTCATTGGCGGCCTGCGCTTTTTCACTCATTTCTATAATCTGTTTTTGCTGCGCTGTTATTGCCTGGTTTTTCTGTTCAAGGCTACGCGTTATTTTCTTGTTCTCACGTAAATAATAAAATGCAATTCCGCCAAGTACCACAGCAATCACCAGGCTGCCTGCAATTACAAACAGCACCGTACTTTGGCTACGGTAAATTTTACGCTGCTCATCAATCATCGCTTGTTGCCTTTCAATATCGGATTGCTGGCTACTGATCTTATCTGCCTGCAACTTCATTAACTTGATGTTGGTAGAATCTATAATGACAGTCTGCAATTGATTTTCTTTTTGAAAAGTTTCCTGCTTTAGAATGGCCATTGCAGTGCGAATAGATTCCTCACCACCTGTTGGATATAGCGCAGTAGCCGTTAATATTTTGTTACTCACCAGTTGCAATCCTGTATTAGGCAACCCATCCACACCAATAAAAGAAAGGGAGCTGTCAAGGCCTTTTTGCTTGAAATATTCGTACGCACCCAGCGCCATCATATCATTATGCGCAAACACAACGTTGGCGCTTTTCTGAATTTCAGGAGATACCTTTTCCATTGCATCACGTACTTTTTCAATACGCCAGTTACCATATACTTCCGCTGTAATTTTTATATCGGGATGCGATTGTATAACATCATAAAAACCTTTTGCCCTTTCTATAGCAGGCGTTGAACCAGGCAATCCCATTATCTCAATAACATTGCCTTTACCTTTCAACAAATTTGCGGTGTACTCTCCTACCCTTTTTCCAATTTCATAGTTATCGGCACCAATATAAGAGGTATAAAGTGATGAAGATGTTTTTCGATCAATTACAATTACAGGTATGCCCTTATTATAAATATTTTCAACAACAGGATTTAATGGTTTTGCCTCATTAGGACTTACAATTAAAATATCAATGCCTTCGTCCAACAACTCCTGTATTTGTTTAACCTGTACCTCGCTGCTGTTATCGGCGTCTTTATAAATCAAGGTTGCATTTGGATAAAAAGACAGCTCACGTTTCATCCCTTCCAGCATACTCTGACGCCATTTATCTGAACCTACGCATTGCGAAAAACCAATTTTTACTTTACGGTCATTTTTATCCCTTCCACACCCTGCAAAAAAAAGCGTTGTAAAAATTATTACAAATACAGGAAGCACATTTTTCATATGGTTATTATTTATTCAAACCCTCCACGCAAAGATGCATACAAGTTTATTGATTGTTTTATGAAATAAGCGTACTGCATAATTATTTTTTTAACTCCGCAAACGCCTTAATGATGTTCTTAAGCATTTATGAAATTTAACCTGCTAAAATGAAAAACTACCCTTCCCTATAATTTATTATTGAAGACGAGTCAAAGGATTTGCCTATACCAGTTTCGCATTTTATAAATTCTGTCGGTCTTGGTTTAAGGAGCCTTACTTTTTAATCACTTCCCTATATATAGAAAAAAGCAGGAGAAAAATCCTTTCAAAATGGAACCAGGTGTAAGACTTACACAATGTTTTTAGAAATAATTTCAAAATATTATGATACAAATTCGAAAACTGAAACCAAAAGCAGTTGAAAAGAAATAAATTAAATAACTGGTTTTAAGCAACTTAAATATTTTTTTAAGAGAAGATACCTTTTTAAAATCATTTGAGACGATTTTTAAAGCCTTTCGCTATTGCCATATGCTATGTTGCCGACGAAAGTTTGCGATATGAAAAATATAAAAGTTACTACCTGGTCTTTTGTTGTGGCGATGGGCGGTTTTCTTTTTGGCTTTGACACTGCAGTTATTTCAGGCGCTGAAAAATCAATTCAACAGTTCTGGCAATTAAATGCGTTCCAACATGGGCTTACTATTTCAATCGCATTAATAGGAACCATCTTCGGAGCCCTCACAGGCAGCATCCCATCAGATGCACTTGGCCGGAAAAGGACGCTTATATTAATAGCTGCACTTTACCTGTTCTCTTCATTGGGCACAGCATTCTCTTCTAACTGGCACTTTTTTCTTGTTTTCCGTTTTTTAGGGGGTCTTGGTGTAGGCGCGTCATCCGTTACAGCCCCGGTGTACATTTCAGAAATTGCCCCGGCAAAACGCAGGGGAAGACTGGTGGCATTGTTCCAGTTTAACGTGGTATTCGGCATTCTTATTTCTTATTTCTCCAATTACTTAATTGGCCAGCACGGCCAAGATTCCTGGCGATGGATGCTGGGGATACAAGCTATTCCATCCTTTCTTTTTCTTGTATTGCTAAGGCTTGTTCCTGAAACACCAAGATGGCTTATTCTAAAAAGAGGTAAACTTGATGAGGCGCGTTCTGTTCTTAAAATCATTAATCCTAATGATTTTGAAAGCGATTTCTCCAATATTATCAGCGGTCATGAGAAAGACGCATCGAATCATAGAACAGAAAGTTTATTCCAGGCTAAATATAAGTTGCCAGTGATATTGGCCGTATTGTTCGCAATCTTTAACCAGGTATCAGGCATTAATGCCATTATATATTATGCACCACGCATTTTTGAAATGACAGGGCTAGGTACAAGCTCATCCCTGCTGTCTACCGCGGGTATAGGGCTTGTCAATTTTATTTTCACTTTGCTTGCCATCAACTTTATAGATAAAATTGGTCGCAAGACTTTAATGCTTATTGGTTCTTTTGGTCTAATTGTTTCTTTAGGGCTTGTATCGCGTGCTTTTTTTGCACAAGACTTTTCTGGCTTTACTGTGGTTGCTTGTCTACTCGTGTACATTGCTTTTTTTGCTTTTTCACAAGGTGCTGTGATATGGGTTTTTATTTCTGAAATCTTTCCCAACCAGGTTCGTGCAAAGGGGCAAACATTGGGCAGCGTTACTCATTGGGTGATGGCCGCAACGATTGCTTTTATTTTTCCTGCACTGGCTGAAAAGCTTGGCGGTGGCAGCACTTTTCTCTTCTTCACAATAATGATGGTTTTACAGTTACTGTTTGTCTGGAAGCTGATGCCCGAAACAAAAGGTAAATCGCTGGAACAGATAGAAACTGCGCTGGTTCTACATTAGAAAGTAGTGAGTGGGTAGTGGCGAGTGGATGAAAAGTTAGTGAGTCAGTAGTCAGGTAGTCAATAAAAGAATAAGAACGCTTAAGCTAAGCTCAATTGGATGCTCTGTGAAGTCTCTGAAATAAAATTCAACATCAGGTCAATCAAAAAAAATCAGTCAAATCCTGGTTCAGACAAAGATGCCTCAGATACAAAAGATGAAGTGATTGCGACGCAACGAAGATGCTACGAAGTGATTGGCTGGTATCATAAAAAATAACACACAATAAACACTGCTAAACAAAACCAAAACACAATTAAAAATTGCCTATGTCAGAAAAAAAATCATTTCACCCCATTGTCTGCTTTGGAGAAACATTATGGGACATTGTATTGCAGGAAAAACAGCCCGGCGGGGCACCCATGAATGTGGCTTACCATCTTAACAAACTGCAAAAGAATCCGGCAATAATTTCAAGAATAGGTCTTGATGATTTAGGTAAAGAACTGATACATGTCTTTGAATCAAGAGGCATTAATACAGATTATTTCCAGGTGGATTATGAACGAAGCACAGGTAAAGTATTTGCAGAAATTAAAGAGTTTAATGAAGTGCATTATGATATTGTAATGCCCGTAGCATGGGACTTTATTGAGTGGGAAGATAGCTTTGAAAACCTGTTAAGTGATGCTACCTATTTCGTTTTCGGAAGTCTTATTACACGCAGCAAACAATCGAAAAACACTTTATTCAAATGCCTTGAAGCCAGTAATACCAAGGTTCTTGACATTAACATGCGGCCCCCTTTCTATCATAAAAAAATTGTGGAAGACCTGTTACGTAAAGCCGACATTCTAAAATTAAACCTTGCTGAGTTGCATCTTATTACCGGGTGGTTTAGCAACTATAACAGCGACGAAGACAGAATTAAACTACTCAAAGAAAAGTTTAACCTGCATACCATTATTGTAACCAAAGGTGGGGATGGCGCCATTTTA
>Ga0105237_10004721_pt1 | contig 15673 bp, 13 predicted proteins | sample KBSC24metaG_FD_81520 | JGI IMG/M metagenome (GOLD analysis project Ga0105237, IMG submission 81520) | Corn rhizosphere microbial communities from Kellogg Biological Station, Michigan, USA - KBS C2-4 metaG | ecosystem: Host-associated > Plants > Roots > Rhizosphere > Soil | place: Michigan, USA... | reverse complement strand
TTGCCCCGCACGCAAGTCTTGAAAGCCAATATCCTATGCCAGATGAGAAAGGACACATTCCAACATCATGGCTTTTTCACCGGCTTTCATGCACCAATGATGTAAAGAATGATAACTGGTTTGTGAGATTTTTTATGGGAAGTTTTAATTATCATGTGGCGCATCATTTATTCCCCTACATAAACCATATTTATTATCCTGAAGTAACTAAAGTGATTAAGAGCTTTGCACGCCAGCACAAACTTCCATACAGAAGTTTTTCATTGGCAACTTCATTAAAAAATCATTACCTGCTGTTAAAACGCAATGCTTTTCATGAAAACATTTTTGAAGAAACAATGTAAGTAACAGGTTCAAACAGTCTATCCAGTCTATCAATCTGAATAACTAAAAAGCCTGCAGTATTTAAACCGCAGGCTTTTTATTAAATATAATTTGTTGCTCTTATTTAAGCTCAAATGTTTCCAAAAACTTAGTGGTAAAATTACCTCTCCTGAAATCTTCATTCCGCATAAGCTGCAGGTGAAAGGGAATAGTTGTTTTTACACCCTCAATTACATACTCACTTAACGCACGATACATTGTATCTATCGCCTCATCACGGGTGCGGGCAACGGTAATAAGTTTACCAATCATACTATCGTAATAAGGCGGAATAACATAACCAGCATACACGTGGCTGTCCACGCGAACGCCATGTCCACCAGGTGTGTTTAAAATAGTAATTTTTCCAGGTGATGGCCTAAAATCATTATAGGGATCTTCTGCATTAATACGGCACTCTATGGCATGGCCCTGTGGTTCATAATTTTGACCGGAAATTTTTTCACCCATCGCAATTTTGATCTGTTCCTTAATCAAATCAAAATTGATTACTTCTTCCGTTACGCAATGCTCTACCTGGATACGTGTATTCATTTCCATAAAGTAGAAGTTGCGGTGCTTGTCTACCAGGAACTCGATAGTGCCCACACTTTCATAATTAATGGCCGAAGCGGCCTTAATGGCAGCCTCACCCATTTTCTGTCTTAATTCCGGCGTCATAAACGGAGAAGGAGATTCTTCTACCAGCTTTTGATGGCGGCGCTGTATGGAGCAATCTCTTTCGCTTAAGTGGCAAACAGTACCATACCTGTCACCCGCAACCTGTATTTCTATATGGCGTGGTTCTTCCACAAATTTTTCCATGTAAATACCATCATTCTTGAATGATGCTGCTGCTTCTATTTTAGCGGTGTTGTAAGCTTTCTCTATTTCGCTTTCTTCCCAAACAACCCTCATTCCTTTGCCGCCACCACCTGCAGTTGCTTTTAAAATAACCGGGTAACCCACTACATTTTTTGCAAGATGTTTTGCCTGATCCACACTTTCCAGTAAGCCGCCACTGCCGGGCACAACAGGTACACCAGCTTTAATCATGGTTTCTTTGGCGGTTATTTTATCTCCCATTGCATTAATCATTTCAGGAGAAGGGCCAATAAACTTGATGTTATGATCAGCACATATCTGGGAAAACCTTGAATTTTCTGCTAGAAAGCCATAGCCGGGATGCACTGCATCTGCGTTGGTAATTTCGGCCGCGGCCATTATATGCGGTATGTTAAGGTATGAATCTGCGCTTTGTGGTTTACCAATGCAAACGGCTTCATCTGCAAATTTTACATGCAGACTGTCTTTGTCTGCTGTTGAATATACCGCAACTGTTTTAATACCCATTTCGCGGCAGGTTCTAATCACACGAAGCGCTATCTCGCCGCGGTTTGCTATTAATACTTTTTTAAACATTTTAATATAAATGTGAAAATGTGAATAATATGAAAATGTGAAAATGCAGCAATGTGAATATTTTCACACTTACCACATTTTCACATTTCCACATTTCTTTATGCAGGCTCTACCAAAAACAATGGTTGGTCGTATTCAACAGGGCTGGCATCTTCTACCAGCATTTTAACTACCCTTCCGCTTACTTCACTTTCAATTTCGTTGAAAAGCTTCATAGCTTCAATAATACAAACCACTTTGCCCGGAGAAACTTCATCGCCCACTTCTACAAAATTGGGCTTGTCTGGTGATGGTCTGCGGTAAAAGGTGCCAATCATCGGACTTTTAATAGTAATAAGGTTTTCTGCTTTGGGCTCTGCCTTTGGAGCAGATGCGTCACCTGCAGCAGCGGCCAGTGAAGGTACATAAGCTTGTGGAGCAGCCTGTACAGGGTGCTGCGCATAAACTGTTTGCGGAACAGAAGAGGCAAAAACATTTTGCACCTGTTCTTCTTTTTGTCTGATAGTTATCTTAAATTCTTTCTCTTCTATACTTACTTCCCCGATATTACTCTTGTTGATAAGCTTTATCAACTCCTGGATTTGCTTAAAGTCCATATGACAAAATTTTGGGGTTTTTGATAAAATTTCCAGCCATTTTCCGTGAAAATGAGGGGCAAAATAGGCAAAATCAACAAACTTTCATTAAAATGAGGCTGAAATTAATTTTGCGCCTGCCGCTTTAAAATGAATTATAGTATGTACAAAAAAGAACAGGAAAAATAAAATGATGAAGCTTGTCCATTTCATCATTCAATATTCCCTGTTCTATGGCTAAATATTAAATTATTCTTTTACTCTTTCTACGTATTCACCGGTTTTGGTGTTAACACGTATCAATTCGCCTTCGTTTACAAATAAAGGAACGTTTACAGTGGCACCGGTTTCAATAGTAGCAGCTTTTAACGCACGGGTAGCAGTATCTCCACGTACGCCCGGCTCGCAATAAGTAATCTGAACGATAATTTTTTCAGGCAACTCTGCACCAATGGGCTGGTCGGTTTCTGTATTGATAAATACAAAAACTTCACTGCCATCTTTTAAAAACTGTGGTGCGTCAATCATTTCTTCGCCAAGTGCAATCTGCTCAAAAGTCTCATTGTTCATGAGGTTGTAGCCAGATTCATCTTTATATAAAAACTGGTATGTTTTCTTTTCTACGCGCACAGGAAAAATGGTTTCGCCACTGTTCCATGTTTTTTCTATGGTGCGGCTGTTATCCACACCTTTTAATTTAGCCCATACTTTGGCAGCCGCCCTTGCGGTTTTGTTTTCACCAAACTCCACAACGGAATATAAACTGCCATCCAGCTTCAAAATCATGCCGCGGCTGATATCTGATGTAGTAGCCATAAAAATGTTTTGAGTTTTTGATTAGGGCGCAAAAGTAGTGATTGGGATGGATATTCAATAATTGCTTTTTTAATAGACGAAATGATTTAAAAATGCCCGTTTTGAACCAAAAAATGCCATAATTATTTCATTCTTTCTTTAACGTAGGCCAGCACCTTAACATGCGCATCATCCGTTGCTTCTTTATTATGACTGGGGTTACTTGGATTGGCAAAACCATGACCGGCATCATAACGGTTTACGATCAGCTTTACACCAGCTTTTTCTGCATCGGTTACGAATTGATCCACTATAGCCGGGCCTGGAAACTGGTCTTTGTTTCCAAAGAACCCAATAATATCAGAATTAAGCTTTTTTAACCTCGCAATATCTTTCTCCGGCTGGCCATAATACATAATGCATCCCACGGTTTGTTTGCCTCCTTCAATAGCAGCCTGTAAACTCCAGCCGCCACCAAAACACCAGCCGATGGTAAAGACTTTTGCGTTGGTACCAACATAGGCAAAAGCACCATGAATGATGTGCATTGCCCTGTCCGTTTTAACGGACTGAACATACCTGGCAGCGCTATCCCGTCCGGCAGCAACCTTATTATCATATAAATCCAATGCAAGCACATTTATGCCTAATTCATTAGAAAGTTTCTCCGCCTCTTGTTTTATGTAATCATTCAACCCATACCATTCGTGAATGACAAAAAGATAGTAGGGAGATGAATTTGTTTTTATTTCAAAAGCGTGAGCATCATTTCCGTCTTCCGTTTTGTAATTGATATCCTTGCCTTTCTCGCTTATATACGTAAATGGGATAGGATCTTCATGCGACATTTGAAATTGTTTATCAGATGCATTAAGCGCATATAACTCAGTGGCAGTAGGCTGACAGCAATTGTCCATTTTTTGCGCCCGCACACTCAGTGTAAACAGAAACATCAAAAAAACTGAACAGATATTTTTCATAGTAAAATGTTTTGATTTACAACTTACAAAACTTTAATCAATAGTTTTTTGTTCACAAAGTTTGCCCACATCAGCAACCGATAATTTTTTTAGGAGTAAAAAATGCTTTAGGTTTGCATGACCACTGAGAAATTCTTGTTTGTTCTCCACGGTCACTTAAAATCACTGACTATACTTTAAATGAATACGCACACAACCTGGTGTTGGGTGTTTTATTTTATTTAACTTATTACTCAATGGCCCAATGTTCCGTTAGCCGGATTAATCAATAGCGAATAAGAAGAGAATACAAAACATTCACCATAAAGTTATTTTATATGGCAAAGTATATTTTTGTTACCGGCGGGGTAACCAGCAGCTTAGGAAAAGGCATTATTGCGGCATCGTTGGCAAAGTTGCTGCAAGCCAGGGGATTCACGGTTACAATACAAAAATTTGACCCCTACATTAATGTTGACCCCGGTACGTTAAATCCTTATGAACATGGTGAATGTTATGTAACAGAAGACGGCGCGGAAACGGATCTTGACCTTGGCCACTATGAGCGCTTTCTTAGTATTTACACTTCTCAATCCAACAACGTTACAACCGGGAGAATCTACCAAACAGTTATCAATAAAGAGAGAGAAGGTGCATTCCTGGGTAAAACCGTACAGGTTGTTCCGCATATTACAGATGAAATAAAACGGAGGATGCTGCTGTTAGGAAAAGATGGCAAGTACGATATCGTGATTACAGAAATTGGAGGAACAGTGGGTGACATTGAGAGCCTTCCCTTTATTGAAGCAGTACGTCAGTTACAGTGGGAACTGCCTGATGAAGATGTAGTGGTTGTTCACCTTACATTAATTCCTTATCTGCGTGCCGCAAAAGAATTAAAAACAAAGCCTACACAGCATAGTGTAAAAATGTTGAGTGAAACAGGTGTTCACCCGGACATTATTGTTTGCCGTACAGAAGAACCTTTAAGCAATGAGATCAAAAGAAAAATTGCTTTATTCTGTAACGTAAAACAGGATGCGGTTATAGAGGCAATGGATGCACCTACCATTTATGAGGTACCCCTGGCCATGCTGCGTGAAAAGCTGGATATTATCTGCATGAAAAAACTCAATATTTCATCATATAAAGAACCCGAGCTTGACAAATGGAAAGCGTTTCTCGATAAACTAAAATATCCTAAAAGTAAAGTGACTGTTGGTTTGATTGGAAAATATATTGAGCTGCAGGATGCCTATAAATCTATACTGGAAAGTTTTATACATGCCGGCGCCGTTAATGAAGTTAAGGTACAGGTAGTAAATGTGCACAGTGAGTTTATTACAAAAGAGAATGTTGAAGAAAAGCTGGAAGGATTAGATGGCCTGCTGGTTGCTCCCGGTTTTGGCCACAGGGGTATAGAAGGAAAAATTGTTGCGGTACAATATGCCCGTGAAAATGGTATGCCTTTCTTTGGTATCTGTTTAGGCATGCAGATGGCTGTTATAGAATATGCAAGAAATGTACTGGGACTTGCAAAAGCTCATTCAACAGAGATGGATGCAGACACCTGTGATGCAGTAATAAACATGATGGAAGAGCAGAAGAAAATAAAGATGATGGGTGGAACAATGCGTTTGGGTGCTTATCCATGCGAAATAAAAGAAGGTACATTGGCACACCAGATTTATGGTGCCACGCAAATAAGTGAAAGGCATCGCCATCGTTATGAATTTAACGACAGTTATATTGAGCAGTTTGAAGGCAGCGGTATGATTGCGAGTGGTGTAAATCCTGAAAGTGGACTGGTAGAAATAATGGAGATACCATCACACCCATTCTTCATCGGCGTTCAGTATCATCCTGAGTTAAAAAGTACCGTTGAAAGACCGGCTCCTTTATTTGTAAGCTTTATTGATGCAGCTAAAAAGTATAATGAAGAAAAAGTGTCTGTAAAAAAAACAGCACTTCAAAGTGAAATGGTTTAAGCAGATCCTTATTACACAAAATAATCAAGCCACCTGAACGGTGGCTTTTTAGTTAATGTCTTTGTGTGATAGAGATAAGTCAGTGTATACTCAGTGCTTTAAGATGAGCTTTAAATTCTCTCAGCTTACGAATGTTTAAATAAATATGTGTAAAATCTGTGATGAGCCCCTTTGAACGTAAAAAGAAAAATCTTGACCTGGATCTTAAGAAAAAGCCGTAGCTGTCTCTCTTATCTGTACCTATCGCCCTAAAAGAATATTTTATCAACTCTTTATTAAAGTGAAAGAAATGTTTTGCAGTATACAGGCAAAATTCGAATCTTGAATTAATATTCGTGCCATTAAGCATAATGGTATATGCATCCAACGTAGCAAAACACGGAACACTTTCCTTAACCAGTTTTGAATAATACTCGTATGTTAATCTTGATGGAGGTATGTGATGAATAAACGTAAGCCTCTCTTCGTACCAGATTACATAACCCGCCATTGCGATGGCATAACAAAGTTCATAATCGCCACCTGACGAAAGTGAATTGCCCTTTCTGTCTGAAAGCAATTGCTTAAACCCCGCAGCCACTATTTTTTCATAAGCCGGCTTAAAGATAACCGCACCAGCACCATACACCCGTTTGCCTTTTACAGGTCCGGAATGCTCTTCCTGCTTGCCTACTGCCAGCATTTTTGCCGTCTCTACCCATGTGGGCATCTCCGCATCTGCATAAGGTTTTCCAAGCCCGCCAATAACGCCAATGTTTTTATGGTTATCGAAAACTTGCTTAGCTACTTTGAGGTAGTCTTCATTTAGTGAATTATCATCATCGCACCAGATAACATAATCGTAGGCAGCTTCTTCAAAGCCTCTTTTTCTTGCATAAGATAATCCTAATACAGGCTCATTAACAACCTTCAATGAAATATCGCAGGGATATTTTTTCCATTCTTCTTTTACAAACCCAGCTGTATTATCAGTAGATGAATTATCTATAATAAGCAATTCACAAGACATGCCCTCTGGTATCTGCAGCATAGCAATATGCTGAAGTGTAACAGTCAATCTTTTGGCGCTGTTATAACAACAAATTACTATTGAAAATCCTTCCTTTATCATACCGCAGGGTAACTTTGAAAAAAACTTTAATAACGTTAAAAAGTATTACAGGATTTTTACTCAGCATAAAAGCCGCTTTTAGTTGAGCAAACGCACCTTCTTTATTCTTTCTTTGATGCCACAACTTGTTAGCGGTCCTTACAGCATAACCTGCATAAAATGTCTTCGCTTTCTTTTGCAAGGATGTTACAAGATTAGGCGGAAAATAATGCTCTGTAATTTTCATTACAGTGATTAAGTCCCTGATATTTTCAGCAGAAATAATTTTTTGTGATGTTATGGATCCCAGGGACATTCTTCTGTATACAGCTAATGTTTCAGGATTGTAAGCTACAGGATAATTTGCAGCAATGCGTATCCACATATCCCAATCTTCTCCATACGTCACCATCCGAAAGGCGCCGAGCTTTTCATACACGGCCCTCTTTACCACAACGGACGGCGTTTCAATTCTTTGTCTTTCCCCCAGTAACAAAAGTATATCAGGTAAAACACCACTGCCTTTTTCTGCCGTTTGCATGTGCAGGTATTGTCCATCTTCATCCACATATTCAGTCCGGCAAAAAGCAGCTCCAATCTCTTTGTATTCAGCAAAGAGTTTTTCCATAGAAGTATAAAAACCAGGCTTAACCCTATCATCGCCATGAAGCAGGTGAACCAATTGGCCCTTTGCTCTTTTTATAGCCGTTTCAAAGCTTCTAAGGCTACCCATATTTTCTTCGTGCCTGTAGTAAGCAACCCTCCCCTTTCCTACAGATTTTACTAAAGATTCAACATCTCCATCAGTGCTTGCATCATCAATTATCTCTATCTGCATAGTTACCGCACCCCTATCCTGCAGCAATACACTTTCAATTGTTTCTTTCAAATAGTTTATACAATTGTATGCAGGTATCATAACTGACCATAGCGGCCCATTTGAAACATCAACATGAGGAATTTCGGGGGGTTCTATAGGTATTCTTTTTATCACTTAGGAGGGGATGAAATGGTTAAATTTTAGGGCTATTCTATCTGATAGCTGGACATTAAGCAGAACTGGTCGAAAGATAATAAATTTATTGTAATTAAGGTAATTTTCCATTTCTTTCATCACGCAGTATTTTAAAATCCTTGCTAATAACGCATAGCAGCTTCCATTTAAATGCCGACAAAAATGGTTTTAAATATAATAGCATATAATATCTTTTATTGTAAAAAGCCTGCAGCACATTGTCATTAATATTATTGGGATTTGGATGATGAACAATTTTTTTTGAAATCCTTTCAAGAAGTTTCATGTATTTAACTACCAGGAAGAAACTTTTTTTCTTCAAAACAGGTTCGTATTCATACCTGAAAAAATGAATATGGTCAGCAGTTATGTTTAATGGTTTTTCAAAATAGTGGTTGATGTTTCGACGTACCACCTGGAACAACGCTTCATCATATTCTTTCTTTTTATGTACAAGGTGCGTGCTTTCTGATGAAATACGATAATCAAGTAATACTTCTTCCAGTTGCCTTACCCTGAATTTGGCTGACATCTTCCAAAACAAATCATAATCTTCAGCATAAGGAATATCATACATATTTACATCTATCGTTGGCTGGCGACGGAACACTACAGCAGGATGATAAATATTACATTCAAACGTAAGTGCATAATAAAGAAATTTATCACGATGTACTTCCTGCCTAATAAAATCTCCATTGGAGGAGATAACCCTTACATAACAGGAAAGAAGTGAGCAATCTTTATCCTGCTGCATAAAATCATACTGCTTCTGTAACCTTTCCGGATAGCTGATATCATCTGCATCCATTCGTGCAATTAAATCTGATGAAGCAAGCTGTATTCCTTTATTAAGCGTTGCAGAAATACCCATATTCTTTTCGTTATGAATAAGTCTTATACGCGGATCATTGTATGATTCAATGATGGCCACTGTATTATCTTTTGAAGCATCATTAATGATTAAGAATTCAAAATTCTTCAACGTTTGAGACAATATACTTTCAATAGCAGGTTTTAAAAACAATGCCGCATTGTACACAGGCATCAAGACGGTAATAAGCGGAGGGGTCAGTTGTTCAGGCATCTTCTAATTGGTTTCGGTTTAAGATTGTCATCGATCATTTTATCAGCTTCTTACCATTTTTATTACAGGATGCACTATTCTATACAGCCTGTCTTTTACAACATAATAACCCTTTGCTAAACCTGTATGATATGGCATCAAAGATTTTTTATATGCTGTTTCAACTGCTTTGTTACTTATGGCATGCTCTTCCATATATTGTTTAAACCAGCGAAGAAAAAATTTTCTCGTTTTGTCATAAATACCATCCTTATAAGCAAGCGCAACCATTGACTCTGCACGTTGCCGGTAACGCAAATGACATTTACTACTTACATAAACAGGCACATGAAAATAAATCTTACAAAAGAACGGTTGATCTTCATAAAACTGGTAATCACCTACAAAGACACCACCTTCAAACTTTGCATATTTGTCATAAACAAATCTTCTAAGCATTATATCAGACGGACATGGCGCAGAGCCATAAGAAAGCGGGTAAAGATAAGTAAGCATCAGTGGTGGCTGTATCAACTGATCCTGCGGGGCACCAACAGGTACAAGTTTATCAGGATTTTTTGCATTCGCATCCCAACTATGCCAATACTCGTAGGTACCACATATCATACCTGCCTCGGGGTATTGAAGCAGTATGTCTAACTGATCTTTTAATTTATCTACATGCCAGACATCATCAGCATCAAGAATAGCAAGATAGTCGCCCTTGCTTAACCCGATAGCATAATTGCGGCTTGCACTTAACCCTTTATTTGCATGCCCTTCATGCTCGCAATAAAAAATTTTGTCAGGATATTTTGCAGCATACTCTTTTGCTATACCAGTGCTTTCATCTGCAGAGCCATCATCAACAAGAAAAAGCTCCCAGTTGGTATAAGTTTGCGCCAGAACACTTTCTATTGCTTCTGACAAAAATCTTTTCTCGTTAAGAAAAGCTGTTGTTATGGAGATAAGGGGCTGGTTGCTCATAATTCATTATATTTTAAACCAGTTTTCAAGTTGTTTTTTGAATATACTTCCTTCTATATTTTTAACCTGGAAGCGTGGCAATGCCAATGGATTACTGGCTTCCGTAAAGACGGCTTCTTCTGTTGTACAGGCATAACTAAAACCTGCTTTCCTTAAAAGCTTTACTGATGTTTGATTATAACTTCCATGGGCAAATCCATAACCAGCTATGCTTTTATTTACTGTTCTTTCGAGATAAATCTTGTTGTCTTGTATAGCCTCGTATTGAGTTTCTTCATCAAACTTTCCTAAAGCTGTATGCCAGGCTGAATGTCCGCCAATTTCAAAGCCCGCTGAATTTGATAACTCTTTAAGTTTATCGCTATTCATCACACGATATTTATCACGCACCTCCATGCCTTTGCCGCATTGCTTAAACAACTGATCTATCACCTCTGTTTGTTCCGGGTATGAAAGCGATTTAATCCATTCAGACAAATAAAGAAACAACGCATGCTGTGTTGTTGGTGGTTCCTGCCATGGAAGCCATGACGCAAAATCTTTCATATCATCTTCTGAAATAATCTGCTGCCAGCCATCCTGTAAATCCCAGCGATATGTATTCTCTCTCAAAGCAATTTTTATTTCACCAGGAAGATTTGTGTTCTCAAGCAATATGTATTCAAGCTGATCCCACCAATATTCCCGGTTCATTTGTTGAGAAGCATTGGTAATAAAAAACGTTGCCGGGTACTTATGTTTTTCAAGAATGGATTTTGCGGAAGTAAAGTTATCTAAATAACCATCATCAAAAGTTATGACGACACTATCCGGTTGTACCTCTTTGTTACTGATATCTTTTACTGCCTGCTGTAAAGAAATTACCCTGAATTTTTTGAGCACTTCCATTTGTTCTGCAAAACATTCAGGCGAAACACAAAGCTGCCATGTATCACTAACCGCAGTATTTATGCGATGATACATTAGTATAACTCCAGCTTTTTTATTTCTTTTAAAGAGATTAAACATTATTATCGTTATTACTCCGGCTTACTATTTTACCGCTTTTACTGTCACTACAATCGGGTATGACGGGTCGACCGTATCTAAAAGCTCTCCCTTTTCTATTTCATTTATTCCTGCTCCCCATAAGAAAGCCGTTGCAGAGAATACATTTCCAAACGTGCTGATTTCACAGGGTGATGGAAAATTTTTAGCCATTACCATTTGCATAGACTGCTTATTAAATGCCCAAAGCCAGTTTTTACCCCATTCGCCAGGATCTATAGGCGTAATGCCGGGCACTGTCATTAATAATACTCCACCTGGCTTTAGTATTCTGAAACATTGCCTGACCGCGCTTTGAAAATCATATATAAAATGCAATGTTTGGGTAAGTATAATACAGTCAAAGGTATTATCTGCGATAGGCAGCCTGGCCTCATTTGATAAATCACCTGCAATGGTGGCACCCGGAGCGCCTTCATGTAAATGCAATACATCGCTTTTCACCAGCCTGTCTTCTCCAAATCTTAAGGTGTAAGTATTTTCTGCTACTTCAAGCACCCTTCCTTTTACCAGCAGTTTATTTTCTTCCAGAAACTTTTCAATATAATACCTGTCTATTGCACCTCCTCTGTCAAAACCAAAATCATAACTTAAAGGTTTGGTTGTTTTCAAATTGCCCCAGTCTATTTTACCTACTGGTATATCCGCTGCAATTTTATTATTGACTGAATTCTGTTTTTTAAAAGGCTTAATAACCCTTTTGATACCTCTTTTAATACGGTTTTTTGTGTTAAGCGTATAAAGCTTTGAAATAATTTTCGGATTATTTCTTTTTAGGATTTCAAGTTCTGTCTCTGTTAAAACAGGCTCTATTTTTATTGAACGGTTAAGCAGGTAAAACTTATTTCTTACAAGCAAATCTGTATAATAGTCGTTCCATATTTTAACACCGGCAGCATACGCAGACTTCTCTTCGTCTATGCGTAATTCATTTTCCTGCCTTTGATGCACTTTCAACACATGACTCAACATCATCGGGATGTTTTTGCTCATGTTATTACCATGAATCCTGTAGGCTGCAATGATATGCCTGTGCACAAATATTGGATGGCGACGTGTAAGTTTTAAGTAAAGATCATAATCTTCAGCAGCTTTCAAACTGGCATCATATCTAAACTCATTGAAAGCTTCACGCCTGTACATTACCGCAGCATGCATGCCAATAAAATTGCCCTGCAGCAAATCGAGGTAATGATCTTCATACACAGGATTGTTTTCTTCTTCTTCAATAACTTCTCCATGCGTATCAACTTTGTAATGCCCGCCGGCAACAGCAATACATTCAGGATGCGCTTTTATTGCTTCGAACTGAAACGCCAAAGCCTCATTGTATAACCAGTCATCTGCATCAAGAAAAATAAGATAATCGCCTTTTGAATTATCGATACCTGTATTTCTTGCAGCACCTAAACCCTGGTTATGTTGCCATACATATTTCACCTGCTCATACGCTTTTGTTACCTCCTTAGTGTTGTCGGTTGAGCCATCGTCTACCACTACTATTTCAAAAAACGGATATGTTTGTGCAAATACACTGTTGATCGCTTCCGGTAAATAACCAGCATGATTATAGCAGGTAATAATGACTGAAATAAGGTTGCTTTCTGTACTCGTCATCTCTTTACAGGTTTAGGTTGCAATAATTTTCTTTTGTTGCGATAATAAAAAAGCAGCCCTGAAAATATTCCTTTCAACTCCTGCATATAAGTACTGTAATTATATTGAAACCTGTATCGCATGGCTTTGGGAAGTATCGTTATATAGTAAGGCAATACTTTCCTGTATAAGTGCCTCAGGTTTCCTTTGTGCCTGTAACGCTCGTGCTGAACATATAAAGCCGCCGTAAACCCTCTCATATAAAAAAAGATTTGTCTCTTAAGCGCTTTTATTTCCCGACGATGCTCATGATGAGCGACAGCCAACGGTGTATAAATAATTGTATAACCTTCTGCAAGTACGCGATACCAGTATTCAGAATCACCACTGCAACCTGCTGCACCTACATCAAGCCTTTCATCGAAGTAGCCAATCAAATCAAATATCTTTTTTCTGAAAGCCATGCTTGCGCCTGCGCCTATTTCCCATGCGGGAACTCCTTTGGCAAGATGTTCTTTAAAGTAATCGTTATTAAATTCTTTAGAAACATACCCACGGTTAAAACTCCAGAACGATTCAAATATCATCTGTGCCTCGCTCACTATTTCTGAAGCGAATATTAGGCCCGTAACGCCCATTATATCGTCTCTATAAAAAGCATTTGAAATATAGTAGGTCCATAAGGGATGCAACATAGCATCATCATCTGTAAACGCAACAATATCACCGGTTGCAGCACGTGCGCCGGCATTCCGCGCAAAGTCAAGACCTGGCCGTTCTTCAAGACAATAGGTAACATTGCTAAAAGACTCAACCACTTTTTTTGTTGAATCATCTAATGGAGCATTATCCACCACAATTATCTCCTTGGGAGCATATACCTGTTCATCTAATTTTTGAAGACATGTCTGCAAAAAGGCAGATCTGTTTCGCGTACAAATAACTATGCTTACCTCATGGTCAAGTGGCTTGTTTGGCAAATACATGCCGCATATATGTTCAAGAAATTCATTCCATTTTTTGGTATCCTGTTTAAACCAGCTTTCTTTTACAAATTCATCCGGCCATGTGTTTTGCTGAACGGCATAATAATCAAGTGCTGTCCATAATTCATTAAACAGTCTTTCCAACAATTTTTCTTTTGATGAATACTCATTTGCATAAAGAAAAACATGGCATAAGGGAATATTCTTCCACCATAATACTACATACTTATTCCCCTTAAGAGGCAGTAACGCAGTATCAAGCGGTATATCTAAGGTGTTTAGATGAACAATGTCAAAGGGTTTAAAATGCTTCATGTTTAAACGAATGCTTTATTCTTTACCATTAGTGTAAAGGGTAGTTTTGGTCTTACAAATCCGGTCCAGTTGCCGTACCATGCCATGTGATCTGGGTCGTCGTTTACATCAAAATATAAACATTCTTCATAATAAAAAATATCTTCCGTTATATTCTTAAAGAATGTTAATGACACTGTATAAGAACCGTCTGTTAAAAAGTTACCGGGTATGGTACAACGTCCTTCAATTAAACCTTTGCTTGCTTTTACAGAATCTGAAAGAACCGTAAAAATGCATTCCCCCCCAACCGTAAAAAGATACATACCTACTGAAAGGGTTAAATCATCTACAAGGCTCCAGCATTCAAAATTTATATGCAGGATTGTACGTACATCTATCTTACCAGTGCTATCAGTTTCTGCGGTTAAATACACCTGCTTCATTCTTATATTATCATCGCCCGGCGCTTGATCAGGATTAGTATATACCTGCGGTTTCTTTTTCTTTTGAAGCCCATGCAAATACTTATGAATTACCTTATCCGGAATATCATCATATTTTAGTCTTCCTTTCTCGAGCAGAAGAACCCGACTACAAAATCCTTGTACCGCCTGCATACTATGACTTACCAACAAGATGGTTTTGCCCTGTTTGGAAGATACATCATGTATCTTATCCATACACTTTTTTTGAAACTCAGCGTCACCAACACTTAAAGCCTCATCAACAATAAGAATATCCGGGTCAAGATGCGCCGCTACAGAAAAAGCGAGACGTACATACATACCGGAAGAATATCGCTTAACAGGTGTATCTATATAATTTTCAACTCCGGAAAAATCTATAATTTCATCAAGTTTAGCATCTATTTGCCTGCGTGTTAATCCAAGTATATTACCATTAAGATAAATATTTTCCCTGCCTGTAAGTTCTTCATGAAAACCGGTGCCTATTTCCAGCAGGCTGGCAATTCTTCCTTTGCCTTTTACATACCCTTTGGTTGGCTTTGTAACTCTTGATAATATTTTTAACAGGGTAGATTTTCCCGCGCCATTTTTGCCGATAATGCCTAAAACCTCGCCTTCTTTAATAGAAAAAGTAACATCCTTTAAAGCCCATAAAATATCTTTCCCACCCGTTTCGTCTTCATCAATTTTTTGAAGGGGATCCGGCCTTTTCAAAACATTTACCTCCCACCAGCGGGATACATCTTTCTTTAATGTTCCTGATGAAATTGAACCAAGACGGTACAGTTTTGAAACCTGGTGAACTTCTATGATCGTATTTCCTGTTGCCATTAATTAATTTTTACACTGTATCAACAACGTTTTGTTCCACTCTGCCGAAAAGTATAATTCCCAGAATAAAAGTGATAATAATAGAAACCGCACTATACAGCATATGCACTAAACTTACAGAACCAGAATTGAACAACGCAATCCTGAAGGCCTCGAGAATCGGGGTTAACGGGTTAAGGCCTATCAGCA
>Ga0105237_10004719_pt1 | contig 15684 bp, 14 predicted proteins | sample KBSC24metaG_FD_81520 | JGI IMG/M metagenome (GOLD analysis project Ga0105237, IMG submission 81520) | Corn rhizosphere microbial communities from Kellogg Biological Station, Michigan, USA - KBS C2-4 metaG | ecosystem: Host-associated > Plants > Roots > Rhizosphere > Soil | place: Michigan, USA... | reverse complement strand
GTCGACAAGCCGTTCTGGTTCCAGCTCTACGTGATGAAGGACCGCGGTTTCATCAAGTCGCTGATCGAGCGCGCGATTGCGGCCAAGTGCAGCGCGCTGGTCCTGACCGTCGACCTGCAGGTGATCGGGCAGCGTCACCAGGACATCAAGAACGGCATGTCGGTGCCGCCGGAGTGGACGCTGTCAAAACTGTTCGATTTCGCCATCAGGCCGGCCTGGGTGTCCGGCGTGTTGCGCGGCAAGCGAAAGACCTTCGGCAACATCGCCGGGCACGTCAAGAACACCGAGGACCTCACGCGGCTCTCGGAGTGGACCGCCTCGCAGTTCGACACCTCACTGACCTGGAAGGACATCGACTGGATCCGCTCGATCTGGCCGGGCAAGCTGATCCTGAAGGGCATTCTCGACGTCGAGGACGCGGAGATCGCGGCGAAAACCGGCGCGCAGGCGATCGTGGTCTCGAACCATGGCGGCCGGCAGCTCGACGGCGCGCCCTCCTCGATCGAGGTGCTGCCGGAGATCGCCGATTCCGTCGGCTCGCAGGTGGAAATCATGTTCGACGGCGGCATCCGCTCGGGCCAGGACGTGATGCGGGCGCTGGCGCTGGGCGCCAAATCCTGCATGCTCGGCCGCGCCTATGCCTACGGGCTGGGCGCCGGCGGCCAGGCCGGCGTCGCAAAGGCGATCGATATCATCGCCAAGGAACTGAACACGACGATGGGTCTGTGCGGCGTCAACACCATCGCCGAGGTCGACGCGCGCGTGCTGGCGGATTGAGGCCACCGTCATTCCGGGGCGATGCGCAGCATCGAACCTCAGATGCGCAATTGCGCATCGGGGAATCTCGAGATTCCGGGTCTGGTCCTTCGGACCATCCCGGAATGACGCTTCGCCTCACATCGGCGGCGTAATCCCGTCGCGGCCGACGTTGACGCGGTTGGCTTCCAGGGTGCCGTCGTCCTTCTTGACCGCGCCGAATATGATGATCTTGGCGCCCGGCTTGACCTCCGACTTGTCGCTCGCGACGAAGGTGACGATCGGCGTATCCGGCGGCACCACGACTTTCTTTTCGCCGTCCTTGTATTTGACCAGGATGTTCTGGCCGTCGGTGCCCTTCACGGTCTGGGCGACGGTGGCATTGGTCATGGTCGAGTTCGGGCGCTGATCCCAGGGGCGGAAACCCTCGGCAGCACCGCGCTGGTTCTCAGGGAAAATGTGCACCGCAACCGCCTTCTGGGTGCCATCCGGCTCAGGCATCGCCGTGACGCCGATATAGGACCCCTCCTTGATCTCCGACAATTCGGTCTTCACAACCGCGAACACCGCGACATTGTCGGTCATGCGCACCTTCATGTCAGTGCCCTCGCGCGACTTGATCGCGAGCATGGGGCCATCGACCGCCTCGATCGTGCCGCGAATACGCACCACCGGCGCCTGCTGGGCCTCAGCCAGCGCTACGGCCCCGAACACGGCCAAGGCCGTCAGTGCACGCGCAAATCCCCGCAACGTCGTTCGTTCCGGCATGACATGATCTCCTCGCCCTGATTGAAAGATGAACTGGCCACAATCACTGGAAACCCCGTTGCCGAACCGCTATTCCTGGGTGAGGCGGGCGGTGGAGGCCCCAAATGGCTGCTTCGCGTCACATCGGCGGCGTCAAGCCGTCACGGCCGACGCTGATGCGGTTGGTTTCGAACGAACCGTCGGGCAACTGCTTCATGAAGGCAATCACCTTGGCGCCGACCTTGAGGTCGGACTTGTCGGCGGGGACATAGGTCACCACGGGTGTCTCCGGCGACACCACGACCTTCTTCTCGCCGTCCTTGTATTTGACCAGCAGGGTGCGACCGTCATTGCCGACCACGCTTTCGGCCACCGTCGCATTGGTCATGGTCGAATTCGGCTTCAGATCGTAGGGCCGCGAGCCCTCCCCGGTGCCGCGCATCGCTTCGGGAAACACATGCACCTCGACCGCAGCCGGAGCACCGTCCGGGCCGGGCACGGTGGTGGTGCCGATGAAGGAGCCGACCTTGATGTCGGCGAGCGAAATCCTGATGATGCCGACAAGCCGGATGTCACCGGTCATGTGCAGCTTGACGTCCTCGCCGCTGCGCGACTTCACCGCAACTACGTCACCATCGACGCTCTCGATGGTGCCGCGAACCCGCGACGGTGTCGGCGACTGCTGGGCGATCGCTGAAAGGGCGGACGCCGCGACGGCGACGATGGCAGCAAGCGGACGAACAAGCGTCGAACGGCGGACGGTCATGAACGAATCTCCGGGAAGCGTCTGCTGGGGTACGGGGAGTTCAAAGTGGGCCGATCAACGGCAAGACCCCAGCACATCCTCGATATTCCGGCTCATTTTTTCGTGTGGGCGTTTGTTTTCGTGTGAGGGGTTGCCGGGTTCAAACCCGCGTGAGGTCAGCTTCAACCAGCGCGCGAAGTTCCGCCGTGACCTCGGGACGCTGCCCGAACCACAATTCGAATCCCCTGACAGCCTGGTGCAGCAGCATGCCGAGCCCGTCTGCGGTCCTCAATCCGCGCGCCTTGGCAGCAGCCAGCAGCGGGGTTTCGAGGGGGACATAGACGAGCTCGCTGACCACGGCCTGGGACGGCAGAGCGCCGACATCGATATCGAGCGCGGGCTGGCTACTCATGCCGAGCGAGGTGGTGTTCACCAGCAGCCCCGCGCGTGGCAGGAAGTCCCCGATCGCCTGCCACGCCACCGGCTCGACCTTGGGGCCAAACTGATCGGCAAGCGCACGGGCGCGCGCGATGGTCCGATTGGCCACCACCACGCGCCCGATGCCGCGTTCGAGAAGCCCGAACACCACGGCGCGGGAGGCGCCTCCGGCCCCGAGCACGAGCGCCGCGTCGATCGCGTCCCACCCCGGCGCGCTGGCGTCGAGATTTCCGATGAAGCCTTCGACGTCGGTATTGGTCGAACGCAACTCGGTCCCGTCGTACCACAGCGTGTTGGCGGCGCCGACGGCGCGCGCCCGCTCATCCGGCGCGGTCAGCGCCAGTGCACGCTCCTTGTGCGGGAGGGTGACATTGGCGCCGACAAAACCATGTTCGGCGAGATTCAGCACAAATTCGGCAAAGCCTTCGGGCGGTATCGCCTCGATGCTGTAGCCGCCGGTAATGTCGAGGTTGCGCAGCCAGTAGTGATGGATCAGCGGCGAACGCGAATGCGCGGCCGGCCATCCGATCAGGCATGCGGCCCGGGTCCTGATGTTGTCGGTCATGCCCGTCAATTCGGACAAGCCACGGTTCAAGTCAATGGCAGCGGCGCCCGGTCACGGGCGACGACCCTCCGCCCCGCCAAGGCGCTGCCTGCGGCAAGCCAGATCGCGGCAAGATCGACCCGGTGAGGGCGAGTGCGCCGCACAAAAAGCCTCCCGCCAGCGCCGCCAATAGCAGCGGGCAACCAGCCGCTCCAGCGCGCGCCACCAGCCAGCGCCCTCGCCGCGTCAATCAAGCTTGCCGCCCGACGGATCTACGCATTCCATTCGTAGACTTCCTTCTCGTAGGCATCCTTGAATCCGGCGCGCCGCAAATTCCGGTAGGAATGCTCGAGCATATACAGCGTTTCCGACACCATGAGCGCGCAGCCGAGCTGTTCGGCCTGCGCCACGCGCGTTGCGATCAGCGCCTGCTGCGCCCCGCGCTTGCGGTCAGCCTCGGCGGTGGCCGCGGCCGTCAGATAGCCGATGTCCTCGAAGATGCAGAGCGCAGCGATGGCGACCGGACGGCGGCCATCGAAGGCCATGTAGTGGAAGAAGCCGTCCCGGCCCGCCGACGTTACATACTCCGGCCACAGCGTCTCCCCCAGTGTTTCGCGGCTTGCCGTGATGTCATCGGGGCCGACCTGCCGGATGTCCAGATCGGTTTTGAAAGGAGCCGGCGAACGGTCCTCGCGACACATGGTCGGATAACCGGTCCAGCGAACGCGTGAGAACCCGGCCTGATCGAGCAGCCCCCTCGCCCTGCTCATGTCGGGACCGGGGCTGAGCCAGACGAAGAACCGCTGCACGCGGTGGCCTGCGAAGAATTCGATCAGACGCTTGACGCCGTCGGCACTCATTCCATCTTCCGCCCCGCACAGATGGACCCGGTTGAGATTTGCCGACGCATAAGGCGTTTGGCGATCGGGATCGATCGTCACATAGGCATCCGCGAACGGCACGCCGTGAAAGCGCCTGCCGGCGAGTCCATCCGGCTGGTTCTGCGTGTCCAGCCAGGCGGTGAGCCGCTTCATCTTGAGCGATAGGTCGATCCTGTCCATGCGCGCCCGACAAGAGTTCAGGCTGCAGTGTCGGCGAAATGGAGCCGCATTGCCAAGCCCTTGCGCGCCGGCGCAAGCCGGAACGCGGATTCCGAAGTTCGCAAAGCTCGTCGCCACAATGGTGCGGGTTCGGAACGCTAGCTGGCCGCGAGTTCCTCGGTGACGGCGCTAGGGATCCGCGGGCTCCCCTTGATGTCCGCGACTGCGCGGGCAATCGTCTCACGATATTTCACGTTGGGCGGCCTGACACCATGGGTGAGCAGGGCGCGGCGTACGGTAGGCGACGCGCCGGTGATGAACAGCCGGATGCCCTGGCGTTTCGCCTTGGCGGCGACCCGGTGCATCGCGTTCGCAGCGGTCGAGTCCAGGAATGGCACCGCGGAAAAATCGACCACGAAGGCTCTGCGCCGGTCGGCGATGCTGTCGAGCACCGTGCCCACGGTCGATGCGGCGCCGAAGAAGAACGCGCCGGTAATGCGATAGACCAGCACGTCGGGATCGGCCGCCAGGCTGACATCATAGGGCACCCGATCGCCATCGCCGGCGTCGGAGCGATCTTCGCTCACCAGTGGCGTTCGATCCTCGACGCCGGTCATCTGCGCCATGCGGTTGATGAAGAGCACCGCGCCGAGCGCGAAACCGACCAGAATGCCTTCGGTGAGATCGCGAAAGATCGTCAGCAGGAAAGTGGCAAGCAGCACCGTGGCGTCACCGTAGGAGGATCGGATCAGCGTTGCGAACTCGTTCTTCTCGGCCATGGTCCAGGCCACGACCACCAGCACGGCGGCGAGCGCGGACAGCGGGATATAGCTGGCGAGCGGTGCTGCGATCAGCATGAACAGCATCAGGAAGACGGAGTGCAGCATGCCAGAGACGGGGCCATGGGCGCCGGCGCGGACATTGGTGGCGGTGCGCGCGATCGTGCCGGTGACGCAGATGCCGCCGAACAAGCCCGATCCGATATTGGCAAAGCCCTGTGCCACCAGTTCGCAATTGGAACGGTGCCGACGACCGGTCATGCCGTCGGCAACGACTGCCGACAACAGCGATTCGATCGCGCCAAGCAGTGCGAAGGCGATGGCATCCGGCAGCACGGCCCTCATCTTCTCGATCGAAAAGGCCGGCAGCGCTGGCAACGGCAATTCCCGGGGAATGCCGCCGAAGCGGCTGCCGATGGTCTCGACGGGAAGGGACAGCGCCCAGGAGGCAACCGCCCCGATGACGACGGCGATCAGGATTCCAGGCCAGGTTGGCCGCAAATACCTGAGGCCAACGATGATCGCGATGCTGGCTGCAGCCACGGCGATGGCCGAGTTGTTCGCGGTGTGCAGTCCGGCCGCCAGCGCCTGCAGTTTCGGGATCAATTCGCCGGGCTCCTTGGCGGCGAGCGTGATACCGAGCAGATCGCGGAGCTGGCTTGCGAAGATGATCACCGCGATGCCAGCAGTGAAGCCAATCGTCACCGGATAGGGAATGAACTTGATGTAGGTGCCGAGGCGGAGAAATCCCGCGGCGATCAGAAACACGCCGGCCATCATGGTCGCCAGAATGACGCCGTCCAGCCCGTGCCGGTCCACCGCGAGCGACACCAGCACGATGAAGGCGCCGGCGGGTCCGCCGATCTGGAAACGGCTGCCGCCCAGCAGCGACACGATGAAGCCGCCGACCACCGCGGTGTAGAGCCCGCGATCGGGCGAGACGCCGGAGGCGATCGCGATGGCCATCGACAGTGGAAGTGCCACGATCGCCACCGTCAGGCCGGAGATCAGATCGGCGCGGACATCCGAAACACCGTAGCCTTCGCGCAAGACCGTGAGCAGCTTCGGCGCATAGAGCTCGGCAAAGGTCGGCTGTTTGATATGCCGCATCATGATGGTCGTCTGCCTGCGATGCTCATAGCCCGCCTGGATCGCGTTTGCGGAAGTTCGTCTTACGCAGCCGCGGCAGTTGGACAAATCTCGGATTCAGATCGCGAGGTCAGACCCGACGTGGCGGACCCGGCTCCTTCAAGCGCACGCCGCGACCGCCATCGTCACTGCGCGCATGCTCGCCGATCAGTTCGACACCTGCGCGGCTCAACGCATCGACAACCCTGGTCAGTGATTCAACGACGCCGCGGACATTGCCGACGCTCGCTTCCATCCGCTGGATCGTCGGCAGGGAAACCCCTGCCAATTCGGCCAGCGTCTTCTGATCGATGCCGAGCAGAGCCCGCGCCGCCCTCATCTGGAATGACGTGATCACGCCGTCATTCCAACTGTCAGGTATGATAAATGATATCTCATACGCTTACAATGATGTAAAATACATCACATGGCAAGCACAGATATCCCACCGTTCCCCGCGAGGGGGACGATGGGAGCCTTTCCACGCTTCCGAACTAGGCCGCGTCGCGATGCGCCGCGATGATCTGGTCGGCGGCACGGCCGATGACCTCGGCCATGCGGTCGAACTGCCGGGTGAAGCCGCCGGCGCCGGCGGTCGCCGAGCGCAACTCGACGATCAACTCGCCGATCTCCGCTTCCGGCATCATGGCCCGCACGCAATCCCAGCCCGGCCAGCCCTCGCGGGTATCGAAGCCGAGAATCTGGCCGCGCCGCGCCGACAGGATCGCGTTGATCTTCGCGGTCGCGTCGGTGGGGCAGACGATCTCGACCGTATAGATCGGCTCCAGCAACACGGGCTGGCACTGCGGCAGTCCTTCGCTGACGCCGACCCGCGCGGCGGTGCGAAACGCCAGATCGGACGAATCGACGCTGTGATAGGATCCGTCGGTCAGCGTCACCTGCACGTCGATAACGGGAAACCCGAGCGGCCCGCGCAGCATCCCATCGCGCACGCCTTCCTCCACCGCGCCGATGTAATTGCGCGGTACGGCGCCGCCGACGACCTTTTCGTCGAACTTGATGCCCTCGCCACGCGGCAATGGCTTGATCTCCAGCACGACGTCGCCGAACTGACCGTGGCCGCCCGACTGCTTCTTGTGGCGTCCACGCTGGGTGACCGATTTGCGGATGGTCTCCTGATAGCCGATCCCCGGCGCGTGCGATTTGACGTTGATGCCGAACCGTTCGCGCAGCCGCTCCAGGGCGACGCGCAAATGCATCTCGCCCTGCCCCCACAGCACGATGTCGTGGGTTCGCGGATTATGCACCATGGTCAGCGAGGGGTCTTCCTCGTTCAGCCGCAGCATCGACTGGCCGAGCTTGACGTCGTCCTTGCGGTCGGCGGCCGCGATCGAGAGCGCGAGCACCGGCGGCACGGGTTCGATCTTGATCAGCGCGGCAGGCGCGATCTTGCCGCCGCCGATGGTGTCGCCGGTCTTGAAACTGTCGAGCTTGCCGAGCGCGACCGTGTCGCCCGCTTCCGCGGCCGGACGCTTGCTGTCATGGCTGCCGCTCACCGCATAGATGCCGGAAACCCGCGCGGTCTCGCCAGCGGCGGAATACAGGGTCGCGGCGTCGTCGAGATGACCTGCGAACAGCCGCGTCAGCGACAGTTTGCCACCATGCTGCAGGTGTACGGTCTTGAAGACATAGCCGAGCGCATCCTTCTGCGAGGAAATGCCAAGCCGGTTCGCGGTCTCGGTCACCGTCGGCGCCTCGTGGCGCAAGGCCTTCAGCAGCCGCAGCACGCCGTTCTCGCGCAGCGCCGAGCCAAGCAGCACCGGGCAGATCACACCCTGGCGCAGCTCGCTGGCGAGATCGTCGAACACGGCGTCGCGCGGCGGCTCGATATCGTCGAGCAGCTGCTCCATCAGCGCGTCGTCATGATCGGCGAGCTTCTCCAGCATCGAGAAGCGGGCTTCCTTCTCGCGATCGCGATTGCCGCCTTCGAGCGCAATCACTTCGGAGGCCTTGTGCTCGCGATAGACGAAAGCGCGCTCGAGCGCCAGATCGACGAAGCCCTCGATCAGCTCGCCGTTCCAGATCGGAATCTGGCGCAGCACCAGAGGGACTCGCGACGCCGGCTGCAGGATCGTGAGCGTCTCGCGGATGCGCTTGTTGGCACGGTCGATCTTGTTGAGAAACAGGAATCGGGGAATGCCGAGATCTTCCAGCTCGCGGAGGATGAGCTGGAGCTGCGGCAGCTTCTTCTCGTCGGCTTCGCAGATGACGACCGCGGCATCGACCGCAGGAAGCGCCGCGCGCATGTCGTGAAGAAATTCCACCGAGCCGGGACAGTCGATGAAGGTGTAGCTGTCGCCCATGAAACTCGTCGTGGCGGCCGTGAGGCTGACGCTCATCTTGTGATGGCGTGCCTCGGGACTGGCATCGCCCACCGAGCTTCCGGCTTCGACGCTGCCGGCGCGCGGAATGGCATTGGTGCGCGCCAGGATCGCTTCGAGAAGTGTGGTTTTACCGCTTTGGAAAGGGCCCACCAGCGCAATGCACCGGGGACCGCGGGGACTTCTGACGTCTTGTCCCATTCGCCGTCTCCTTCTTCTGGAGCTCGGCCCGTGATTGGGTCGGCAAACACAAATGCTCTGCCTGCCAACCCGTTTTGGCAAGCACGAAATTGTCGCTGCGCTGCAGGAGGATCATTCGGATGGCACGCGGCGCCTTCCGGACCATTTGACGTCAAAAGCTGGCGTTCGCGCCGACCGCCGTCGGGCGCACCTTCGCAAGTCATTGTTGTTCTCAATCTCTCGCCTCACCACCGATTCCCGCGGCGAGCGGCGAAAGCGATCGGGATGGAAATTACCGTCCCGGCCGGAGTTCCAGGCTTTCCAGGCCCGCGGCAACGTTCAGCCCGACCTGTCCCTGCACGCTGAGCGGCTGCAACGCGATCGAGTTCGCGGAGCCGCCGACCAGCACGTTGCCGCCGACACCGACGCCGACCGAGGCGCTGCCTTGCGCACCCGCATAGTCGCCCGACAGATCACCGGGTCCGATCCGCTCCACCGGCGCGTAGACCACCCAGGCCAGCGAGGATTCCTGGGTGATGCCGAGGTCAATGCCGACCTTGCGGATGGTGGCGACGTAGCGATCTTCCGGCGCCCCTTCGGCGCGCAGCACGCAGCCGAGGTTTGTCACGGAGCCGACGATGAAGCCTATGCTGGCGCCGCCGCGGCACTCCAGCACGCCGACGCGGAGACGCTGCGCGTTGGCGCCCGCAACGGACGCAATCGTGACGGCGACGGCTAGCCAGGCACAGGCGAATGAACGGCGCATGAAGAAAAACTCCGATTGAATAACTTGAAGCCGACCGGATACCGGAATCCCCCCGGCCCTGCCCCCTCTATGACATAATGGCTGCGGCTGTGCCAGATTGTGCTCGCTCCGCGCGACGGGTACCCCCGACAATTCTGCATCACGATCGTTTCAACCCTGGAAACGATGACGACGGAAGCGAGGAGCGCCTCGGCTCGACCATACCGGCTTGAGCTCGATCCCGGCGACGCCTGCCGCGAGATTGAACCCGGTCTGTCCCTGCATGCTGATCGGCTGCAGCGCATAGGCATTGCCCGCACCGCCAACCAGAAAATTGCCGCCGAAGCCGACGCCGACCGATGCGCTGGCGCCAACGCCGCCATAGGTGCCGGCGAGTTCGCCGCGTTCAAACCGGCTGACCGGCGCGGTGACCGCCCAGGCAAACCTCGTCTGCTCGGTGACGCCGAGATCCAGTCCGAAGCGACGGACGGTCGCGATGTAGGGTTCGGGCGGACGGCCCTGACTGCGATAGATGCAATCCAGGCTGGCGACCGAGCCCAGGATGTATCCGATGCTGCGGCCGCCCTGGCATTCCAGGAAGCCGGCCTGAAGCGGCGACGCCTCAGTGCCCGTCATCGGCGCCAGCAGCGACACGATGGCCATGCCGAGCAGCGATCGTCGCATGTAGTTGATCCCCCCAAAGAACATTTGAAATGCTTGGGAGGACAGAAGGGAAGCGCCATGTCCAAAACATGGCGCCCCCGAAGCGGATTTTCGAAATATGAACCCGCGGCCGATGAAGTCGCTCGGCTACCGCAAATTGCCGCAGAAACGCTGAATCCGCTTGCAGGCGTCTTCGAGATCGGAGGTCTTGGTCGCGTAGGAAATCCGGAACGCCGGGCCTAGTCCGAATGCCGAACCGTGCACCACCGCGACGCCTTCGCCCTCCAGGAGCTCGGTGACGAAGTCCTCGTCGTTGCCGATGACCTTGCCGGACGGCGCGGTCTTGCCGACCGTGCCGGCGCAGGAGGGATAGACGTAGAACGCGCCCTCCGGCCGCGGGCATTCGATGCCCTTGGCCTGGTTGAGCATCGAGACCACGAGATCCCTGCGCTCCTTGAAGACCTTGTTGTTCTCGCCGATGAAATCCTGCGGACCATTGAGCGCTTCGACCGCCGCCCACTGCGAGATCGACGACGGGTTCGAGGTCGACTGCGACTGGATCGTCGACATCGCCTTGATCAACTCGGTCGGTCCTCCGGCATAACCGATGCGCCAGCCGGTCATGCAATAGGCTTTCGACACGCCGTTTACGGTCAGCGTACGGTCAAACAGTTTCGGCTCGATCTGCACCGGGGTGGTAAACACGAAGTCGTCATAGACCAGGTGCTCGTACATGTCGTCGGTCATCACCCAGACCTGCGGGTGCTTCACCAGCACGTCGGTGATCGCCTGCAACTCCGCTCGCGAATAGGCGGCGCCGGTCGGATTCGACGGCGAATTGAGAATGATCCATTTGGTCTTCGGCGTGATCGCCTTTTCCAGATCGTCCGGCTGCAGCTTGAAGCCGTGCTTGGCGGTGCACACGACGGGGACCGACTCGCCGCCCGCGAGCGCCACCATTTCGGGATAGCTCACCCAATAGGGCGCCGGAATGATGACCTCGTCGCCCGGATTGATGGTCGCCATCAGCGCGTTGTAGAGCACCTGCTTGCCACCGGTGCCGACGATGATCTGGTTGGGCTTGTAGGCCAGCCCGTTCTCGCGCTGGAATTTGGCCGAGATCGCCTCCTTCAGCTCGGGAATACCGTCGACCGCGGTATACTTGGTCTTGCCTGCCTCGATGGCATGGATCGCCGCCAGCTTGATGTTGGCGGGCGTATCGAAATCGGGTTCGCCGGCGCCGAGGCCGATGACGTTGCGGCCGGCCGCTTTGAGGACGCGTGCTTTATCCGTGACCGCGATGGTCGCGGACGGCTTCACACGGTCGAGCGCAGCGGACAGAAACGGCATCGTCATCTCCTTGCAGGCATCGCGAACACACCATGTGCCGCCACCGATCCACGATTCTCTATTTGCTGGGATCGCAGCACCCTAAAGCGGGTCATCTTGCATCGCAAGAAGCTTCGACCACGACGGACAAACTTTAGAGACCGTTAAAAGGACACCCCTATGGTCGCGCAACATTCATAAAATTCTGCGGCAAAATGGCTCATATCTGGCAAGCCTTGCGATCCGGCCGATGGCTGACGGCGTCGCGCGCCCGTGGCTACAGCCTGATCCTGCTCGGCCTCTCGGTGCTGGCCGTCGTTGGATGGGTCGTCCTGTCGGATGGCCTGGTCGATCGCAACGGCAAACCGCTCGGCACCGACTTTTCCAGTTTTTACGCCGCAGGCGCGCTGGTCCTCGATGGCCGCGCCGCGGACGTCTACAACATGGCGGCGCATTACGCCCGCGAGCAGCAGATCTTCGGTTGGTCCACGCCGCACTACGGCTGGTTATATCCGCCGATCTTCCTCTTGATCGCGGTCCCGCTCGCGGCGATGCCCTACCCGGTCGCGCTGCTGGTGTGGCAAGCCGCGAGCTTTGCGTTCTATCTGTCCGTGACCGGCGGCATCGTGCGGCGAATGACGAGGTCCGACAGCACGGCGGAGCCGCAATGGCTCTTGATCGCCGCCGCCTTTCCCGCGGTCCTGCTCAATCTCGGACACGGCCAGAACGGATTTCTCAGCGCCGGCCTGCTTGGCGCGGCGCTGTTGGCCCTGCCGGCGCGGCCGGTTGCGGCAGGCATCCTGTTTGGACTTCTCGCCTACAAGCCACAGCTGGCCATGGTCGTCCCCGTGGCGCTTTTCGCCGCGGGCCAGGGACGCACGATCCTCGCCGCCGGCGTCACCGTGCTGGCGCTCGCCGGCATTTCAGCTGTGTTGTTCGGCGTGGAACTCTGGCCTGCCTTCGCCGCCTCCATGAACACTTCGCGCACACTGCTGCTCGAGCAGGGCGACGTCGGATTTGCAAAACTGCAGAGCGTGTTCGCAGCGGTCCGGTTTTGGGGCGGCAACATCCCGCTCGCCTATACAATGCAGGCTTTCGCATCGGTGGTCGTGCTCGGGGGCGTCGCCTGGACATGGCATTCAAGGCTCGACTGCGATCTCAAGGCGGCGCTCCTCGTCGTCGGGACGTTGCTGGCATCGCCACACGTGCTCGATTATGACCTCACGATCCTCGCCATCGCGATCGCCTTCTTCACCCGCCACGGCTTCGCCCGTGGTTTCCGCGACTACGAGATCAGCATCCTCGGCGCGGCCTGGATCGTGCCGCTGCTGGCGCGCACGGCCGGCAGCACAGGTCTACCGCTTGGCCTGATGGTGCTGTTCGCGTTCTATGGAATTATTTTGCGCCGCGCGATTCGCGACCGCACAAGCGGAAAATATGAAACAGAACTCGCGCAGGCGTGATCTGTTTTGTCTCAAATTGAGGAAAGGAACTTTTGCGCGGTTGCACTGCGGTAGAGTTTTGATTTTTTTCCGATGGCCGGGACTTGCGGTGTATGTCCGTCGGCATCATTGTTGGGCGCGCCGGTCGGAACGCTGATGCGCCCGCCCCGTGAGACCCACCACAACGGATCGATCTTCGCCGCATGTACAAACTCTATTCTATGCAGAGCTCCGGTAACAGCTACAAGGTCCGCCTTGCGCTCGCGCTGCTGAACGCGCCTTATCACGCGATCGAGATCGACATCCTGCGCGGCGAAAGCCGTACGCCCGATTTCCTCGCCAAAAATCCGAGCGGCCAGGTGCCATTGCTGGAGGTCGGCGAGGGACGACATCTTGCCGAATCCAACGCCATTCTCTGGTATGTCGCCGGCGGCACGCCGCTCGCGCCGGAATCGCGGATCGAGCGCGCCGAGGCCTTGCAGTGGATGTTCTTCGAGCAGCACGCGCTGGAGCCCAATATCGGCGCCGCTTATTTCTGGCTGCTGCTGGTCAAGGGCGGCCGCGAATTGCAGACGCATGCGCTGGAGGACTGGATGGAACGCGGCTACGCCGCGCTGCAGGTGATGGAAAATCACCTCAGGAGCAATGCCTATTTTGCCGCGAACCAGCTCACCGTCGCCGACATCGCGCTCTACGGCTATACCCACGTCGCCGATCGCTGCGACTATGATCTGTCGACCTTCCCCGCGATTCGCGCCTGGCTCAGGCGGGTGGAGAAGACGCCCGGCTTTGTCCCGATGGACTGGCGGCCGGCCGAAGTCAACGATGCTCCGGCGGTGGCGGTCTAGCATCGCAGGGCTTGGGGTTTCATTCGCAATTCACCTGACCGAGGCGCGCGCATCACCAGCGCGCGCCCAACATCGTTCGATCAAAGAGTACAATCACCAATGTCCGATGCCCTGACCATCCGCTCCGTCACGCCCGAGGATTACGACCAGTGGCTCCCGCTTTGGCACGGCTACAACGCCTTCTACGGGCGATCCGGAGCGACCGCGCTCGCCCCTCGCATCACCGCGATGACCTGGTCGCGTTTCTTTGACGGCTACGAGCCGGTGCATGCGCTGGTCGCGGAAAGTGGCGGCGCGCTGCTCGGACTGACGCACTATCTGTTTCACCGCAGCACCACGTCGATCGAGCCGACCTGCTATCTGCAGGACCTGTTCACGGCCGAGTCCGCACGCGGCAAAGGCGTCGGCCGCGCCCTCATCAACGGCGTCTACGACCAGGCCAAGCTCGCCGGGGCGGGCCGCGTCTACTGGCAGACGCACGAAACAAATCTCACCGCGATGCAGCTCTACGACAAGGTCGCCGAACGCTCCGGCTTTGTCGTGTATCGCAAGCTTTTTGGCTGATCGGTCCGCGCCATCCCTGATGCCGGCTGCGCGGCCTACGGGCCATCAGTCTGTGGATAACGAAAATTGTCACCAGCTCGTAACAAAGCCCGGCTAGCGTGACCTCGCGTCTGATCAGGCCCCCCGTCGCAGATCATGCGCTCCAAGGCGGTCCCCGTCAGTCGCCGCCTGACCGGGGCCGCATCTTTTTGTGCGCCCGGCATTGGCGCCGCCGATCGCGCGAGCGGCATCCCGGTTCACATCTTGCGGTAAGGCCACGCCTTGCGGCTGCGCCGCTCCCGCGTCACTATGTCGATCCCGCCCCCCGTTTCTCACAGGATTTCTGCATGGACATTCGTAATCTCGGCGGCTCCGGCCTGCGCGTCTCCGCCGTCGGCCTTGGCTGCAATAATTTCGGCCAGCGCATCGACCTGGAGACCTCACGCAAGGTGATCCACCGGGCGATCGACCTCGGCGTCACCCTGTTCGACACCGCCGACATCTATGCCGGTCAGGGCGGCTCGGAAACGGTGCTCGGCGAGGTGCTGGGGACGCGGCGCAAGGACATCGTTCTCGCGACCAAATATTCCAAGCCGATGGCGGCCGACGGCACCAAGCAGGGCGCCTCGCGCCGCTACATCATATCGGCGGTGGAGGCCAGCCTGACGCGCCTGAAGACCGACTACATCGATCTCTATCAACAGCACGACTACGATCCCCTGACGCCGCTCGAGGAGACCTTGCGCGCGCTCGACGATCTGGTGCGCCAGGGCAAGGTCCGCTACATCGGCAATTCCAATTTTCCGGCCTGGCGCATCGCCGAAGCCGAATTCACCGCGCGCGCGATGAATGTCGGTCGCTTCATCTCCTGCCAGGACGAATACAGCCTCGTGGTGCGCGGCATCGAGAACGATCTGCTGCCGGCCGCGCAGGAGTACAAGCTCGGCCTGCTGCCGTTCTTCCCGCTCGCCAGCGGCCTGCTCACCGGCAAGTACAAGCGCGGCGCCGCGGCGCCCGACGACACCCGCTTCGCCAAGTGGCCGCCCTTGCGCGACCGTTACGTCACGCCGCGCAACGAGGACGTCGTCGAGCAGCTGCAGAGCTTCGCGCAGGCACGCGGTCACACCATGCTCGAACTCGCCTTCTCCTGGCTCGCCGGCCGGCCGCAGGTCGCCAGCGTCATCGCAGGCGCCACCCGCGTCGACCAGGTCGAGCAGAACGTCAAGGCGATCGCCTGGACGCTGAGCGCGGAGGAGATGGCGGAGATCGACAAGATCACGAGATAGGATCGTCATTCCGGAATGGTCCGAAGGACCAGACCGCAGATGCGCAATTGCGCATCGGGGAATCTCGAGATTCTCCGATGTGCAATTGCACATCGTAGTTCGATGCTTCGCATCGCCCCGGAATGACGT
>Ga0105237_10004717_pt1 | contig 15688 bp, 16 predicted proteins | sample KBSC24metaG_FD_81520 | JGI IMG/M metagenome (GOLD analysis project Ga0105237, IMG submission 81520) | Corn rhizosphere microbial communities from Kellogg Biological Station, Michigan, USA - KBS C2-4 metaG | ecosystem: Host-associated > Plants > Roots > Rhizosphere > Soil | place: Michigan, USA... | reverse complement strand
TTCGATGCCAAGGCGGTACTCCCGTTGCGAGATGAGGTGCGGCGGAGCCGGTTGCCGCCAGGAGAACATTAGTCGGACGACCCGCATACGCTGTTCAGCATGACCCCCAGCGCCGCGCTCCCCGGGCCGGGGCTGTACGGCGGATCGACGCCGCTTGCGGTACGGATGCGGCCGACCTCGCTGGACGAGGTCGCCGGTCAGGCGCACCTGCTGAAGCCGGGATCGCCGCTGGTGAACCTCGCCAACGACGCGAGCGGGGCATCGGGGTCGGTGTCGGTGATCCTCTGGGGGCCTCCTGGCACGGGCAAGACGACGCTCGCCCAGGCGATCGCGCACAGCTCCGGCCGTAAGTTCGTCGAGCTCTCGGCCGTGACCGCCGGTGTCAAAGACGTGCGCGAGGTGATGGAGGCGGCTCGGGCGAACAGCGACCTGTACGGCGTCTCGACCGTGCTGTTCCTCGACGAGATCCACCGCTTCACCAAGGCGCAGCAGGACGCGCTGCTGCCCGGCGTCGAGAACGGCTGGGTGATCCTGGTGGCGGCGACCACCGAGAACCCGTCGTTCTCGGTCGTCGCACCCCTGCTCTCGCGGTCGCTGCTGCTGACCCTCGAGACGCTGACCGATGACGATCTGGGGATGCTGGTCGACCGGGCGGTCGCCGACCCGCGAGGATTGCGCGGCGCCGTGACCCTCGACGATGACGCGCGGGCGATGATCGTCCGGCTCGCCTCGGGCGACGCTCGGCGCGCGCTGACCGCCCTCGAGGCCGCCGCGATCGCCGCCACGGCGGGAGCCGATGAGCTCGATATCGATGAGGAGTCGGCTGATCTGCCCGTCATCACCGCCGACATCGTCGCGGCGACGGTCGACCGCGCGCTGCTGCGCTACGACCGTCAGGGCGACGAGCACTACGACGTAATCAGCGCCTTCATCAAGTCGATCCGCGGGTCGGATGTCGACGCCGCCCTGCACTACCTGGCGCGCATGATCGAGGCGGGGGAGGATCCGCGCTTCATCGCCCGGCGCGTCATGATCAGCGCCGCGGAAGACATCGGGATGGCCGATCCGCAGGCCCTGCCCATCGCCGTCGCGGCCGCCGAGGGGGTGCAGCTGATCGGCATGCCGGAGGGCCGCATCCTGCTCGCCGAGGCGGTCGTCTACCTGGCGACCGCGCCCAAGTCGAACGCGGCATACCTGGCCCTGGATGCCGCGATCGCCGATGTGGGCGCCGGCAAGATCGGGCGCATCCCCAAGCCCCTGCGCGATGCGCACTACCCGGGCGCCGCGCGCCTCGGACACGGCAAGGGTTACCAGTACTCGCACGACGCGGAGTTCGGCGTGGCGACCCAGCAGTACCTGCCTGACGAGCTCGTCGGAACGCAGTACTACCAGCCCACCGGCTACGGCAACGAGCGGGACGTCGCGGCCCGGCTCGAGAAGATCCGCGCCATCCTGCGCGGCGAGTAGGCATCACGCGCAGAGCAGGCCATGACAGACGAGTGACGTCGCGCTAACGTTCCTCGAACATTCGCGGCGTTGCCTTGGCGTCATGGCGAAGAACAACGACAAGCCCGAGGCTCCTGCAGAGCCGGTCCCGGCCCTCGACCACCGTGCGGTTACGACGGGGACCACCCCCGACGACGCACCCCCGTCCGATCAGCGCAGCCGTCGCATCCGGCTGATCGCTGCCGCGGTGGTGGGCGCGCTCGTCATCGCGGGCGGGTCGGCCGCGGTCACCGCGTTCGCGTTGAACGGCAACGCCGAGAGCGGATCGATGGGTGCGATGCCGGGCATGGGCGGCACCCCGACGGGCGCCCCCTCGGCAGCACCCGGTCCGATCGTGAACACGGCAGGCTTCCCGACCGGCGGACCGGGCATCTTCACCGACGTCTGCGCGCGCACGACGACCGCGGCGAACGACCCGATCCTCATGCCCGGCATGACCGGGATGGCGATGCAGCACGACTTCTTCGGCAACACCACCACGAAGGCGAGCACCGTGACGTCGCAGCTCGTCGGGGGATCGACCAGCTGCAGCACGACCGCCGACGCCTCGGCCTACTGGACGCCCGTGCTCTACCAGGATGGCAAGGCCCTCACCCCGAAGGGCACCTTGATCTACTGGCGCGCGCCGAAGGGCGCCCAGCGCAGCGTGCAGACGGTGCCCGCCGGGCTCACCATGATCGCCGGGAACGAGAGCGCGCTCACCCCGCAGGGCAAGCAGACGATCGGCTGGACGTGCAGCGGGCTCGCCCAGGTCCGGCTCTCCGACTCGCCGCAGGACTGCGCGACGGGGAGCTCTCTGCGGCTCGTCATCGCCTTCCCGAACTGCTGGGACGGCCACACGCTCGACGGGGCGAAGCAGACGAACGTGGTGATGATGTCCGGGATGTCGTGCCCGAGTTCCCACCCCGTCCAGATCCCGCAGGTCGTCATGCACATCAATTACCCCACCTCGTCGGGGTCCGGGCTGACACTCTCGATCGCGCCGACGGAGCAGGGCCCGATCACGACCGAGCACGCCGACTTCATGAACGGCTGGAACGAGCCCGTGCTGACCGCGGATGTGAAGGCCTGCGTCGTGACCGGAACCCGGTGCGGTCCGGTGACGGGCAGCGAGGCGACCCCCAAGGGCGGCAAAGTGCGTTAGCGGGAGCCGGCTCGCCCGCATCCGGCGGGTCTGTTAGTCTTGGTCGGTTCGTCTCGACGACGAATACTCCCACTCCACTCCAAACCCTTCCGGGTCGCCCCGACGTGCGTCCGGTTCTTACGGGGGAGCGGGCCGTACGTCCGTGAGCAGCGAGAGACGCTGCCATGTCACAGAAGGAATGCAATGCCGACGAAGTCGCAGGACCGCCGCAAGGTCCGCCTGTCCCGTGCCTTGGGCATCCCGCTCACGCCCAAGGCCGCCAAGTACCTCGAGAAGCGCCCGTACGCGCCGGGCGAGCACGGCCGCACGAAGCGCCGCGCCGACTCCGACTACGCGGTTCGTCTGCGCGAGAAGCAGCGTCTGCGCGAGCAGTACGGCATCCGCGAGAAGCAGCTGCGCATCGTGTTCAACGAGGCCCGCCGCACCGAGGGGCTGACCGGTGAGAACCTGGTCGAGCTGCTCGAGATGCGCCTGGACGCGCTCGTGCTCCGCGCCGGATTCGCGCGCACCACGGCCCAGGCGCGGCAGATGGTCGTGCACCGTCACATCCTCGTCGACGGCCAGCTCGTCGACCGCCCGTCGTTCCGTGTGAAGCCGGGCCAGCTCATCCACGTCAAGGAGCGCTCGGAGGGTCTGGAGCCGTTCCAGGTCGCCGCCGCGGGTGGTCACGTCGACGTCCTGCCGAAGGTGCCCGCGTACCTCGAGGTCGAGCTCGACAAGCTGCATGCCCGCCTGATCCGTCGCCCGAAGCGCGCCGAGGTGCCGGTCACGGCCGAGGTGCAGCTCGTGGTCGAGTACTACGCAGCGCGCTAGTTGCTCGCCTCGAAAGGCCCCAGGCACCCCCTGGGGCCTTTCGCCTAAGCTGGACCCAGAGTTCCGATCCGAATGAGGAGAACACGATGAAGGGTGCACTGCTCCTGGCCGTGGGAGTCGCCGTCGGTTTCGTGGCGGCTCATCAGTTGGCCAAGACCCCCCAGGGCAAGCAGTTCTTCGACGATGTCGACGCCAAGGCCAAAGACTTCGGCAACGCCGTCGTCGATGGCTACAAGGCGCGAGAGGCCGAACTCCGCGCGGCCGCCGACGGGATCGTGTCCGACTTCCAGGCGCGAGCCCGGTAGTCCGGCGCCGGCTCTCAGACACCGCTGCTGTCAGCGCGCTGGGCCGGCGTACCGGACGTCTCCCTCTCATCCAGGTACCGCCGTGCCCACACGGGCACCCGCTAGAAACAGAATCCCGTGCAGACCGCAGAAATCCAACGCCGCTGGCTCTCCTTCTTCGCAGAGCGCGGTCACACGATCGTGCCCTCCGCCTCGCTCGTCAGCGATGACCCCTCGATCCTGTTCACGATCGCGGGCATGGTGCCCTTCATCCCGTATCTGACCGGGGTCGTCCCTGCGCCGTTCCCGCGGGCCGCCGACGTGCAGAAGTGCATCAGGACCAACGACATCGAAGAAGTCGGCAAGACAGCCCGCCACGGCACGTTCTTCCAGATGGCCGGCAACTGGTCGTTCGGCGACTACTTCAAAGAAGGCGCCATCCAGTACGCCTGGGAGCTCCTGACGATGTCGGAGCGTGACGGCGGGTACGGCTTCCACGAGAAGGACCTGTGGGTCACGATCTACGAGACCGACGACGAGGCCGAGGCCATCTGGCGCGACATCATCGGCGTCAAGCCCGAGCGCATTCAGCGACTGGGCGCCGACGACAACTACTGGCACACCGGTCAACCCGGTCCGGGCGGGCCCGACTCCGAGATCTTCTTCGACCGCGGTCCGGCATACGGACGCGACGGCGGCCCCGCTGCTGACGACAACCGCTTCATCGAGATCTGGAATCTGGTCTTCATGCAGGACCTGATCACCGACGTGAGGTCGAAGTCCGAGTTCGAGATCGTCGGTCCGCTGCCCAAGAAGAACATCGATACCGGTTTGGGCGTCGAGCGCATCGCGTTCATCAAGCAGGGCGTCGAGAACATGTACGAGATCGACCAGGTTCGGCCGGTGCTCGATCTGGCATCGTCGCTGTCGGGAAAGCGCTACGGCGCCGAGCACCCTGACGACGTGCGCATGCGCATCGTCGCCGACCACATCCGCTCGTCGCTCATGCTCATGACGGATGGCGTGACCCCGAGCAATGAGGGCCGCGGGTACATCCTGCGTCGCCTGCTCCGCCGCTCGGTGCGCTCGATGCGGCTGCTCGGCGTGGATGCGCCGACCTTCCCCGAGCTGTTCAACGCGTCGCGGATCGCGATGCGCGACGCCTACCCCGAGGTCGAGGAGCAATGGGATCGCACCTCGCGGCTCGCGATCGCCGAGGAGGAGACCTTCCGCAGCACCCTCGCCAGCGGCACGACGATCCTCGACCTGGCGGTGGAGGACACCCAGAAGAAGGGCGCCTCCGCGCTGCCGGGCGACACGGCGTTCCTCCTGCACGACACCTTCGGGTTCCCGATCGACCTCACCCTCGAGATCGCGGAAGAAGCGGGTCTCAGCGTCGATCGCGCCGCGTTCGACCAGCTGATGACCGAGCAGCGCACCCGTGCCAAGGCCGATGCCAAGGCGAAGAAGCGCGCGCTGGCCGACCTCTCGGTGTACTCCGACTTGCGCGCGGCGGGGGAGACGGTCTTCACCGGCTACGACTACCTGCAGACCGACTCGAGGATCCTGGGTATCCTCATCGATGGCCAGCCCGCGTCCAGTGCCACGGTCGGCGACATCGCCGAGGTGATCCTGGCCGAGACGGCCCTGTACCCGGAGTCGGGTGGCCAGGCGGCCGACGCCGGATCGATCGTGGGCAACGGCTTCGATCTCGAGGTGCTGGATGTGCAGCGCCCCGTGAAGGGACTGATCAGCCACACCGTGCAGGTGCGGTCCGGCGAGGTGTCGGTGGGAGCCGAGGCGACCAGTGTCGTCGACCCGGTCTATCGGCACTCCGCCGCGCAGGCCCATTCGGCGACCCACCTCGTGCACGCGGCCCTGCGGCAGACCCTCGGTTCCGAGGCGCACCAGTCCGGCTCGTACAACAAGGCCGGGTACATGCGGCTGGACTTCGCATGGAACCAGGCGCTCAGCCCCGAGACGCGGAGCGAGCTCGAAGAGATCGCCAACAACGCGGTGCGCGACAACCTCGAGGTGACCACGCGCATCCTGCCCATCGCCGAGGCGAAGGCGGCGGGAGCCATGGCGCTGTTCGGCGAGAAGTACGGCGACACGGTGCGGATGGTCGACATCGGCGGCCCGTGGTCGCGCGAGCTCTGCGCGGGGACGCACGTGCGCCCCTCGGCCGAGGTCGGCCTCGTGAGCCTGGTGAGCGAGTCGTCGGTCGGGTCGACGAACCGCCGGGTCGAGGCCCTGGTCGGCCTCGAGGCGTTCCGCGATCTGGCGGCCGAGCGCGCGCTGGTGTCGACCCTGACCTCCTCGCTGAAGGTGCCGCGGGAGCAATTGCCCCAGCGCATCGAGTCGCTCGTCGCCGACCTGAAGGCGGCCGAGAAGAAGATCGCGTCGTTCGAGGCGGCCGCGCTGTCGAGCCGCGTCCCGTCGCTGGTGAAGTCGTCGTCGCGGATCGGCAAGTACCTGACGGTCATCGAGGATGTCGGCAGCCTCTCGTCGGCCGACGAACTCCGTTCGCTCGCGACCTCGGTGCGCGAGCGGCTCGGCAGTGAGGCCTCGGTCGTGGCCCTGGCGGGCCATGTGGACGGCAAGCCCGCGGTCATCGTCGCCACCTCGCCTGCGGCCCGGGAACTCGGCGCCAAGGCGGGCGTGCTCGCCAAGCAGGCGGCCGGCGTGCTCGGCGGCGGAGGAGGCGGCAAGGACGATCTCGCTCAGGGCGGCGGCAGCGACATCCAGGCGATCGGTGCCGCGCTGTCAGGCATCGCGACCGCTCTCGACGGCTGAGCACCGTACGAGGGATGCTGAGCGGGTGATGCGAAGCGGCGTGCGCCTCGGTGTCGATGCGGGTAAGGCCCGGGTCGGCGTCGCCGTGTGCGATCGTGACGGCCTGCTGGCGACCCCTGTCGCCACGTTGAGTCGCGGCGACAGGACGGTCGGCGAGCTTCGCGAGCTGGTGTCCGAGCATGCGGCGATCGAGGTCGTCGTCGGCCTTCCCTTGTGGATGCGAGGCGACGACACCGCATCCACAGCCGACGCCCGGATGCTGGCCGACCAGCTGGCGGCGGCTCTCGACATCCCCGTCCGACTGGTCGACGAGCGGCTCTCGACGGTCTCCGCGCAGCGTGCGCTGCACCAATCCGGACGTTCCGTGAAGGCCTCGCGTCCGGTGATCGATCAGGTGGCCGCTGTTATCATCCTGCAGAACGCACTCGACTTCGAGCGCTCGGCGGGACGTCCGCCCGGCACCGTCGTCGACCAGCACGGAGGACGCTGACGGTGGCTGAGGAACCGAGCTGGGATGACATCTTCCGGCCCGCGGGTGCGGACCCTGCACGCCCCGCTGTCGCCCCGGCAGGCCCCGAACCGGTCTCGACCGCGTATCCGACGGCGCGCCTGTCCGACCCGTTCGCCGTGGCCGCCGCCGAGGCGCAAGCCGCGCAGCGTCAGCCCGACCCGTCGCAACCGACATCGCGCCGCGCGGCGCGGGAGGCCGAGACGCGGGGCCCGCGTCGCGGAGGGCGCCCGCCTCTGAAGAAGAAACGCCGCCTGGGCTGGCTGTGGGCGCTGCTGATCGTGTTCGTGCTGATCGCGGCGGGCGGTGTCACGGGGTGGGTCCTGTTCGAGCCGCAGATCCGGCACGTGCTCGGGTGGGAGGAGCCCAACGACTACACGACGACCGGCAACGGGACCAAGGTGACCGTCGTCATCCAGTCGGGCGACATCGGGTCGGATGTCGCGAAGACGCTCGCGCAGGCCGGCGTCACCAAGTCGTTCACCGCGTTCTACCAACTGCTGCTGAAGAACCCGAACGTCACCTTCGAGCCGGGCAGCTACTCACTGCAGAAGCAGATGAGCGCCAAGTCGGCGCTTGCCGCTCTGCAAGACCCCAAGAACAAAGTCGTGCATGTCGCGGTCATCAAGGAGGGCGTGTCGGCGCAGAGCGCCTACGTGCAGCTCGCGGCCGCCACGGGCCTGCCGGTGGCCGACTTCCAGGCGGCCGCCAAGGACTACGTGGCGCTGGGCGTTCCGTCGGGCGCGCCGAGCATCGAGGGCTTCCTGTTCCCGGCGACCTACACCTTCGATCCGGGGGTCACGGCGCCCCAGGTGCTGAAGCAACTGGTGACGACGATGATCCAGCATCTCGACAAGGCCGGCGTCGCGCCCGCGGACCGGCTCAAGGTCGTCACGCTGGCGTCGATCGTCCAGCGCGAGTCGGGTCCGAGTGTGTCGGACATGCACAAGATCGCGCGCGTGTTCCAGAACCGCCTCGATCAGGGGATGCGGCTGCAGTCCGACGCGACGGTCGCGTACGGCACCGGTCACACCGATCGCGTGACGACGACGGACGCTGAGCGCGCGGATGCCGGCAACCCGTACAACACCTACGCGCACGACGGGCTGCCGGTCGGCCCGATCGGGCTTCCCGGGGATGCGGCGATCGACTCCGCGCTGCATCCGACGCCCGGCCCCTGGCTCTTCTTCGTCGCCGTGAACCTCAAGACGGGCGAGACCGTCTTCTCCACCACCGCAGCCGAGCACGCCGCCGCGGTGAAGCAGTGGCAGGCGTGGTGCCGCGCCAGCCCGGAGAACGCCGCGTACTGCAAGTGACGGCCACCGCTCGCTCCTTGGCTGTTCTCGGATCGCCGATCGCGCATTCGAGGTCACCGCGGCTCCACGCCGCCGCCTACCGCGTGCTGGGCTTGCCCTGGACCTACTCGGCGGTCGAGGTCGTCGAAGGCAGCCTCGGGGCGTTCATCAACACCTGCGATGCGACGTGGCGCGGGCTCTCGCTGACCATGCCGCTCAAGCGCGAGGTGCTGCCGATGCTGGCGTCGCGGTCGGAGCTGGTCGAGACGGTCGGCGCCGCGAACACGGTGCTCTTCGACGACGGCATGGCCATGCGGGGCTTCAACACCGACGTCGCGGGGATCGTCGATGCGCTGGCCGACCATGGGGTCACCGAGCTCGAGAGTGTGCAGATCCTGGGTGGGGGTGCGACAGCCGCGTCCGTCTTGGCTGCTGTCTCGCTCCTCGGCGCGACGCAGGCGGTCGTGTCTGCTCGCGATCCCGAACGGGCGAGCGGCCTCGAGCCGCTGGCTTTGCGGCTCGGCATCGAGTTGACGACCCGGCGGCTGGGCTCCGACGATCGCTCGCTGACCGTTCCAAGTGCGGTCATCTCGACGCTGCCGGGCGGCGTCGACCACGGGAAGGCGTTCCCCGAGGCGGTGCGCCAACAGTCGGTGCTGCTCGATGTGGCGTACGAACCATGGCCGAGCGCGTTGGCTGCCGGGTGGTCACAAGTCGGCGGAACGGTCGTGAGCGGCCTCGAGATGCTGCTCCACCAGGCGATCGGGCAGGTGCGCATCTTCGTCACCGGCGAGGAGGGCGGCGCGCTGCCCGACGAAGACCGGGTCGTCGCGGCCATGCGGGAGTCGGTCGGGCTCTAGAGGCGCGTCGCACCCTCCGCTCTCTGAAAGGATGGGGGCATGCTGCGATGGTTGACCGCCGGCGAGTCTCACGGGCCCGAGCTGGTGGCGGTGCTCGAGGGCCTGCCCGCGGGCGTGCCCGTCAGCCGTGAGGCCATCCAAGCCGATCTCGAGCGGCGCAAGCTCGGCTACGGCCGCGGCGCGCGTATGAAGTTCGAGCAGGACGAACTGAACTTCTCGGGCGGCGTGCGGCACGGAGTCTCGATGGGCAGCCCCATCGCGTTGCGCATCGGCAACACCGAATGGCCGAAGTGGGTCGACGTGATGAGCGCAGAACCGGTGGATCCGGCCGCTCTTCAATCTGGGCGAGGAGCAGCGCTCACCCGCCCGCGCCCGGGCCACGCCGACCTGGTCGGCATGCAGAAGTACGGATTCGACGACGCCCGGCCGGTGCTGGAACGCGCCAGCGCTCGTGAGACGGCGGCCCGTGTCGCGCTCGGCGCGGTTGCCAGGGCCTTCCTCGGCGAACTGGGCGTCACTCTGGTCAGCCACACGCTGTCCATCGGTCCGGTGCGGGTGCCCGAAGAGGCTGCGCTGCCCACCCCGGCCGACGTCGCGGTGCTCGATGCCGATCCGCTGCGCTGCTTCGACCGCGAGACATCCGCTCGGATGGTCGCCGAGGTCGACGATGCGCACGACACCGGTGACACGCTCGGCGGCATCGTCGAGGTGCTCGCCTACGGTCTGCCGCCGGGGCTCGGCAGCTACGTGCAGTGGGACCGCAAACTGGATGCCCGACTCGCGCAGGCGCTGATGAGCATCCAGGCGATCAAGGGCGTCGAGATCGGCGACGGATTCGAGACCACCCGCCGCCGCGGATCGCAGGCGCACGACGAGCTCGTCGTGCTGCCGGACGGATCGACCGATGGCCTGATCACCCGGCTCAGCGACAGGGCCGGAGGCACCGAGGGGGGGATGAGCACGGGCACCCTGCTGCGCGTCCGTGCCGGCATGAAGCCGATCGCCACGGTGCCGCACGCCCTCCGCACGGTCGACGTGGCGACGGGGGCGGCCGCTGCCGCCCACCACCAGCGCTCCGACGTCTGCGCGGTACCGGCCGCCGGCGTGGTGGCCGAGGCCATGGTCGCGCTCGTGCTCGCCGACTCGATGCTCGAGAAGTTCGGCGGCGACTCCGTGGCCGAGACGAAGCGCAACCTGGACGCCTACCTCGCGGCCATCCCGAGTTCGCTGCGCTCCGCACCGAGTTCGGCAACCGAATGATCGCGGAATGACCGCCGATCGCCCGTCCGACGGCCCCCCGGTCGTGCTCATCGGGCCGATGGGCGCGGGCAAGACGCGCATCGGCAAACGCGTGGCGCGCATCCTGGGTACCGGATTCGTCGATCCCGACAAGCTGATCGTCGCCGAGCACGGACCGATCCCGGCGATCTTCGCCTCGCAGGGCGAACCCCACTTCCGGGCGTTCGAGCGCGCCGCCGTGATCGCCGCTCTCGCAGGAGACGACGTCGTGGCGCTCGGGGGCGGCGCGGTGCTTGACGACGAGACTCGAGCCGACCTGACGGGTCACCGCGTGGTTCTGGTGACCGTGTCTGCCGAAGCGGTCGCGCCGCGGATCGCCAATGCCCGTCGTCCGTTGTTGCGCGACGGCCTCACCGACTGGGAGCGCATCTACGCCGAGCGCCGGCACCTGTACGAGCAGCTGGCCGAACTGACGGTCGACACCTCGCATCGTCCGATCGACGCGGTGGCGAAGGAGGTGGCCGAATGGGCGGCGACAGCGGCCTGACGGATGTCACCGAGATCCCGGTCGCGGGAGCGCCCGGTTACTCGGTGTTCGTCGGGCGCGGACTGCAGAGCCGACTCGGTGAGTTCCTCGGCCCCCGGGTGCGCAAGGTGCTGATCGTGCACGCTCCGACGCTGGGCGCGCGGGCCGAGGCGCTGCGCGAGCAGCTGACGCCGGCGTACGAGGTGGTGCTCGCCGAGGTCCCGGATGCCGAAGCTGCGAAGCGCGTCGAGGTCGCGGCGTTCTGCTGGCAGGTCATGGGGCAGACCGATTTCACGCGGTCCGATGCCGTCGTCGGGCTCGGCGGGGGAGCGACGACCGACCTGGCGGGCTTCGTCGCCGCCACCTGGTTGCGGGGCGTCGACCTCATCCAGTTGCCGACCACCGTGCTCGGGATGGTCGACGCGGCGGTCGGCGGCAAGACCGGGATCAACACGGCGGAGGGGAAGAACCTGGTCGGGGCGTTCTGGGCTCCGCGAGCGGTGCTCTGCGATCTCGATGCGCTCGACTCCCTGTCGAAGAACGAGATCCTCGCCGGCTATGCCGAGATCGCCAAGGCCGGCTTTATCGCCGAGCCCGAGATCCTCGACACGATCGAGGTGGATGTGGCTGCCGCGACCGACCCGCGTTCGCCGCAGTTCCGTCGCAATCTCGAGCTGGCCATCGCGATGAAGGCCCGCGTCGTCGGCGAGGACTTCACCGAGCAGGGGCTGCGCGAGACCCTGAACTACGGGCACACGCTCGGTCACGCGATCGAGCACGCGGAGCGCTACCAGTGGCGGCATGGTGCGGCCATCTCGATCGGCATGGTGTTCGCCGCCGAACTGTCGCGGCTGACGCGGTCGCTCTCCGACGAGGCCGTCGACCGCCACCGGCGCGTGCTCGACCTGCTCTCGCTGCCGACGACGTATCCGGCCGGGCGCTGGCCGACCCTGCTCGCCACGATGAAGCGCGATAAGAAGGCACGCGGTGATCTGCTGCGCTTCATCGTGCTCGACGACATCGGCCGCCCGACGACCCTCACCGGCCCCGAGGAGCAGCTGCTGTTCGCCGCCTACCAGGAGGTGAGCGACTAGTCGCTCGCCGACGTGGAAACACGGTGTCGCCTGGATAGAGTTGCCGTATGTCTCGCGTGCTGGTGCTGAACGGGCCGAACCTCGGGCGACTCGGCAGCCGCGAGCCCGACGTCTACGGCACGCAAGACCTGAGCACGCTGCGAGTGATGCTGTCCGAGCAGGCAGGGCCGGACGTCGAGGTCGACCTGCGGCAGACCGACGACGAGGCGGAGCTCATCCACTGGCTGCATGAGGCCGTGGATACCGCCACCCCGGTCATCCTGAACCCCGCTGCGTTCACCCACTACAGCTACGCCCTCCGCGACGCGGCCGCCCTGGTCACCAAAGCCGGACTCGCACTGGTCGAGGTGCACATCAGCAACCCGCACGCGCGCGAGGAGTTCCGCCACAACAGCGTGATCTCGGGCGTCGCCACCGGGGTGATCGCCGGATTCGGATTCGACTCGTACCTGCTCGCGTTGCGGGTGGTCGTGCCCAAGGTCTGAGCCTCCCGTAGACTTCTCCGGGCGCTTTCGGCGCTGGGTCTGGATACGCCGCGAGCGGCTGCTCGACCACCAAGACACGAACGGAACACGAACGACATGGCCTCCGACACCAGCGACATCAAGAACGGCGCCGTCCTCAACATCGACGGACAGCTCTGGACGATCATCGAGTTCCAGCACGTCAAGCCGGGCAAGGGCGGCGCATTCGTGCGCACCAAGGCGAAGAACATCATGAGCGGCAAGGTGGTCGACCGCACGTTCAACGCGGGGACCAAGCTCGAGTTCGCCACCGTCGACCGCCGCGACTTCACCTACCTGTACCGCGACGGCGACGGGTTCGTCTTCATGGACGCCAGCACCTACGACCAGACCACGGTCCCGAGCACGATCGTCGGCGACGCCGCCCACTACATGCTCGAGAACCAGTCGGTGACGATCGCCACGCACGACGGCGAGCCGCTCTACGTCGAGCTGCCGGCGTCGGTGGTCCTCGAGATCACGTATACCGAGCCCGGACTCCAGGGGGACCGCTCGAGCGCAGGCACCAAGCCGGCGACTCTCGAGACCGGTTACGAGATCCAGGTGCCGCTGTTCATCGAGAACAACACCAAGGTCAAGGTGGACACCCGCACGGGCGACTACCTCGGCCGCGTCTAGGCGGCGCCCGTTCTGTGAGCGCCCGCACCAAGTCCCGCAAGCGCGCCATCGACATCCTGTTCGGGGCCGACCTGCGCGAGCTGCCGATCGCCGGCCTGCTCGACGAGGAGGCAGCGCGCGCCGAGGCGAACCCCCAGCGCGAGTCGTCGTGGGCCTATGCGCGCGACATCGTCGAGGGCGTCGAGTCGCACCTGAGTGAGCTTGATGACGCGATCCGCACGCATGCCGACGGCTGGCCACTGGAGAGGATGCCCGTGCTCGACCGGGCCATCGCCCGCATCGGGGCCTGGGAGATCCTCTACAACGACGAGGTGCCCGACGGCGTGGCGATCGCCGAGGCGGTGGAGCAGGCATCGCTGCTGAGCACCGAGGACTCCGCCGGATTCCTCAACGGCGTGCTCGGCGCCATCGCCCGCGACAAGGCGCATCCAGCGACGGAGCCGGAGGGCTAGACCGACGAGGAGTCGGAGGCGACCGTCGCGAGCCGTTCCAGGGCGGGCAACGCGTCGCGCAGGGTGGCGACCTCATCCGGTTCCAGCTGGGCGAGCAGCTCTGCCAGAAGTTCGGCGCGAGCCGAGCGGGCCCGAAGCACCTCGTGCTCGCCGTCTGCGGTCACGCTGACCAGGATGGACCGTCCGTCGCGGGCATCCGGCTGCCTGCTCACGAGGCCCAGCTTCTCGAGATCGCGGAGCGTGCGCGTCATGGTCGGCGCACTCACGAACTCGCGCTGCGCCAGATCGCCCGGCCGGATCGGCCCGGATCGGAAGATGGTCGCCAGCGCGTTCAGGTGGCCCTGCCCCAGCCCCTGACCCGCTGCCAGCATGCGGCGATTGGCGCGCCCGATGGCGAACGACAGCCCACGTGAGAGGTCGGCGATCGACGACGGCACGGTATCGGGCATGGGATGAGGATAGAGGCGCAGACAGTCGCGTGTACTGAGTGCGAGCGTCGGCCGCGTCCACGGGTGCCCGCACCCACTGCTACGCTGAACGAAATCGACATCCTTTAAGTCCGTCCGGAGAGGCGGGGAAGGGGGTCAGGATGGCTGCGCGAACCGTGCTGCAGCAGGCTGACATCACGCGAGCACTCACCCGCATCGCGCACGAGATCCTCGAATCCGATCACGCATCGGATCTGGTCATCCTCGGCATCCCCACGCGAGGCGTGCTGCTCGCTCAGCGCATCGGCGGCATCCTCGACGAGCTCGCGCCGGGATCCGCTGAGGTCGGCGCCCTCGACGTCACGATGTACCGCGACGATCTGGCCAAGCAACCGACTCGCACGCCAAGCCCCACCTCGGTGCCTCCTGGCGGCATCGACGGCAAGACGGTCGTGCTCGTGGACGACGTGCTCTACTCGGGACGGACCATCCGCGCCGCGCTGGATGCGCTCAACGACCTCGGGCGCCCGCGCGCGGTGCGACTCGCGACGCTCATCGATCGCGGGCACCGCGAACTGCCGATCCGGGCCGACTTCGTCGGCAAGAATCTGCCGACCTCCCACAGCCAGCGCATCTACGTGAAGCTGCTCGAGACGGACGGGCAGGACCTCGTGGCGATCTTCGACGAAGAGGACCACGGATGATGCAGCTGCGTCACCTGCTCTCGGTGCGCGACCTCGATCGGGAGGCAGCGGTCGGCATCCTGGATCTGGCCGAGGACATGGCCGACGTCGCGACCCGCGCCGTCCCCAAGCTGGCGACCCTGCGCGGCCGGACGGTGGCGAACTTGTTCTTCGAGGACTCGACCCGCACGCGACTCAGTTTCGAGGCCGCGGCGAAGCGCCTCGGGGCCGATGTGATCACGGTGAGCGCCAAGGGCTCGAGCGTGTCGAAGGGCGAGTCGCTGAAAGACACGGCGCGGACAATCGCCGCGATGGGCATCGACGCGGTCGTGCTGCGGCACAGCGCGAGCGGCGCAGCGCGCGTTCTCGCCGACAGCGGCTGGATCGACGCGTCGGTCGTGAACGCCGGCGACGGCACCCACGAGCATCCGACGCAGGGGCTGCTCGACGCGTACACCATGCGCAAAGCGCGGCACGGCGAGCGGTCGCGCGGCGAGGATCTGGCGGGCCTTCGGGTCACGATCGTCGGCGACATCCTGCACTCGCGGGTCGCGCGGTCGAACCTGTGGCTGCTTCAGACCCTCGGCGCTCGCGTGCACCTGGTCGGCCCGGAGACGCTCCTGCCGCAGGGGGTCGACGGCTGGCCCGTGACCAGCGGCACCGACCTCGACGCGGCGCTGGCGGAGGAGCCGGACGTCGTGATGATGCTGCGTGTGCAGAGCGAGCGGATGCTGGCCTCCTATTTCCCCAACGAACGCGAGTACGCCCGCCAGTGGGGCCTCGACGACGTCCGGCTGGCCCGGCTCGCCCCGGATACGATGGTGATGCACCCCGGCCCGATGAATCGCGGGCTCGAGATCTCGTCGGCCGCCGCCGACTCCGCGCGCTCGCTCGTGCTCGATCAGGTCACCAACGGGG
>Ga0105237_10004715_pt1 | contig 15692 bp, 14 predicted proteins | sample KBSC24metaG_FD_81520 | JGI IMG/M metagenome (GOLD analysis project Ga0105237, IMG submission 81520) | Corn rhizosphere microbial communities from Kellogg Biological Station, Michigan, USA - KBS C2-4 metaG | ecosystem: Host-associated > Plants > Roots > Rhizosphere > Soil | place: Michigan, USA... | reverse complement strand
TGACCGTTGATCAGCCCACCGACCAGGCCGAGTTCGGTGACCGCGCGGCGCAGTTCAGCGGCAGCGGCGTCTGGATCCTGGGTCGCCAGCGTCGCGAATCCGCCGAATCTGTCTGGCTTTCCGCGGACCGTCTCGGACAGGTCGTCGTTGGCGCGGCGCGCGAGGTCGACCGCGCGCCCCACGTCGGTCTCGTCCTGAACGCCGGGATCGAACAGCGACAGGATCTGGAACCCGATGCCTGCGGCGTCCATCTGCGCCAAACGCAGGTCGCCGCGGTCGTAGAGCCGCTTGTAGGCGGTGACGTTGTTGTCCTTGAGCCAGCTGCCGACGACGTTCCCCTCGCTGGCCGGGTCCCACGCATAGTGTTCCTCAAGGGCGATCAACGACATGGCTCTAGTCTGACGGACATGTGCGACCGATGTGACCAGGATCCCCCCGTCGCTACGCTCGCCCCTGGTGATGCCACGTTGGGTCTTTCCGCGATCTCACGCAGAGCGGTCCTCGCGGCGTCGCCTGCGGTGTTCGGCGCCGCCGTGTTGGGCGCGTCGGCGCCAAGCTCCGCCGCGCCATCGAAGTTCCCAGAGGCCCCGCCGCCGATGCCCGAGAATGCCCTGGTCACCCTCGGAGTACAGGCCGGACCACCGCCGGTCCCGAACAGAACCGGAATCTCCACGACTCTGAAGGTCGGCGGCGACGTCTATCAGATCGACTGTGGCCTTGGGTCCCTGAACGCATTCACCAACGCGGGCTTCCGATTCGACGACATCAAGAGCATGTTCATCACCCATTTGCACACCGACCACATGGTGGACTACTTCAGTTTCTTCCTGTCCGGTGGCTACACCGCGTCGAAGGGCAAGGCACCGGTGACGGTGTACGGCCCTGGCCCTGCGGGCGGACTGCCGCCGAGCCGGGTCGGCAATGCCGATCCCGCCACGATCGACCCAGGAGACGCCACGCCGGGGTTGTCCGCGACTACCAACGCGCTGCAGCACGCATTCGCGTACACCAACAACATCTTCATCCGCGACATGGGCACCGACGACATCCAGCGCCTGGCCGACGTCATCGAGATCGCCGTTCCACCGGGATCGGGCTACCTCAACAGGTCACCGAGAATCGCGCCCTTCCCCGTGGTCACCGACGAGAACGTGGCCGTCACGGCGACGCTGGTGTCCCACTACGACGTCTACCCGGCATTCGGATTTCGCTTCCAACTGTTGAAATCCGGTGTGTCCGTGACCTTTTCGGGCGACACGACGAAGTCCGACAATCTGATCGAGCTCGCCAAGGACACCGACATCCTGGTGCACGAGGCGCAGTTCAGCCTCGACGACGCCTACTACCACAACAGGTTCCCGCCGAACTACCTGGTGAACTCGCACACCTCGGCCGAACAGGTCGGGGAGGTGGCGGCAGCGGCCAACGCCAAGCACCTCATCCTGAGCCACTACTCGCCCACCGACCTGCCGGACTCCCAATGGCTCGACGCCATCGGAAAGAACTTCTCGGGCAAGGTCACCGTCGCCCGCGACGGGCAGGTGTTCGCGCTCTGACCCGCTACAGCCCCTTGAAGCGCTCCTTGACTTCCTCGGGCGTCAGCCCGTAATCAGCCAGTGAATACGTGTGTTTCGGCGCCCGCGGACCCTTCTGGCTCTCGGCGTGCATGGTCTCCATCGACTCGCGCGCAGCGTCGGTGAAGTCCAGCCCGAACTGCTGGTACACCTTCTCCACGACCGAAATCGGGTCCTTGATCAACTCGAAGTAGTCCAGATCGTAGAACTGCGCCGGATCGTGCTTGGCGCGTTCGGAATTGAACAGCTCCAGGCCACGCGACCAGGTTTCCAGGGAATCCTGGCCGATCACGTCGCCGGAGTACACGTTCGACCAGCCCTCGGTGGTGTGCTGCGCCAGCGAGCACATGGACGCCATGATGGTGTCGGCCGGCCGGTGGCACTGCACCACCAGCGCATCGGGGTAGGTCGCGAACAGCGCGTCCAAGGCGAACAGGTGGCTGGGATTCTTCAGCACCCAGCGCTTCTCGGGGTCGTTGAGCCCGATCAGCTGAAGGTTCTTGCGGTGCCGCTGATACGACTTCGTCCAGTCCTGCTTGGCCAGCCACTGTGAGTAGGTGGGCAGGTGCGCGAGTGTCTCGTAGGAGACCGAGTGCAGTGATTGGCGCAGCAGCTGCCAGCACTCCTCCACCTCGTCGGCCGTCATGAAGTGCAAGCCGGTGTAGTCCGGGTCCTCGTCGTGCGCCTTGGTGAACTGCGCGTCGAGTTGCGCGAAAACGGGATTGTCCGACCAGGTTTCGCGTGGCGGACGGGGCTGCGGGAACTCCGCAAGCCACAGTTCGAGACCCTGGTGGGCGGGGTCGGCGGTGAGCAGCCGGTGGATCAAGGTGGTACCGGTGCGCGGCAGTCCGGTGACGAAGATCGGCCGTTCGATCGGTACGTCGACGTACTTCGGATACTGCTTGAACGCCGCTTCCGACACCAACCGGGCGACCAGCGCGTTGCGCACGAAGAACCGGTGCATCTTGCTGCCGAGCTCGGTCAGGTCGGCGTCGCGTCGGAATGAGTCGAGCAGCACGCCGAGCGCTTCGCGGTAGTTGTCGTCGTCGACGCCGAAGTCGTCGAGGCCACAAGCCTTTACTGCCGATGCATGCAGGTCGTCGACGGTGCCTACGTCTGTGCGTCCACTCATCAGGCCTTGAACTCCCCGCAATTCACGTCGAGAGCCTGTCCGGTGATCCCGCTGGACAGGTCGCTCGCCAAGAACAGGATCGCCGAGGCCACCTCGTCCTCTGTCGGCAGGCGCTTCAGATCGCTGTTGACTGCCGCCGCCTTGTAGATGTCGTCGACGGTGGTGCCGTACTTGTCTGCCTGGTGCTGGAAGTAGCCCTGCAGGGTGCCGCCCCAGATGTAGCCGGGCAGAACCGAATTGACGCGAATGTTCTGCTCACCCAGCTCGGTGGCCAGCGTCTGCGACATGGCCAGCAGCGCTGACTTCGCCATCTTGTAGGCGCCGTACTTGGCCTGTGAATGCCGCACCACCATGGAGTTCACGTTGACCACCGCGCCCTTGGCCTCAGCCAGTGCGGGCGTGAAGCCCTGGACCATCCGCAGCGCACCGAACACCGTCAGGTCCATGGCATCGCGCATGTGGTCGAAGGTGGTGTTCGCAAAGGGCCGCATCGAGGGCACCCGGAAGGCGTTGTTGATCAACACGTCGGCCTTGCCGTAGGCCTTGAGCGTCTCCTCGACGAGATTGGCCACCTGGGCGTCGTCGGTGATGTCGGTGCCCACCGAGATGGCCCGCCTGCCCAGGTCGGTGATCTGCTTGGCGACGTCCTCGAGCCGCTCGACCGTGCGGGCCGCCAGCACCAGATCCGCACCCTGCTCGGCACATCGGCGAGCCAACGTCGTGCCGAGCGCGGGGCCGACGCCACTGATCACGACGACCTTGCCATCAAGTAATCCGGCCATGCGCTAACCCACCATCCTGTCGCCAATTTGCTTCTGGCGTAGCGCGATCCGCGCTTGCCAATCTTCGTCGGAGATCTTGTTCGATTCGTGGTAGGGCAGCGCGGCGGCCACCTGGTCGATGTCGACCAGCTCCGCGGTCGGGCCGTCGGCCTCGGTCAGCTCACGCGAGACCCGCTGCCACCGGAACTGCAGGAAGCCCTTCTGATGCCCGAGCGTCTCCGCCCAGTTGGTCACCCCTGGGTTCTGATCCGACACCACGATGCGGATCTTGCCGTCCGGATCCGCTTGCGCCTGAGTGCCGTTCAGCGATGTCTGGTGGTTGATGTAGTCCAGCGAGATGTACCAGAGGCTGCCGAGCTGGAACCCGAGGTAGGGCGCGTCGGTGACGGGCAGCGTGATGACCAGCGCCTGACTGGGCGCCAGGTCGAAGTGCCCCACCGACGAGTACTGCGTGGCAAGGCCACCTGGCGTCAACCTGGGCGGCACCAGGGTGTTGACCGGGATGTCCATGTAGAACCACTGCGGAAACTGCAGCCACGTCTTGACCCGCTGGACCAGTTGCTTACCCGCTACGGCATAACGCTTTTCGATGAGTTCCTTGGTCAGGGGCGGCGGCGCGGTGCCCGCGGTATCGGTGCGCGCGATCGCGAAGGACCCACGCTGCGCCGACCAGTCGTTGTACACCTCGCGGATGACCAGCTGCGCCGGACCGGTCGGCGTGAATCGCCATTCGAAGGTGCCGTCTGCGGCGATGTCGAGCTTGCGGTCGTCGAAGGCCGTCTCGCTGTCGGGCACGTTCGCGTCGGTGTACTCACCGCCGAGCAGCTGGAAGCTCACGTCGGTCGTCGTGCCGCGTCTGCCCGTCACGACGTACTCGTGGTTGGCCTGCACGCGGGTCCCGAAGTACATGGTGTCCGGGTTGTCCAACCCCATCTTGGTGAACGGCCCGGTGCCCTCGTGCAGGAACGGGTGGTCGCGGTCGTAGTCGAACGCCACGTGCGTGCACCCCGCGATGCAGCCTGCCAGGTACTGCAGACCCTCGAGGAGATCGGCCTCGGATTCGATGAAAGGCGCTTCGGCGACGAGGCGCTCGGCCTCCGCGATCGCCTCGACCAACGGGTTTGTGAACATCGGTGTCTTCACCCTTCGCGGTTCAATATTGGACCGTGCTGGTAGATATTTCGTCATCAGATTAGAACGCGTTCTAGTTTCCGTCAACGTCGCATCGAACGCCTGGCGGTCCATATCTGTACCGTGAGGGTACAATTCTGCGATGCCGAGCAGCGAGTCCTCCGGTCGAGCCTCACCGCCGACCGAGCGCGTGGTCGCCGTTCTCGACTTCCTGGCACGGCATCCGAATGAGCGGTTCGGGGTTTCGGAACTGGCTCGCCGACTCGGCCTCAGCAAGCCGACCTGCCTCGGCATCGTCGGCACGTTGGCGGCAGTCGACTACCTGGTCCGCGACGCACAGGACAAGACCTATCGACTCGGGCCCGCGCTGATCTCGCTGGGTCACACCGCGCAGGAGTCGATGCGGGTGAACCCCGCCGCCCGCGAGGAGTTGCGCCACCTGTCCTCGACGCTCGGCATCACCGCCGCGCTGTCGGCGGTGATCGACGACCGCATCACCCTGCTGGAACTCGTCGGGCCACCAGGCGCAGACGTCGGCGTCCGCGTCGGGCAGAGCTACCCGTTCGCCCCACCCGTCGGCCTGATGTTCGTGCTCTGGGACGACGACGCGCTGCGGGACTGGCTGGCCAAGGAGCCCACGATTCCCCTGCGCACCGACACCGACCGGCTTGAGCGCGTGATCGACGAATGCCGCAGCACGGGATATCTCGTCGAACTACTGACCCCGGGCGGACGACGGATCTATGCGCTGATGGCAGGGATGTCGAGCACGCTGCCCGACGAACTGCGGGCGCTCCTCGGCGAACTGGTCTCCGACATCGGGGAGCGGGTCTACGTGCGCGACGAGTGCACGACTGGGCAGCGGCGTCGGCTGGACGTCAGCGTCATCTCGGCACCCGTCTACGACCACCACCGACGCCAGGCGATGGTGGTGTCACTGCAGATCGGCAGGGCGCTCAGCGATGCCGAGATCACCAAGAACGCACGCGCGCTGATGGCGACGGCCGACCGGCTGACCGCCACCCTTGGCGGGAAGAAAACCGAGAGGCCCTAGACGTCGGCCAGCACGGTGAGGGCGTCGGTGGGCGAGACCTGCAGACCGCAGCGATCCTTGAACGCGGCCAGCGGGGCCTGGATGGCGCGAAGGTCGTCGGCCTGTTCCGGATGATCCTTGAAGTAGCCGTCGAACTGTCCGACCGCGGCGTACGCCGGCTGCCGGGTCGCCTCGATCAGCGCCTCGTTGACGTCGGGATGGGCCGCGAAGTACGTCGAAAGCGACGCCGTCACCGAACTGATGGTCGTTGCCAGCCCTGCGGAGCTGCAGTCGCCCGCGGCCGTGGCGGCGGGCGTTGCCGGGGCGGTCGGCGTCGCGGCGGTGGTCGGTACCGCGGTGTCGTCGGCGGCGACGGGATCGGCGCTGGCCGAGGGTGCCGTCAGTGCGACGAAGGCCGCCCCAGCTGCGATGATTCCGAGGGTGGATCGGCGAATCACGGTCTTCGAATCGAACACGGGCAAGCTCTCTTTCTTTCCCTGGTTCCCGGCCACACCCTTGACGGTGACTGGGCCACTGCACATGACTTCGCTGGAGCGGCCCGCGGTGTTACCCATGTGGTGCGCGAGGCACCTGAGCATCGGCTAGCTGGTGGCCGCAACCGCGAAGGGCAGCACGTCCGGCGCACCTGCCGCCCGCACCACCCTGGCAGCCATCGTCAGCGTCCATCCGGTGTCGGTGACGTCGTCGACCAGCAGCACGGGCCCGCCGGCAGAGCCGATCACGGCGGGGTCCGGCGCCAGCCACGAACCGTGCAGCGCGGCGACCCGGTACGCCGAGTTGGCGGCGGCCACGGGCCTGCGTTCCGGCGCGTACTGCAGCGTGCCGAGGTCGGTCAGTTTGCCGAGCCGGGCGAGTTCCCTCGCAAGCGATCCGATCAGCTTCGGATGCTTGTCGGAGTCCAGCGCGAGCACCGCCGTCGGCCGCGTCGCCCAGTCCCACGACGCAAGCACCTTCACGGCGGCTTGCACGACGTCGTCGGACACCTCGCCGTCGGGTTCATCGAGCACCCGCCGGAGCCGGGCGCCCCAGCCGAGGTCGGTCACCCTCCCGATGACCCGGCCTGGCGACGGTCCGTCGCCGATCCGCCCGCTCAGGTTCACACCAAGCTTGGCAAGGCCCGACGGCCACTGTTTGCGCGGCGTGATCTCCACACCGGGCCGCATCAGGCGAGCCCTGGTGTCCTCGGCCGCCGCCGCGTCCACAGCCCCGTCGTAGCGGGAACCCGTGCAGTTGTCGCAACGACCGCAGCGCTCACCGTCCTTCAGGTCGGGATCGTCGAGTTGCCCTCGCAGGAAGGCCATCCGGCAGCCATCGGTGTCCTGGTAGTCGAGCATCGCCTGCTGCTCGCGCTTGCGTGCCTCGTCGAGCTTGCGGTAGCGCGCCTCGTCGTACTCCCATGGCTCGCCGGTGCCGACCCAACCGCCCTTGACGCGCCGCACCGCCCCGTCGACGTCGAGCACCTTCAGTACCATCTCCAGCCGGGTCCGACCCAAGTCCACCAGCGGTTCCAGCGCGGGCGTCGACTGTGGACGGTCGAGCTCGAGTGCGTGAATGACGTTGCGCACCATCAACTCCGACGGGAACGCCACGGATGAGAAGTAACGCCAGACGTCCTGATCCTCGTTGCCGGGCAACAGCACCACCTCGGCGCTGGCCGTCGACCGGCCTGCGCGGCCGACCTGCTGGTAGTAGGCGATGGGCGACGACGGAGCACCCAGATGGACGACGAACCCGAGATCCGGCTTGTCGAACCCCATGCCCAAAGCCGACGTCGCGATGAGGGCCTTGACCCGGTTGCCGAGAAGGTCGGCCTCGAGTTGTTCGCGCTCGGCCGTCTCGGTCGAACCGGTGTAGGCCGCGATCGGGTGGCCCCGTTCGCGCAGCAGTGCGGCGACGTCGTGTGCCTGCGCGACGGTCAGCGTGTAGACGATGCCCGAGCCGGGCAGCGAATCGATGTGTGCGGCAAGCCATGCCGCGCGTTGGGCCGGATTGCCCGCCCGCACGACCGACAGCCGTAGCGATTCGCGATCCAGCCCGCCACGCAGCACCAGGGTCTCGCGGATTCCTTCTTGCTCCTCGCGTCCGCGGTCCCCAACGCCGAGCTGGGTGGCGACGTCCTCGACGACGCGGTCGTTGGCGGTGGCCGTGGTGGCGAGCACCGGAACGTTCGCACCGAGTTCGGCGATCAGGGTGCGGATGCGGCGGTAGTCGGGCCGGAAGTCGTGGCCCCAGTCGGAAACGCAGTGCGCCTCGTCGACCACGACGAGGCCGGCGTCGTGCGCCAGCGAGGGAAGCACCTGATCGCGAAAGTCGGGATTGTTGAGGCGTTCCGGGCTGACCAGCAGGACGTCGAGGTCACCGTTGCGCACCCGATCGTGGATGTCGGCCCAGTCGGTCACGTTGCTCGAGTTGATGGTGGCCGCGTGTACGCCCGCCCGCTCGGCGGCGGCCACCTGGTTGCGCATCAACGCCAGCAGAGGCGACACGATCACCGTCGGTCCATGGCCCTCGGCGCGGAGCAGTTTGGCCGCGATGAAGTAGACCGCCGACTTGCCCCACCCCGTGCGCTGTACGACGAGCGCGCGTCTGCGCTGCACGACGAGCGCCTCGATGGCCGTCCACTGATCGTCGCGCAACGTGGCCTGGGGTCCGGCCAGCTGTTCGAGGATCGCCTGGGCTTGCTCGCGGGTCGCCATCCCGCAATAGTGCCCGCAGTGTCCGACGGCTAACGATCCAGGCAGCGCCGGAGGGCAGCGGTCAGGTCGTTGGCACGTCGATCGCGGCCCCCGCCGATCAGGTTGTTGACGTACCCGAAGCCGGTCCGGCTCTCGGCGTCGGCAAAGCCGAGGCTGCCGCTCGCGCCGTCGTGTCCGAACGACGAGTCCGACAGCAGTGGTCTGTACGGGATGCCGTTGACGAGGAATCCGGTCGAGAAGCGGACGCCAGGCGGAGTGAGCGACGCGTGCCAACCAGGGCCAGCGGAGCGCACCCTGACGGCATCGGCGATCGAATCCTCGGTCAGCAGTTGCACGTCGTTCACCGGGGACACCGCCGCGGCGTAGATGGTCGCCAGCGCTCGAGCGTCGAGAATGGCATTGGCCGCGGGGATCTGGGCGGAATGCACCGCGGGGGTGTTGAAATCACCCGCGCAGCCGTCGATCAACGAGAAGGGGAACGCTTCCCCCATCGTGACTGCCCGCACCGCGGTCGCCCTGCCGATTCGCTGCAGGATCTTCGGCAGCACGCGGAAGGCGGTGCGCCGGATCCTCGAGCGAGGGGCATGCATCCGGGCCACCCGGTGCTGCTCGTCGGCGGGCAGCCCTATCCAGGCGTTCACGCCGAGGGCGTCGGTGAGGTAGTCGGCCAGCAGCGCACTCGGCATCTTGTCCGTTGCGCGGCGAAGGATCTCGCCGGTGAGCCATCCGTAGGTCAGCGCGTGGTAGGAGTACGCCGTGCCCGGCGTCCACAGCGGTCGCTGCGCCTCGATGGCCCTGATCACGGGCTCCCAGTTCAGGACGTCATCCAGGGTCAACACCGCATCGAGGGCGATCAGTCCGGCCCTGTGCGAGAACACGTCGCGAATCACGATGTCCCGCTTGCCGTTCCCGGCGAATTCCGGCCATACCGTGGCGACCGGAGCGTCGAAGTCCAGGAGTCCGCGCTGCTGGGCCAGGTAGCCGCATAGCGCCATCAAGCCCTTGGATACGGAGAAGCCGATCGTCAGGGTGTCGGCCGTCCACGGTCTCGACGTAGCAGCGTCGGCGGTGCCGCCGTACAGGTCGACGACAAGTCGGCCGTCGTGGTACACCGCGCACCCCGCGCCCATCTCGTCGCCCCGGCGGAAATTCTCGACGAATGCGTCGGCGACCGGTCCGAAGCCCTCGTCGGCGAAGCCGGGAAAGGTGCCCATGGGCCTCATCCAAACATCATTGGTGCCTGCCGAGCGTCGTCACGGGCGTCGCACCAGGCCGGGTCCACTGCGGCACGGGGCGGCTGGTCTCGCCCCAGGTGGCGTTCCCGTCGGCATCCGAACGCCAACTCCAGCACGACTCGCGTCCCTCGGGCCACCCTTCCGGCTTGTCCTCCCATGCCTCTCCGCGTCCGTACGGCGTCATGTCGAGCAGGCCCATGGATCCGTTGACCACCTCATTGCCGCGGCCCGTCGTGGAGTAGGTGAGGAAGACGCGGTCGCCGTCGCGCAGGTAGCTGGTGATGGACCCCATGCTGTCGCCGACCGGCGCGTCCAGATCGCGGACCGAATACCAGGGTTCGGTGTAGCCCATGAACTCGACGTAGGGGGCCACCTCGTCCCAACGGCCCTCGGTGAGCACCGCGTACGAGACGCCGCGGGCGTTGAGGTAAGCGGCGTCCTGCACGTGCCAGGCCGTGGTGGTGCAGCCCTCGCACTGCCCCTGATGCGGTGCGCCGTCGTGCCACATGTGCTTGTAGACGACGAGCTCGTCACGACCCTGGAACAGGTCGATGAACGGGACCGGCCCGTCGGGTCCGACGACCTCGACGGTGCCGTCGAACTCCACCATCGGCAGCCGGCGTCTAGCCGCGGCGATGGCGTCGCCTTCGCGGGTGTGGGCCTTCTCTCGGATCAGCAGTTCGTCGCGGGCCGCCTGCCAGGTGGTCATGTCGACGACGGGCGGGCGCGATGACAGATCGTTGGTGGTCATGCGAGAACAGACCCATCTCTCTTCAGGAACTCACCGCGCCACTAGTACGCATAGGTGTTCTTCGGCTTGTCGATGCGCGTCACGTTCTCGACCGACATCGTCGGGATGAAGCCGTCGACTGCCTGCGCCGACCCCGGCACGATCTCGCCGAGGATCTGCAGCCAGGTGTCGTCGGGAAAGCCCTTCGCCGCGTCGAGGCCGGGCCCGGTCAGGTGGATGCGGGCGAGTTGCGCGTCAGCCGCGCAGCACACGATGACGACCCTGCCCAAGTCGATGCCCTCGGCGTGGCGCAGCGTGAAACCGGTCAGCGTAATCGACCTGCCGTCAAGCGAATTGGTGGAGTCGGCGGCCGCCCGCATCACCGTCTCGGGCAGCGACACCACCGGCGCCGGCCCTGGCGGAAGCGGAGGGAATGGCCTGCGGTGCGGCGTGCTGACCGCGGCCTGCGGGCTGGCTCCGCTGGCGTCCAATGGCGGCGGCACCACGAACGCCACCATCGCGATCGGAACGAGTAGCAGCCACACCAGCCACGGCTGGTGCCGATGGCCATGGCCCTCGTGATCGGGATCGGCTGCGGCGTGCCGCAGGTCACGGACGACGGCCGCAAGCCCGAGCACGACGAGCACCGCCGCGGCAGCGATCAGCCACGGCAGCAGGCCCGGTTTCACGTAGTTCAGATACGTGCCCTTGACGAGCATCACCGCGGTGCTCAGCCCAACCAGCAGCAGGACGAGGTTCTGGGTGCCCCTACTCACGTGCCACCACCCAACAGCGTCAGCCCGACGGCCGTAGCGATCACCGTGGCCACCACGAACGTGACGGGCCCGAACCGCACCGCGAACCGGCGGCCGAACATGCCCGCCTGCATGGCCGCGAGCTTCACGTCGAACGCGGGTCCGACGACGAGGAACACCAGTCGCGGCACCAGAGGAAGCATCGTCAGGCTTGCCGCGACGAACGCGTCGGCCTCCGAGCAGAGCGCCAGCACGACCGCCAGCAGGCCCATCGTCACCACTCCGACGACGAGATTGCCCGCGAGGTGCTCGAAGACCCACGCGGGCACCAACACTCGCATCGCCGCCGCGGCCGCGGCACCCACGACCAGGTAGGACGCGGCCTGCAGGAAGTCGTGGCGCGCGGCCTCGGTGAAGACCGTCCAGCGCGACGACCCCTCGGCGGGCGGCTCGGGAAGATCGCGTGTCACCCATTCGTCACGCCCAAAACGGGACCACAGCAGCCCCATCACGACGGCGGTCGCCAACGAGGCCACGCAGCGCGCCAGCACCAGCGCGGGCTGCCCGGGAAACGCCACCGCGGTGGCGACCAGCACGACGGGGTTGATCGCGGGCGCCGACAGCATGAACGTCAGCGCGGCCGCCCCATTCGTGCCGGGCCCGAACAGGCGTCGTGCCACGGGAACGGATCCGCACTCGCATCCAGGAAGCGCGGCGCCGCCGACTCCGGCGAGCGCGACGGCAAACGCGGGCCTGCGCGGCAACCACCGCGACAGCCGCTCCGCGTTGACGTACGCGGCGATCAGTCCGCTGACGACGACACCGAGCACCAGGAACGGGAGGGCCTGGACGAAGACGCCGCAGAACACCGTCGCCGCCGTGCTCAGACGCGGATCGCCTGCCACGAACGCACTCACCGCGCCGGCGGAAACCGCCAGCGCGATGAGGCTGAACAGCAAGACCTCGAGGGAACCGACGCGTCGCCGAGTGTCGGCAGGTCGCGTTGGGAGGGCCGAGTTCACCGCCCCATCTTGCCCCCGGTTGCTGTTAGACGGCCGTCTTCAGGGCGTCGGTCAGCTGGTTCGAGTTCACCTGGATGCCGCACTGCGTCGACAGGTCGGTGACGGGCTGCTGAATGCCCTTGAGGTCATCGGCGACCTTCGGGTTGTTGGCGAAGTAGGTGCGATAGGACACCTGCGCCTCCGTCGGCGACTGCTTGGCGATGTCCGTCATCGCCTGGTTGGTCTGCGGGTGCGTCTGCAGATAGGTGCTCATCGACAGCTGTACCTCGCTCTGGGTGGTTGCCACCCCGCTCGCGGTGCACTCGTCCGGCGCCGCATTGGCGCTCGGCAGTGCGATCGTGGCGGTGGCGACACCGCCAAGCAAGCCTCCGGCGATCATTCCGTACAGGCCGCGGCGAACAGTCCTTGCGGTCGTGCTCATGGTTACCTCCTTGGTCTGCGATACGTTTGATCGCAGCCCAAGGCCTAGCCATCTCGTCGAACGGTAAACCCCCGAGGTTCCCCGCACGGCACTTGAACGACGGCGTCCGCGCAGGCCACCGCGGCGAACCGGACACCAGAAATTTCTTGTTTAGCCGGGCTACGTTGCCTCGTACGACGGTGCCGATGTGGCTCGTGTGGCTCCACCAGCGGATACGATCCGGTGACCATGACGCACAGCTCTGAGCCGGACGAAGAGCAGCCGCATCAGCCAGCGCACGCGCTGCCAGACCCCGAGAACGCGCCCGCCGACGGCAAACCGGACATCGCTTGGCGTTTGGCGATCGTCGTACCCACGCTGATCTCGGTGGTCGCATTGGGGATTGCGATCTGGGCGCTGACGCACCCACCGTCCACCACTCCTCCGTCACCAACTGCGCAGGAGACGGCCGACGCGACGAAGCGCGCGTGCGACGCCTATGCCCTTGCCCGCACGGCCGTCGCGTTGCAAACGCGGGCCGACACCGGCACGGACCCCATCGCGGCGCAGGCGATCGCGGCCAACGCGCGCCTGGCGATGGACGTCGGTAGCCAGCATCTCGTCGACAGCCTGAGCCCCGCGGTTCCGTCCGAGTTGGCCGGACTGCTGCGGTCCGTCGCGACGGACCTGCAAGGTCTCGCGATCAACGCGCTAGCGGGGACCACCGATGGTGACGCCGGACAGGTCGCGCGTCTGCATGACCTCGAGACCACGAGCGCCAGAGTCGTCGAGCTGTGCAAGTGAGTCGCCGGGAACGTCGGGTTTAGTTCGCTCCGGATCCGCTGCCGCCAGAGTCGGCTCCGCCACTGGTTCCGCTGGAGCCTGCGCCAGACGAGGTGCCGGTCGACTCGGTGCCACCGGTGGCCCCTGGACGGGAGCCGGTGATGGCCCCGAACCCGTTGGTGATGGCGTCGGTGATCGGTTTGAACGGGTTGAACGGGCTGACCGGATTGCCTCCGGGCGCGCTGGAGGTACGCGTCGGCGGCTTCGCCAGCGGTGCCCCGTTGACACCGGGTATCACGACCGTTGGCTTCGCGGTGCTCGTGGACGTCTCGGACTTCGACGTGTCGGTCTGGGACGTGTCGGTGTCGGCGACGCGGGCCGCCGGTGCCGAACTGGCGGCGGCGAAGGGGGTCGGGGCCAGCGGCGCGACGGGCACCGGCGCAGGCATCGGAAGTCCACCACCGGGCTGGACCACCCCTGGCGCCGGCGGAGTGATTCCCGCGAACGGCGTTGGGGCAGCGGTCATGTCGGGCGCCAGCGAGAACGACACGCCCCCATTACCGACGCTGATTGCAGGCAGGACGTTGAAGTCGAACGTCGCCCCGCCAACCTGCGTCGTGGTGTGCAGGCCGCCGACCCGGAAGTCGTTTGGCGGGCCACCCGTGAAGTTGGTCGAGGTCACGAAGCCCGTGGTGCCGGTGTTGGTGATGACTCCAGGTATCCCGGCCGACCACCGGCCGATGTCGACGGCACTGAAGTTGTCGTTCAACCCATTGGGTATGGGCAGAAGGCCACCGCCCGGGGCCTGGGTGAAGCCGATGGCCTTGAGCACGTTGAGGTTGAAGAAGGCCGGGCCGACGTTGTTGGAGGTTTGTAGGACGCCGGCGTGGGTGGCGAGGATGGGGTCCCAAGAGGCGAGGTTGTCGGTGAAGCCCAGTGCGCCGGTGCTGTTGGCCAGGCCGGCGATCCCGGTGGCCCACTGGTCCATGCTGGTGTAGTTGCCAGTGGCCGTGTTGCTGCCTGGCGGCGGTTGGCTGGCACTGAACGCTCGTATGGAATCGAGATCGAAGACGAGCGGGCCCAGTTGATTGGCCGTCTGCAGGGCGCCTTGCCCCGCGACCTGTAGGGCGCCACCGGCAGCAGTCAGGGCGGCGGCGGACAGCGCTGCGGCGCCAGCGGTGCTGGTTGCGGGTCCCGGTGCAACCACCCACGGATAGATCTGATTGAAGCTGAACGCCGCAGGCTGAACCTCGCGTACGACGTGAGGTTCGGGGTTAGCGGTGAACGAACCGTAATGAGTGGATAGCAACGCCACTGCACCTGCGGCGGCGACGCCAAGAACGCTGAAGCAGCTAACGGTCCTGATAATTAATTCCTTCTACGACCCCGATACTGTGGCATGGCAGTGAAGATCAACACTCCCGTTTTCGACCATCTGGCGATTGTCACCAGCTAATGACAAAAACGCTTGATGGACTTCGCTGATGCTACTACCGGTTGGGCGTGTTTGGTCAACATGACGCACGAGAATTTTCATCGAAGCAGTCTTTGCTGCGTAGACGGATCGGGTGGCGATCCGTTGAAAGGCCAACCGCGAGTTGGCGATCCCCCGGCGGAGACGACCTAGCTGGCGGCGGTGTCTTGTTCGCGTTTGAGTTCGAGTGCGATGTCGATCAGTTGGTCTTCCTGGCCGCCGATCAACTTGCGCTGCCCAGCACGGTGCAGGAGCTTGTGCGCGGGCACGCCGTAACGCTCGGATTGCCGGATGGCGTGCTTGAGGAAACTGGAGTACACCCCGGAGTAGCCCATGATCAACGCGTTGCGATCCAGCAGGCACTCGGCCGGCATCGCGGGAGCAACGACCTCTTCGGCAGCATCGGCGATGTCGAAGAAGTCGATGCCGGTCTTCACCCCGATCTTGTCGAACACCCCGATCAACGCCTCCACCGGAGCATTACCCGCACCCGCGCCGAACCGACGCGTGGAACCGTCGATCTGCTTGGCCCCCGCCCGCACCGCCTCCACGCTGTTGGCCACCCCAAGGCCCAGGTTCTCGTGGCCATGGAAACCCACCTGCGCGTCGTTGCCAAGCTCGGCGACCAACGCCGACACCCGATCGGCCACCCCCTCGAGCACCAGCGCACCCGCCGAATCCACCACGTACACGCACTGACAACCCGCATCAGCCATGATCCGGGCCTGCTGTGCGAGCTTCTCCGGACTGATGGTGTGCGCCATCATCAAAAACCCCACCGTCTCCAACCCGAGCTCGCGGGCCAACCCGAAGTGCTGGATCGACACGTCGGCCTCGGTGCAATGCGTCGCGATGCGACAGATCGACCCGCCGTTGCCCTGGGCTTGTTTGATGTCGTCCTTGGTGCCCAAACCCGGCAGCATC
>Ga0105237_10004714_pt1 | contig 15692 bp, 14 predicted proteins | sample KBSC24metaG_FD_81520 | JGI IMG/M metagenome (GOLD analysis project Ga0105237, IMG submission 81520) | Corn rhizosphere microbial communities from Kellogg Biological Station, Michigan, USA - KBS C2-4 metaG | ecosystem: Host-associated > Plants > Roots > Rhizosphere > Soil | place: Michigan, USA... | reverse complement strand
TCAAAATAATGGGGTGATGCATGCCTGCGGTCATGATGCGCACACCTCATCGTTATTGGGTACAGCAAAAATATTGACTGAGCTAAAAAGCCAGTTCGCCGGAACGGTAAAGCTGATCTTTCAGCCCGCAGAAGAAAAATTGCCCGGTGGCGCCAGCCTGATGATACAGGAAGGTGTGTTAGAGAATCCAAAGCCACAGGCCGTATTGGGTCAGCATGTAATGCCGCTGATCGATGCCGGCAAGGTAGGTTTCAGGGCAGGTAAATACATGGCGTCTACGGACGAACTGTATGTAACCGTACGCGGAAAGGGCGGCCATGGCGCGCAACCCCAGCAAAACATCGATCCGATAGTTATCACTGCACATATCATCACGGCTTTACAAACCATCGTCAGCCGTTTTGCTGATCCAAAGAGCCCTTCTGTACTTTCTTTTGGTAAGATCATCGCCAACGGTGCCACCAATGTGATACCAAATGAAGTTTACCTCGAAGGCACTTTCCGCACCATGGACGAGAAATGGCGCAGTGACGCCCATATCAAGATCAAAAAAATGGCCGAAGGCATTGCCGAGAGTTTCGGCGGTACCTGCGAATTCAATATCATGCGCGGCTATCCATTCCTCATAAACGAAGAAAAGCTGACCGCCAACACCCGCGCCCACGCCGAAGATTATTTAGGCAAAGAAAATGTGCTCGATTTAGACATCTGGATGGCTGCCGAAGATTTTGCCTATTATTCCCAGGTGGCTGATTCCTGCTTTTATCGTTTAGGAACCCGCAACGAAGGCCGCGGTATTACATCATCCGTTCACACACCGACCTTTGATGTGGAAGAAGATGCCTTTAAGATAAGTACCGGCCTAATGGCTTATCTGGCATTGAAGCAGTTGGGGAATTAATTTCTTTAGTTATCTTAGATAATCCTTATCTAACGATTCCTGATCGATGACGACAATCATAAGCCAAAGGCATTTTTATAAATTTTACCTTGCGATAATTCTTTTCGACATATTCTGGGGCTTAATGGCACTAGCTACCGGTGCACTGTTTGACCAGGGAAGTACATTGTTCGGTAAGATTATAATGGTTATCATAAGCGCGGGTTTGGGTTTCATGGTGCTTTACACCATATTCAGATATTATAAGAATGCCCCTCACATCGTGGTCAACGATAATTCAATCTCTTTGAATTCAAAAGTTTATTATTGGAGAGACCTTGAAAAAGTGGAAATGACCGGCAAGTGGTCTTTTAAGTTTATGGCTGAACGAAAAGAAGGTATGTTACTGAAATTTAAAGGAGAGCAGGAGCGATACATTTTTGATGACATGTATGAAAATTCAGCTCAAATAAAATCTTTTATTGAGACGGTAACAAGCGAAAAGACTGCACTAAGTGATATAAGTATAGCTAACGATGTTATTGAAACGCATGCTATTACGACAATAAGAACTAATGAGGTAAAGCCGGCATCGTATTCTGATCCAAGTGCCAATAAGGTAGCACTCGCTGAAGAAGAACAAGCTTCAGAAAGCATTAAATGGTTTAAGGGGGGTCCTTTATATAGTTTTGATGGCATAGTTTGGATTGGGCTTATTTTAATTTTCCTTTCGACGTCCATATGGGATTTTTCCCGTCAGCATAATGTGTCGACAATCGTCATGATGAGTTTTTTAAGTTTCTTGATTTTCTTCTTTACGTGCTATAGATGGAATTATTTCGGAATTTCCCATAATACTCTGATTATAAAAAACTATAACCTTTTCTGGTTAATGTATGAATACAATTTAACGGACATTAAAGAAATAATTTTTGAGGATACAGGGGGTAGGGCGTCTGTAACCAGGATGACAATAATAATGAAGAACTTTTCAACTAAAAAATATCCGGCTGCTACCTTGCGGAGCAAAAAATGGATGCAGTTAAAAGCGGAACTGGAAAGTAAAGGCATCAAAGTTCGAAACGAGTGTGTCTATTATGAGCCATTTAAATTCAAATTCTTTAACGATTAGTTTCCGCCACTTCCTTAATCACCCTATTCCTTTCAATTAGCAATTGGGTCATATACCGCTTTAAGAAAAGCACTTCGGCCAATCTTCCCAGTATCCCAAGTGGCGATTGATAGACAAATACATCCCTCATCAAAGTATGCCCATCAACTTTAGTAAAATGATGCTCATGCCGGAAACTTTTGAAAGCACCCTGCACCATTTCATCAACAAATAAATTAGGATAATTATATTCGGTGATCTTCGAGGTCAGCGTTTGCCAGATGCCAAAATGCTTTGCCCGCCAGGTAACGGTTTCGCCTAAGCCGATCAAACCGCTGGTAGTCCCGCTAATGGCCTGTTCGCCGGTTTGTTTTGTGGATTCGATATGAAGATCAATACTGCGGGAAAGATCGAAGCATCTTTCGATAGGGGCATTGATCTCAGTAATTAGTTCAATTTTTACATTTGATTCCACTGATTTTATTTTTTGATTTCACCGATTTAGAAAGAGCAAATATTATTCACTAAATTAATCGGTGTAATCATCCTCAAATCGGTGAAATCCCGTCTAAAACTCCGCATTCTTCGGAAACCTCGGGAAAGGTATCACATCCCTGATATTCCCCATACCGGTTACAAACACTACCATGCGCTCAAACCCTAATCCAAAACCTGCATGCGGACAAGCGCCGAACCTGCGGGTATCCAAATACCACCATAGCTCATCTTTGGGTATGCCCATTTCGTCCATGCGTTGCTCCAGTTTATCCAAACGTTCCTCACGTTGTGAGCCGCCTACCATTTCGCCGATACCAGGGAAAAGGATGTCCATAGCTCTCACCGTTTCGCGGCCCTGTGCATCCGGTTCGTTCTGGCGCATGTAGAAGGCCTTGATCGCTTTTGGGTAATCAGTCAGGATCACCGGCTTTTTGAAATGCTTTTCCACCAAATAGCGCTCATGCTCTGATTGCAGGTCGGTGCCCCAGCCTTCAACCGGGTAGGTGAATTTTTTCTTTTTATTCGGGGTTGATTCCTTCAGAATTTCAATAGCCTCGGTATAGGTCAAACGCTGGAAATCATTGTCCAGACAAAACTTTAGTTTGTCGATCAGGTTCATGTCTGAACGTTCCTGCTGTGGCTTTTGCTTTTCTTCATCCTCCAAACGCTGACTCAAAAATTCAATATCCTCGGCGTTATTCTTCAGCACATAATCGATCAGGTATTTCAGCAGCGCTTCGGCCAGGTTCATGTTATCTTCCAGGTCGTAGAAAGCCATTTCCGGCTCTATCATCCAAAACTCCGCAAGGTGACGCGTCGTATTAGAATTTTCCGCCCTGAAAGTCGGCCCGAAAGTATAAATGTCGCTCAAAGCCATCGCACCCAGCTCACCTTCCAGTTGCCCGGACACGGTAAGGTTGGTCGCCCTGCCAAAAAAGTCTTGTTTAAAATCGATCTCTCCATTCTCTGTTTTTGGCGGGTTAGCCAAATCAAAGTTAGTTACGTGGAAAGTTTCGCCCGCACCTTCCGCATCCGAGGCAGTAATGATCGGTGTATGCAGATAAACAAAACCGCGCTCCTGGAAAAAAGTATGCACCGCATATGACAGGCTGTTTCGCACACGGAACACAGCTCCGAAAGTATTGGTACGGAAACGCAAATGCGCGATCTCCCTCAAAAATTCCAAACTATGTTTTTTAGGCTGCAACGGGTACTTTTCAGGGTCACTGTCGCCTAAAACTTCGATATCTTCTGCCTTCGCTTTAACTTCTACTTTTTGTCCTTTGCCCAAGGAGGCTACCAGGGTACCGGTCACGCTGATGGCAGCGCCGGTGGTAAAACGTTTTAATTTTGCCGGGTCGGCTTGCTCAAAATCAGTCACCACTACCTGGATATTGTTATTGGTCGAGCCATCATTTAAAGCGATGAACTGGTTATTACGGAAGGTACGTATCCATCCTTTTACCACTACCGGAATGTCGGTTTGTTCGCTCTCTAATAATGCTTTGATCTTTATCCGCTGGCTCATATATTAAAATATTTCGAGCGGCAAAAATACAACTAATTACCTAAATACGCAGTGAATTTTCCATCCAAAAAACTAACGGTGGTGGTATGCGCGAGGTCGGTAAACCGCAGGTTAAATGTAGCCTTCATCTCAGTCGGATCGGGATTGGTAGTAGCCGGGTTATGCTGTACATCAAATTCACTAATGCTGATCGAATTATCAAAGCTTGGATCGAGGATATAGATGGTCTTGATTCCGTTTGCAAACACAGTGTAGGAAAGATCACTGTCTGCAGGTTTAAAATCTCCTAAACCTTTATATGCAAAATGCATAATAAGGGAGTCATTTGCAGTATTTAGCAATTGCGGCCCGGCGGTTGAAATAATCACACTATCAGTAGCAGTGCGGCGGCTCAACAATATAGGCAATTGCCAGGCAGCGCCATTTTTTTGCGCAGTCATCACTACAGGTTTTGGCAATACGCAGCAAAGTGGTTTTTTTGTACACGAATAGAAAAGCGCTACGATGCCGATCAGGATAAGGTAGATGAGTTTTTTCATTAAGTTTAGTCTTTACATTATAATACGATTGCCTCAAAGTATTCGCTACAGCCGCATATAAAAATAAAAAATATAAAGCGATACTGTATTTTTGCCGGCATTAAATTATCACATGAACCCCAAGGCAAGTCTCATCATCGGCATTATCTGTATTTCTTTTTCGCCGATATTCGTGAAGCTTGCGGTGGCACCACCGGTTAGCTCTGGTTTCTATCGCATTTTCCTGGCCTGGCTTATACTGGCTCCCTATTGTATTATTAAAGGCAAACTGAAGATCAGCCGGAACGATCTGTGGATCGCTCTGCTTGGCGGCGTAGTTTTTGGCGCTGATATCGCCATCTGGAACTTATCGTTAATGAAAATCAGTGCGACCATCTCCACACTGATCGCTAATCTCGCCCCGCTATGGGTAGGCCTGTTAAGCTTTTTGATCCTGCGGAAAAGATCAGGTGCTTCATTCTGGATAGGTACCTGGATCGCTATTTTGGGGATGATAATTCTTGTAGGCTACACCAATATTCTGCATCTGCAATTCAATATTGGCTTGATCTACGCGCTCATCGCCAGCCTGTTCTATGCCATCTATATCATGATCACCAAGGGTATCCTGCAAAAAATAAGTACGATCACTTTTATGTTTTACAATATGCTTGCTGCGAGCGTGTTTTTGTTGCTTATCTGTAAGTTCCAGCATTATGAGCTGCTGCATTTCTCAACACCAACATGGTTATACCTGCTCGGTACGGGAGTGATATGCCAGCTGGCGGGTTGGATCACCATCAATTATTCGCTTAATTATTTGGATGCTACTAAAGTTTCGGTGGCGCTATTGAGCCAGACAGTGATCGCTGGCATTTGGGCCACATTTTTCCTTAATGAAACCCTTGCGTTAAAAGAAATTGTGGGAAGCGGGATCGTGTTGGCTGGCATCGCCGTTACATTTTTGAAGAAGAACCAGTCAAATAAAGTTGTAAATTGAGCAATCAAATCCCGGGCGAATTGATGATTTGCCATACATTTGTATTTTGAAAAAATGATCACCAAACCCACCATCGACCGTATTATGGAAGCCATCGACATTGTCGAGGTGGTGGGCGAATTTGTGCAGTTAAAAAAGCGCGGCGCTAATTATGTGGGCCTGTCGCCGTTCGCTAATGAGCGCACGCCGTCCTTTACCGTTTCCCCGGCAAAAGGGATATTCAAAGACTTTTCATCCGGCAAAGGCGGCTCTGCAGTTACATTTTTGATGGAGTTGGAAAAGTTTACTTACCCCGAAGCCCTAAAATGGCTGGCCAAAAAATATGGCATAGAGGTAGAGGAAACGGTGGAGTCCTTTGAAAACAAGGAAGAAGAAAATCGCCGGGAAAGCCTGATGATCGTCAGCGCTTACGCCTCGAAGTTTTTTCACGAAAGTTTATTAGAAACGGACGAGGGGCAAAATATCGGACTGAGCTATTTTAAAGAGCGTGGCTTCAGTAATGAAACCATCAAAAAATTTGAGCTGGGTTATTCCCCCGATCAATGGGAAGCTTTTACCGGCCAGGCATTGAAGGAAGGCTACCAGGAAGAATTTTTGGTGGAAAGCGGGTTATCCGTCAAGCGCGACAACGGTTCTTTATACGATCGTTACCGTGGCAGGGTGATGTTCCCGATACACAGCTTCACCGGCAGGGTGATCGCCTTCGGCGGACGAACGCTTAAAAATGACAAGAACGTTCCCAAATATGTCAACTCGCCCGAGTCGGAGATTTACCATAAGTCGAACATCCTCTATGGACTTTTCTTTGCAAAAAGGGCGATAAGGGATGAGGATAATTGCTACCTCGTTGAAGGTTATGCTGATGTGCTGTCAGTTCACCAGGCAGGTATCGAAAATGTGGTTGCATCATCAGGCACATCCTTAACGGTAGAGCAGATCAGGCTGATCGGCAGGTTTACCAAAAACATCACGATCTTATACGATGGCGATGCTGCCGGTATCAAGGCTTCGTTAAGGGGCCTGGATATGATATTGGAGGAAGGCCTGAATGTAAAAGTGGTACTTTTCCCTGACGGGCACGACCCGGACTCGTATGTGCGCAATGTTGGCACTGCCGCGTTCAAATCACACATCGATAAGAATAGGAAAGATTTTATTCTATATAAAACCGATATCCTGTTAAAAGAGGCTGGCACTGATCCGATCAGGAAGGCAGATGTGATCAGGGAGGTGGTTGAAAGTATTGCCAAAATACCCGATTCCATTAAAGCCTCGGTGTTCATTAAAGAATGTAGTCATTTATTACAGATCGATGAGCGCGCCCTGTTGTCCGAGCTGAATAAAATGCGGATGGCGAAAGCCAAAAAGGATTCGCAGCAGCAAATATCACGACAACCCGCACCTGTTGATGAAACCCTGCTTGATGAGCCGGTTGTAAAAGAACCAAAAGAAGATTCGAGCCAGGAAAAAGAGATTATCAGGTTATTGCTCCTCTATGGCAATCGCATGATCGACTGGGACGGTATCGCCAATACCTACATCGGCCCGTTTATGGTGGCTGAATTGAGCGATGTGGAATTTGAGCATCCTGCCAGCAAAGAATTTGTCCGTATTTACAGTAAGGAACTGGAGAACGGTATTTTGCCCGAAGAACAATTTTTTATCCATTTTCCCGATAAGGATATAGTGGATTTGTCGGTCACTTTGCTGGCTACCAAATATACCCTGAGCGAAAACTGGTACGAGATGCATAAAATACTGGTACCCGATGAGCAGGTGAACATGAAGGCCACTATTTTGGGGGCGATATTCCACCTGAAGAAACACAAGGTTGGGAAGATATTGGATAATTTGCGCAGCGAGTTGCAAAACGTAGCCAACGAGGCAGATACAGAAATACTGCTAACCCAGTATATGCAGATGAAAAAGGTGGAGAAAAGTATCTCTGATTATTTAGGTTCAGTAATTCTTAAATAATGGCAGTGCACCTCGACCTTGGCCGGAAAGGTGAGAACCTGGCAAAAACATTCCTTGAAGATGCGGGTTACGAAATATTGGACGAGAACTGGACGCATGGAAAATGCGAGGTTGACCTGATCGCTTATAAGGACAAAATGATCATATTTGCCGAGGTGAAAACCCGCACAGGCAATGGTTTTGGCGAGCCAGAAGATTTTGTAGATGATCGCAAGCAAAGGCTGCTGGCCGAAGCTGCGGACGAATATATTTACCTGATGGATCACCAGGGCGAAGTGAGGTTTGATATTGTTTCGATCCTCTTTGATAAAAATGCTAACTATACACTAAAACATATTGAGGATGCCTTCTGGCCGTCCGCTACATAATTTATGAAGAATAAGATCATCCTGATTTTTATGATCGCCGGATTGGCCTATAGTTGCGGCCCCAAAGGTACACAAGAAGCCGCTTTATCGCTTAGCCCTGAAGCAGGAACAAACTACAAACAAGGACAAGACGTCGTCGTCAAACTGAAATATCCGGCTGATACTAAACCCGATTCGGTCGTTTATCTACTGGATTCTGTTCGATTCGCCTCAAAAAAGGATTCCGCAACGATCACCCTGAAAACTGATACCATTGCATTAGGTCCCCGCATCATCACCGCGAAATTGTTCCAGGGCGGCAAAAGCCAGGATGTATCTACCAATATCGTTTTGATGGCGGCCAAAGCGCCGGAGGAATATACCTACAAGGTTGAAAAGACTTACCCTCATGATACTTCATCCTATACGGAGGGCCTGCTTTACCAGGATGGCTATCTGTATGAAAGCACCGGCGAACCCAAACACTCAAAACTATTAAAAGTGAACCTGGAAACAGGTAAGCCGGTATTATCAGCCAAACTCGATTCACAATATTTTGGCGAGGGCAGCGCGATCATTGGCAATAAGATCATTATGCTTACCTACCGTGATCCGCGTGTTCTTTTTGAGTTTGATAAGAATACATTTAAGCTGTTAAAAACCTCTCCATATCATGTAGGTGAAGAGGGATGGGGCCTTACGTTTGATGGTAAAAAACTGTATACCGACGACAGTACCAACCGGATTTGGTTCCTGGATAAGAATGATTATCATGCAACCGGCTATATCGATGTGTATGATGACAAAGGGCCGATCAACGCCGTAAATGAACTGGAATACATCGATGCTAAACTATATTCAAACGTATACTTAACAGATACCATCCTGGTGATCAATCCCAAAACGGGTGCAGTAATGCAGAAGATAGATATGAGCGGTCTTTGGCCATTGAAAAACAGGCCAGCCAATTTTGACAATGCTCAAAATGTACTCAACGGCATCGCCTGGGACGAAAAAAACAAACGTCTGTTTGTCACTGGTAAGAAGTGGCCGCTTTTATACCAGGTGAAATTTGTGAAGAAATAAGCCCCACCTAAATCCTCCCCGGTAGGGAGGACTTACTTAGCAAAGTATATTTCTCTAATTTGGAGAATTAAAAAGTCTCCCCTACAGGGGGAGATTTAGAGGGGGCTTCTCCAGTTTTTATACTGATTGATCAAGCCATTGGTCGATGAATCATGACTACTCACCTCATCATTATTCCTTAATTCAGGAAGGATATTTCCGGCTAATTGCTTGCCTAATTCAACACCCCATTGGTCAAAGCTGTAGATATTCCAGATAATACCCTGAACAAATATCTTATGCTCATACATCGCGATCAATGAGCCCAAACTGCGTGGAGTGATCTTTTTAACCAGGATTGAATTAGTAGGACGGTTGCCATCAAATTCCTTAAATGGAGCCAGTTTTTCAATTTCTTCTGCTGATTTACCTGATGCTTTTAACTCAGCTACAACTTCCTCACGGGTTTTGCCATTCATCAAAGCCTCTGTTTGTGCAAAGAAGTTAGATAGTAGCATAGGATGATGCTGGCCAAGCGGGTTATGTGATTGTGCCGGGGCGATGAAATCACAAGGGATCAGTTTAGTTCCCTGGTGGATCAGCTGGTAAAAGGCGTGCTGACCGTTGGTGCCGGGCTCTCCCCAAATGATCGGGCCGGTAGAGTAATCAACAGACTCGCCATTGCGGTCCACATGCTTGCCGTTACTTTCCATATCTCCCTGCTGGAAGTAAGCTGCAAAGCGATGCATATACTGATCATATGGCAGAATAGCCTCGGTTTCCGATTCAAAAAAGTTATTGTACCAGATGCCAACCAGCCCTAATATCACCGGGATATTTTGCTCCGGTTCGGCCTCCTTGAAGTGGTTATCCATGTCATGCGCACCGGCCAAAAGTTCGGTGAAGTTTTCAAAACCGATGCTCAATACAATAGATAGGCCTATCGCGCTCCATAATGAATACCTGCCACCAACCCAATCCCAAAACTCAAACATGTTTTTAGTGTCGATACCAAATTTCGATACCCCCTCGGCGTTGGTGGATAGTGCCGCGAAATGTTTGGCAATATCTTCTTCTTTAGCACCGCCGGCTATCGACCAGTCGCGTGCGCTATGGGCATTCGCCATGGTTTCCTGCGTGGTAAATGTTTTGGAGGCGATCAGGAACAGTGTGGTTTCCGGGTTAAGCGGCTTTAATGTTTCAACGATATGAGTTGCATCCACATTGGATACAAAATGCAGGTTCAAATGATTTTTGTAAGGCTTCAATGCCTCAGTAACCATCACCGGACCCAGATCTGAACCGCCGATACCTATATTCACAACATCGGTTATGGCTTTCCCGCTAAAACCTTTCCACTCGCCGGAGATGATCGCTTCGCTGAAAGTTTTCATTTGATCCAGTACCTTATTTACGTCCGGCATTACATCTTCTCCGTCAACATAAACCGGCGTATTACTACGATTGCGCAAGGCTGTATGAAGCACCGGGCGCCCCTCTGTAGCGTTAATTTTCTCGCCTGAGAACATCGCTGCGGCTGCATCTTTTACTCTACACTCTTTTGCCAGTTGTATCAATAAAGCAACGGTCTCTTCGTCTATCCTGTTTTTAGAATAATCAACCAGGATATCATTAAAAGTGATAGAAAATTTACTAAAACGTTGATTATCATCTTTAAACAGGTCCTTCAGGTTTTTGGAGGTGATATCAACAAAGTGGTCGGCTAAGTATTTATAAGCCTGCGTGGTGGTGAAATCAATATTTGGCAACATAATTGAGTTGGTTTTAAAGCAAAAATAGAATTTAATATTAAGCTGTTGATTAAATAAAAATTTAGTGTGATTTGTTTGACAAATACATACTAATTAGTGTAAAAAACACACCGTATTTCGGTGTAAAAATCACACACCTTACATAGTGTCAGAATGACACTAATAAATTACGAAATTATTAAACAATTATGACAAATATTTTGAATTTGTAAAAATTTAAATCTTACATTTGTCTTAATGATAAACAAAGAGGCTATTTATCATGAATTTGTAAAAACGCTTTAAGAAGTAAATTTTATGTTCGAAAAACTCTTTTTGCTTGTAAAAAATAACGCCGGGACGGCTGTTATGGAAAATCCGGAGATCCCTGAAAAATATCGCGAAGCGGTTATTAATGAGGCATCTAGTTCTATTATTGAAGTTTTAAAAGGACAGATGGAGTCGGGTAGATTGAAGGATTTGATAAAATATTTCCAGTTCCCGGAAATTTATAAGAATTCCGTGGTACATAGTGTAGTCAACAAGTTCGCTAATAAGCTGAATAAATATTATGGCATGTCACCAGAGTCTGCCTTAAAAACAGCCAACTCATTGATCAAACCAGTGATGGCTGAATTGGTTAAACAATCAAAAAATGAGCAGAACAAAGATTTTGCATTAAGTACGTTATTATCGAAGCTGAACGGCAACCGTGCCGACCTTAGCGGATTGGTAAACCAGATGATGGTTGCCTGACATATATTAAGATCTACCTTGAAAAACAAGTTCGGAGGGGCTGTAAATTAATTTTACAACCCCTTTGACATTTTAGCCTCACCCCAGCCCCTCTCCGGGAGAGAGGGGCTTTTAAATATTATTGTATTCATTACCGAATTAAAAAGTCCTCTCCTTTGGAGAGGATTTAGGTGAGGCTTTTTTCTATATTTGCCGTATGACTAAAGAACAAGTACAGGATTTGAGGGATAGAACAGCTTCCCTGAGGAGGCATCTTTGACATCGATAAAAAACTCGAAGACCTGCAAAAAGAACAGGAAATAACCATCGGCCCCAATTTTTGGGACCATCCAAAGGAAGCTGAAAAAGTACTGGCTTCGATCAAGTTAAAAAAAGTATGGACGGATGCCTTTCAAAAGGTAGAGTCGGTGGTTGAAGATACCGGCGTGGTATATGAGTTTTACCAGGGCGGCGATGCTACCGAGGCGGAAATGCAGGAGCAATTCAACACTGCAACCAAAGCCGTTGAAGAACTTGAATTTAAAAACATGCTTTCGGCCGATGAAGACCAGTTTAATGCTGTATTGCAGATAACAGCCGGAGCCGGCGGTACCGAAAGCTGCGACTGGGCGGGTATGTTGATGCGCATGTATATCATGTGGGCCGAAAAAAACGGACATAAAGTTACAGAGCAAGATTTCCAGGAAGGCGATGTGGCCGGCGTAAAAACGGTTACCCTTCAAATCGAGGGAGAATTTGCTTATGGATACTTGAAAGGTGAGAACGGCGTGCACCGCTTAGTGCGCATATCTCCGTTTGACTCAAACGCCAAACGTCATACTTCGTTTGCCTCGGTATATGTTTATCCTTTGGTGGATGATACCATCGAGATCGACATTAACCCGGCTGATATTGAGTTTGAGACCTTCCGTTCGGGCGGTGCAGGCGGACAGAATGTGAACAAGGTGGAAACTGCCGTTCGTTTATATCACAAGCCATCAGGTATTATCATCAAAAACCAGGAGTCCCGCTCGCAATTGCAAAATAAGGACAACGCGATACGCTTATTGAAATCTCAATTATACGAGATCGAAATGCGCAAACGCCAGGAAACCAGCAACGCGATTGAAGGAAACAAAAAGAAAATAGAGTGGGGCTCACAGATCAGGAATTACGTGCTGCATCCATATAAGTTGGTGAAGGATTTGCGTACGGATCATGAAACATCCAATGCCGCAGCGGTGTTAGATGGTGACCTTGACGATTTCCTGAAAGCCTATTTAATGGAATTTGGCAGCCCGAAAAGTTAATAATATATTTACTTTATGCTCAGTCGCCTAACAGCCGTATTAGTAATGGCATTAATCTCGCAAACGCTTTTTGCCCAGCAGCAAAAGCCAATTTTATTGTATCCTGATGGTGTGCTTAATTCAAAAAAGACACCGGCAGCTTATGTAGAGAAAACGGATAGTACACATTGGATAACCGATGTGAGCATCCCGGCTATCACGCCCTATCTCCCGGAAAAAGGTAAAGCAAACGGAACGGCTGTACTTGTATTTCCCGGCGGAGGATATGGCGGCTTGGCCAGTGCTCATGAAGGATATGCTGTTGCGCAGGAATTCAATAAGATCGGTGTAACTGCCTTTGTGGTAAAATACCGTTTACCAAGCGACGATATCATGGTGGATAAAACCATCGGGCCTTTGCAAGATGCACAACGGGCGATACAGATCGTTAGGAAACGCGCTGCAGAGTGGGGGATCAACCCGTCCAAAATCGGGATCATCGGTTTTTCAGCAGGCGGACATCTGGCGTCAACATTGGATACGCACTATAGCAAGGCAGTGATTGATAATAAAGATAACATCAGCTTAAGGCCCGATTTTGCTTTGCTTATCTACCCGGTAATTACCTTCGGTCCGATGGCGCATGTGGGCTCAAGAGAAAATTTGATCGGTAAAACGCCATCATCTGAACTACTAGACCTTTACTCGAATGAGAAACAGGTAACTTCAGATACCCCGCCAACCTTCCTGGTTCATGCAGGTGATGATAACGTGGTGCCTGTGCAAAATTCTATCATGTTCTACGAGGCATTATTAAGGAATAACGTTAAAGGCGAACTGCATATTTTCCAGGCAGGTGGACATGGTTTCGGGCTGATCAATCCAAAAAGCAAAGATCATTGGTTTGATTGGGCTGCCGCATGGATGAATGAAAACGGATTTTAATCATAAATTATGCACAGGAAATTAATTATTCTCTTGTTTTCTTGTGCCTGCTGTTCAGCAAGTGCATTTGCGCAAGTTTTAAAATATACGAAGGTTACACAAGGTGATCTAGCCTATGTTTTGAATAATATCGAAAAATCAATTGATTTTCAAAGTACAGGTGACCTATTCGTAAAAGTGTATGTAGTTTCTGACCCATCGGGAAGTGCTAACATACCCGACACGGAAGAAATCACAAATACAATTTATATTGCTACATCGGAAGCCGGGGAACTACCAGATCAATATTTGTATAAACTGACTTCGGTTTATGATCCTAAGATTGTTAGCTTGACGAAATCAGCAAAACACACGCAATTGATCTTTAGTTATGGGCCTGCCGGTAAAAGAAAGAAAGTTTCTGTTTTAATCGAGCTTAAAAATTTGGTTATCAAACAACTACTCTAGTATCGTTAACAGTTCATTCAACTCCGCCACTTTCTCTGTCGAACCCAAATTTTCGTAAGCGCTGATGAGGTTGCGCAATACCCGGCGTATAATATCTGCATTGGAGCAGGGCTCATAAAATTGCTTTTCGGCCTTCAGGTTAAGTTGCTTTAAAAACATATCTACATCCCTGCGGCCGAAGATAAACCCTTTGTTGAAGGCGTTGATATAAAATAGTATCCCGCCCTCAAAATCACTTTCTTGTGTTTCATCCACATAAGCTAAAATAAAATGCTGCGGCAGGTTGACACCGTAAACGGGAATATCCAGCTTTTGCGCTATGATGGAATAAATAATGGCTAAGGATATCTGGTTGCCCTTTTTTGTTTCGAGCACCTGGTTCAGGTAGCTGTTCTGCGGGTCTTGGTGGTTGGTGGTATTGCCGCTGAACCCGTGGATGGTATAAAATACGTGATTGATCAGCTTTACCTGTTCCGCCGGACTGGCATCATACATCATTTGTAACCAGATATCACGTTTGATCGCTTCGATCTGGTTGATCACCTTTTGCTCGTCAAGATCGGGATACTGGTATTTATTGATGGTGAGTACACCCAGCAACAGATCGAATGCGCCACCCTGGTGCCATAGTTTTAATTCTTCTTTAACGTTCCTGAATTGGATCTCATGAACCAAATTGGCAATGCGCTCCTGTTGGATGGGGTCAAATGCCCGTTCCCAGGCCGATTCCAGGTATTCAATTACTTCATTACCATACGAAAAAAGCTTATCATGTATATGCTCGAAGATTTCCTGGTCGGGATCGTCAAGCAATTTGATCATAGAATTTATCTCTTTGGGGTCTACCATATTTCTATTCATGCTAAAATACTAAACCTTTGCCTAATTTTACAGCCATGTTAAATTTTAGGTTCGCGAAGGATTACCTGCTGCATCGTTTGAGGGGTAAAAGCAGGCACGGATTACATTCGCCTTTCGTTTACAGGCTGGTGGATGAGGTAATTTACGATTTTAGTGCTAAAAAAGTATACAATGAGGTTGAAAACCTCCGCTCACAATTACTTTCTGACAATAGACTGATAACTGTCACCGACCTTGGTGCGGGTTCACACGTTAACAATAACCGTCAAAAAAAGATCAGCGACATTGCTAAAAATGCTTTGAAACCGCCAAAACTTGTTCAATTACTTTATCGCTTAGTTGCCGATCTTCAGCCGCGCAACATTATAGAATTGGGCACCTGTTTGGGTACCACCAGCATCTACCTGGAAAAAGCAGCGCCCAATGCCCAACTTTATACCCTGGAAGGCTGCCCCGAAACGGCGGGAGTCGCAAAAGAAGCTTTTTATAAAGCAGGAGCAAAGGATATAAAACTGATCACCGGTAATTTTGACGATACATTGCCAAATGTGATCAACGGCCTCGACCAGCTGGATTTTGTTTTTGTTGACGGAAACCACCAAAAGGATGCTACCCTAAAATATTTTGAATGGTGCCTGCCTAAAGTGCACGAAAATACCCTACTGACATTTGATGATATTTACTGGAGCGAAGGTATGAAGGAAGCCTGGGCCGAAATAAAAGCTCATCCGCAGGTTACC
>Ga0105237_10004709_pt1 | contig 15697 bp, 11 predicted proteins | sample KBSC24metaG_FD_81520 | JGI IMG/M metagenome (GOLD analysis project Ga0105237, IMG submission 81520) | Corn rhizosphere microbial communities from Kellogg Biological Station, Michigan, USA - KBS C2-4 metaG | ecosystem: Host-associated > Plants > Roots > Rhizosphere > Soil | place: Michigan, USA... | reverse complement strand
TTTTACAGGCAGTTTACAGATAACTTCCTGGAAGTAATAAAGTTTATATCTATTTCTGAAAAAGAGTTAAACAGGCGGTTCATATCAGATTATAGTGTTCTTAACGACTTGTATGATTCCGGGAAAAACGTTCAAATGGTACTTGGCCATTTTTTTAACTGGGAGTTTGCTAACCTCGCGTATGCGAATAATGTCGTTTACCCTTTCGTGGTTGTATATATGCCTATAGAAAACAAAATATTTAATAAGATATTTTATAATATGCGCAAGAGGTTTGGAACGCACCTCGTTGCCGCAACAAATTTTAGAAAAGAATTTTTTCCCTACTCAAAAGAACGTTTTTGCCTTGTGCTTGTAGGCGATCAAAACCCAGGCGGCCCTGATGCTGGCTACTGGACACCCTTCTTTGGAAAAATGGCTCCATTTGTAAAAGGGCCCGAGAAAGGAGCGAAAGTTAATAATACGGCAGTTGTAATGTGTAACTTCTATCCAATAAAAAGAGGCTACTACAAGAATGAATTAATACTGCTTACCACAGAGCCACGAAATTTACCTGAGGGAGAAATTACGAAAGCAATGGTTTCATTCGTGGAAGAATCACTACGCCGTCATCCGGCTAATTATTTGTGGACACATAAAAGATGGAAACACCAATTTGACGAAAAATACAGGCACCTGGTAATATAAATTCTGCCCTACAGCCAGTTAAAGTTTATTGCAATGAAATTGTTATCACTACTAACAATTTGCATTTTTAAGTGCTTCGCATTACTGATTTACCTATTTTCATGCTTTTAAGAAAGTCCTATGCAAAATGATATCATTCTGCAGATTAGCAGCCGGATAAAAGAAAAACGCAAAGAGAAAAAAATCACGTTGCAGGAGCTTGCAACTGAGGCAGGCGTTACCAAAGGCCTTATTTCGCAAATAGAAAACAACCGTACCATTCCTTCGCTAACTGTTCTGCTGAGTATAATTAAAGCGCTTCATGTAGACCTGAATGATTTTTTTGGTAACCTTGATAACAAAGGCACCAATGAGCCTGTATTAATTAAAGCAAATAACCTTCAGCCTTTTGAAAAAGAGTACACTGTAGGCTCTTACTACGAACGAATTATGAGTTTTAAACAGGATGGTAAACTCATTGATGTTATTCTTTACAGGCAAGAAAAAAATGCCAAGCGTGGTTTTGTATCTACCAACGCTTTTGAATACAATTATATGATTAAAGGAAGAATGCAATACTCAATTGACGGCAAAGAGTATGTACTTGAAGAAGGCGATTCCTTTTATTATGATGCCAGCCGCCCCCATTTATCAACCTGTCTTACAGAAACTGATTACACCATGTTGGTGATATATTTCTTTAATAACGAATAGCCATTAAGTATCCCTGGCCGGCTCACTTCCCTCTTTAAAAGCTTGATAACTTTCCTGTTAGGTATGTTGTTGTTTTGCTATGGCAGTAAAAAACATGAAACTTTCTGCTGTTAAAATTTTGTTGTGAAGTTTAGTATTTGTATATTTAAACAGTAACCAACAACACAAAGTTTACAATTACTTTACTATTTGATAATTTAGGATTCTTCTTTTCGCTTGTCTACGTTTATATTTTTGACCAATTAAACTAACTTTTATGAAGCAGCGGTTTACCCCTCTTATTAAAAGCTGTATAACACTATTAACAGCTTTTATTTTTTCTGTCCCCTTATTCGCACAGGAATTTGTTTTAAAGGGCCGCGTAACAGATGCGGCAACCAAAAAACCGGTATCTGGTGCAAGCATTGTTATTAATAAAAATGAAAGGGTTACTTCATCTGGCGATGATGGTAGCTTTAGCATTACTGCAAAGAATGGAGACCAGCTAACGATAAGTTATGTTGGCTTTATTGATCAATCATTAAAAGTTACTGGTAGTGACTTTCTCAGTATTGAAATTTCGTCAGATAGTAAGCAGCTAAATGATGTAATAGTAACAGCGCTGGGTATTAAAAAAGAAGTTAAACGTCTTGGCTACTCTGTACAGGAAGTAAAAGGCGCTGATTTGTTAAAGGCCCGGGAACCGAACCCAATCAATGGACTTGCAGGTAAGGTTGCCGGTTTAAATGTTGGTGTTAACCAGGAACTGCTTGCTTCACCCACAGTTTTACTACGCGGTTCTCCTTTAAACTTTTATGTGGTAGATGGTATTCCTATCAATTCTGACACATGGAATATCAGCCCTGATGACATTGAAAGCTACACTATATTAAAAGGACCGACAGCCGCAGCATTGTATGGCAGCCGTGGTATTAACGGGGCCATATTAATCACTACAAAAAGAGGTGCTAAAAACAAAAAAGGTTTTACTGTTGAATTTAACAGCAGCAACCAGTGGAACAGAGGTTTTATTGCTAATCCCAAAGTGCAAAATGAGTACGGCGGTGGTGAAAAACAGCAATACGCTTTTGGCGACTATAACAGTAATGGTAACTCTGTTGATGGTACAAATGATGAAGATTATGACGTTTGGGGACCTCGCCTGGATATTGGTTTGATGCTTCCGCAATATGATGGCAAATATGATCCTACTCAGTATTTTGAATATAAATCTGGTGATGGCAAAACGCACAAAAGCCATATCCAGCCTACGCCCTGGGTATCCCGCGGTAAGAACAATCTCGATAACTTCTTGCAGACAGGTTTCCTAACAAAAAACAACATAAGCTTCTCTGCAGTTTCAGATCGTTCGAATCTTCGTATGTCTGCATCTCAATCTTATCAATCCGGTATTACACCTAATACAAGTCTTAATACTGTAAACTTTAATGTAATAGAAAGTTATGAGGTAAGTAATAAGTTTAAGATTGAAGGAAACATCAATTATAACCGTCAATTCACACCTAATATTCCTGATGTTACTTATGGACCAAATAGTATCATTTATGATGTTGACATCTGGACAGGTTCTGACTGGAATGTAAAAGACCCAAGCATTACCAATATCTGGCAGCCTGGTAAAGAGGGTATTCAATCTATGTTCGTAGAGTACAAGCGTTATCAGAATCCATACTTTATGAGTTATGAGTGGTTAAGAGGGCATTATAAAAATGATTTATATGGATGGCTCGCATTTACCTATAAGTTCAATAGCAACTTAAGCTTAATGCTTCGTTCTAATGTAACTACTTACGATGTATTAAGGACTGAAAAAATGCCATGGTCAGCGCACCCTTACGGTGACGAACACAATCGTGGTAACTATCGCGAAGACCGTCGTGGCTTGTGGGAAAATAATACTGAGTTATTGCTAAGCTATAACAAAGAGAATATCGGAAACACAGGGATCTCAATAAGTGCAAATGCCGGCGCTTCCGGCCGCAACATGAAGTATAATTCAAGCTATAACAGCACTAACCAGTTGATAGTTCCTGAAGTATATACATTCGCTAATTCTTATCTCCCTGTAAGATCGTATTCTTACGCTTCAAACCTTTTACTGTTGAGTACCTATTATTCAGCAGATATCACTTACAAAAATTATTTCACCGTTTCTACAACGGGTCGTGTTGATAAAACTTCAGCATTGCCTGTGGGCCATAATGCTTATTTCTATCCTTCTGTTGCTTTGAGCTCAGTTATTTCTGATTATGTAACATTGCCTAAAGCAATTTCTTTCTTAAAAGTAAGAGCCGGCTTTGCTAACGTGAAAGATGGCGGTACATCACCCTATATCGGTGCTGCATTCCAGGCGCTTGGTGCAAGCAGCCCTGTGGGTTATGGTAATAGTTATTATACACCTTATGATGGCCCTTCTTACGGTTTGGCTACACCATTCTATTCAACAAATATTGTGTACAATAACCAGACGGGTGCAACAGCTCCGGGTTATACTGTAGACAAAAACATCAAACCTTCTTCACGTAGTAACTATGAGTTTGGTCTTGATGTCCGTTTTCTTAAGAACAGGTTAGCATTCAGTGGTACTTATTTCCAGTACAAGGATGGCCCTCAAATTTCTAATCAGTATATATCAGAAACCAGTGGCTTGAGCTACTTTACCACCAATGGCGCTACTACCAAGAGAACCGGTGCTGAACTTTCTTTGACAGGTACAGCCATTCAGCAGAAAAATTTTAGCTGGAACATATTGGTTAACTGGTCTACATATAAAGAAGTTTATTCTGCGTTTGCAGGTGGTGCAACCGAAGTGTCTAATGGTACCGGTTATCCATATAAAATTGGAGATCGCGTAGACCAGTTTTACGCAAAAATGGAGGCACAGACTCCTGATGGAAAAGTAATTCATGATGAATCTGGTTTCCCGATTTACTTACCTAAGGCACAAAAGTTTGGACATGCTGATCCTGATTGGGCATGGGGTATTAATAACAAATTCACTTATAAATCTTTCAGCCTTTCTTTCCAGTTTGATGGTATGGTTGGCGGAACCATTGGTGATTATGTTAAACGTAAACTTACAGAAGGCGGCCGTGGTTTAAATACGGTTACCGGTGAAATTGGAGCGGCAAGATTATATGAATCACAACATTGGGGTGACGCTGGTTATGCTGGCGCTATCATCAACGGCAAACCAATCATGAGTGGGGACCAGGTGCAGGTAGTTGGTGGTTCTGGCAAAGTAGCTTATGATCCGGTAACAGGTGTAATTACCAACTATAAAGATTTACAATACACCCCAAATAAAGTGGCTACGGCATGGATACAGGATTATGTGAGCAGTTTTTACAATGATGCGCAACACACAAGCACAAGTAAAACATTTGCCAAATTGCGTGAAGTGGTGTTATCGTATTCAATTCCTGCAAAGCTGTTAGGAAATTCATTCATCAGCAGAATTGATATTTCTCTTGTGGGTAGAAACCTTCTGTATTTCTTCCACAAAGATTTTCATGATATCGATGTGGATCAATTCCCTGGCAGAACACAGTTTAATGGTATAGCAAGAGAACAATCATTGCAAACACCAACCACAAGAAGCTTTGGCGTTAACCTTAATGTGGTGTTTTAAAATCGGGTTGCTCAATACATCAAACAGTAAAAATATTTATATGAAATCTATTCATTTTCGTTTAACACTTATTCTAACAGCTATCCTGGTTGCTACGGGTTGTTCGAAGAAGTTTGAGGATTATTCCCAAAACTCTAATCAGCCGGTGCCAGGCAAAGTTCCTCCGGGCATAATACTTAAATCAATACTAAATGACATAGTTGTTTATCCGGGTGGTGATGAGGACAAGCAATGTCAAAATATCTGCTCTAACTATGTTTACTACGGTAATAATGAATACTGGACCGGAAGTGCAGGCCTGAATTATGGTGATTTGAATAATACGCTTGCAATGGAATCAGAAGCAAGAAGGCTTGCGGGTTCTGATAATAATCCCTACCATGCACTTGGTTTGTTTTTGCGTGCATTTTTCTTTGTTAACATGACTGAGAAAGTAGGTGATCTTCCAATGACAGAAGCGTTGCAGGGCCTTACCAACACAGCGCCTAAATACGATACACAAAAGGATATTTTTAAACAGGCGTTTGTTTGGTTAGATTCAGCCAATACACTACTTGCAGGTCAGATTCAAAATGGTTTTCTTGAGTTTTCCGGAGACTTTTATTATGCTGAGAGAATCAACAGTCCGTTAACCCCACGTGACGCATTAATTGAATGGCAAAAAGTAGTAAACAGTTATCGGTTACGCCTTTTGATTGAATTAAGCAAGAGGGCTGATGATGCGGATCTAAAGGTGGCCAGCCAGTTTGCTATGATTTACAATAATCCTTCCACTTATCCTATTTTCACCAGCGACAATGATAACCTGGAGTATGTGTATAACAACTCATACAATTATTATCCTGATAATTTCACCAACCTTGGTAATAACCAGTTACGTTTAAATCTTGCTGCTACGCTTGAAACAACGCTTGGCCAGTTGCACGACATACGTTGCATGGTATTAGGTGAACCTGCCCGCGGACTGGGCCATGCAGATACCGCTTATGAATCTTTTGTTGGTGCTCCTTCTGGTATGGATTTAAGTACTATGAATGCTTTAATCGGTTCTGGCCTGGGTGATTCCAAATTGTCTCTGTATAACAGAAATCATTTCTACAACAAGGGTAACCTTGCGGGCGAACCAACTTATATCCTCAGTTATCCTGAAGTATGTTTCTGCATAGCCGAAGCAATTAACAGGGGATGGATAACAGGAGATGCAGAAGCATGGTATAAGAAAGGAACTATTGCACAGTTTGCATTTTATGGTATTGTAGATGGTGCCAATACTGTTACATTAATGAATGAGGCTGGTGATGAAATTCCTTATACAGTTCACTTTTTCTTTGATGACTACTTTAACCAGTCCGCAGTTAAATATGCAGGCAATAATGCAAATGGCTTAAAACAAATTTTACTTCAGAAATATTTGGCTTATGCACGTAACTCTGGTTACCAGGGTTACTATCAGTGGCGCAGAACAGGAGTGCCTGTTTTCAATGCTGGCCCAGGCACAGGTAACGGTGGCGTTATTCCATTAAGGTTTCAATATCCCACTAATGAAAGTACTGCCAATAGTACAAATCTTAAGGCAGCCTTACAAAGTCAGTACGGAGGAAATGATGATATCAATGCCAAGATGTGGCTCATTAAATAAAATTTCAATTTTCACACATACGCGGCGGGGCCTTTCCAGGCTTCGCCTATTATTATTACTCCGCTTAACTTATCAATAAAACATCCAATGAAAAAAGCACAGTTGCTAATATTATGTGTTCTGCTTATCACGCAAACTTTCGCACAGCGCAAAACAGAGAACATTATTATTGTTACGCTTGATGGCATGCGCTGGCAGGAAATATTTGGTGGTGTTGATTCTGCTATTATGAACAACCCTGAATACACACATGAAAGAGATGACATAAAAAAATTATTATGGTCGGATGATGTGGATGAAAGAAGAAAAAAACTACTTCCTTTTTTATGGAGCACCGTTGCTGTAAAAGGACAGTTATATGGCAACAGAAACAAAGGAAGCCTTGTAGATGTAGCAAATCCTTACAGGTTCTCTTATCCTGGCTACAACGAAATTTTTACCGGCTTTCCTGATCCTGCGGTTAACTCCAACGATAAAATAAAAAACAAGAATGAAAATGTGTTGGAGTTTATCAACAAACAAAAAGATTATACAGGTAAAGTGGCTGCATTTAGCACGTGGGATGTACCTCCTTACTTTCTCAATAAATGGCGTAGCGGCTTGTATGTAAATTCCGACCAGGATTCTATTGATTTTGGATCTTCTGCTGCAAAGCTTTTGAATGATATGCAGAAACTTTCTATGAAACCCAATGGCGAGAGACTTGATCTTGTTACCTACACAGCGGCACGTGAATACCTGAAAGAAAAAAAGCCCAAAGTGTTGTATATCTCATTTGATGAAACTGATGAATATGCGCACCAGGGAAAATATGATTATTACCTCGGAGCTGTACATGCTGAGGATGGCATGATTGGCGATATATGGAATCTTGTACAATCATTGCCTCAGTATAAAGACAAAACCACTTTGATTGTTACTTGTGATCATGGTCGCGGTGATAAAATTAAGGCGCAATGGCGCGATCACGGAGAAAAGGTACTGGATGCCTCTAACATCTGGATTGCGGCTATTGGCCCGGATACAAAGCCGCTTGGCGAAGTATCAAATAGCAACCAGTTATACCAGCGCCAGATAGCAACAACACTTGCAGCGTTGCTTGGTTTCGATTTTAAACCTGCACATGAAGTAATGAAACCTATCGAATCAATTTATAAATAAAATCACATGCCCCTTAACTCAGCAATCAATGAAACTGCGGAAGAAATCATTAACCTGTTTGCGCAGCATGGTAATGAAGATTATGATGGGGAGCCGGTATCTCAAACATCTCACATGATTCAATGTGCAATGCAGGCTATGGCAACAGGCAGTGATATGGAACTTATACTGGGGGCTTTTTTGCATGATGTCGGTCACCTGTTAAAGCATAAGCAGCAAACAGAATCGATGGGGTCCTATGGTGTAATGAATCACGAGGGGGTGGGTGCTGAATATCTTAGAAGGAAAGGTTTTTCTGAACGTATCTGTGCAATGGTTGAAATGCATGTACAGGCAAAGCGTTACCTTGTAACAAAAAATGAAAAATATAAAAGCAAATTATCAGAAGCAAGCATAAAAACTTTAATGGATTGGCAGGGCGGCTATATGACAGTGGAAGAAGTGGAACGTTTTAGGCAACATCCTTTTTTTAAAGACATTATTAAAGTACGCTTGTGGGATGAAGAAGCTAAAAATAGTGAAGCTGTCTTACTACCGCTACAGCATTTTAAACTCTTGATGCAGGAATATTTGAAAGGCAGGAATTGAATATAAATAGTCAGTGATTATGTTTAGCTGTAAACGATAAAGAAATATGAAAAATGAAGTTCAGTTGGTAGTGTTTGATATTGCAGGCACTACAGTAAAAGACAATGGTGAAATTGCGCTTGCCTTTCGACAGGCAATGGCTGAAAAAGGATATAACATACCGGTTGAGAAGATAAACCCGTTGATGGGCTATAAGAAGCCTGAGGCTATCAGGCTTATGCTGTTGGAATATGAGCAGGATATTACCATGATTAATGCAGAGTACATCAATACTATTCATGATCGCTTTCTCGATTTAATGGTGGAGTATTATACAAATACGAATGAATTAAGTCCGTTACCTAATGCAGAAGAAGTGTTTGTTTATTTAAAAACAAACGGCGTTAAAATTGGACTTGATACAGGCTTTTCAAAAGAAATTACAGACGTTATCATTAATAGACTGGGATGGTTAAAAGATGGTAAGATTGATTACGTTGTATCAAGCGATGAAGTGCCTGCGGGAAGGCCGAAGCCTTACATGATACAAAAGATGATGAAAGAAGCAGGCATTGAAGATGCTAAAAAAGTAGTAAAGCTTGGCGATACAGAGGTAGATGTTAATGAAGGAAAAAATGCCGGCTGTTTGTACACAATAGGTGTTACTACCGGCGCTTTTACAAGGGTGCAACTTGAACCTTACGAACCATCTTTTATTATTGATGACTTAAAAGAACTTATTGATATTCTTGAAAACAAGGTTGTGAATAGTCAATAGATCAGCTACTTGGCACTCACTGTTTACTACTCACTTTACAATAACTTCAGCATGATTATATCGCAAGGCCTGCGAAAGAAATTGAAGCAAATGCCCGCATGGTTTATATCAGTATATGCAGCAATATGCTCCTTTGCCGTGTATTTCTGTATGTACATTTATAGAAAACCGTTTACTGCGGCGGGTTTCCATGGTATCAAATTTCTTGCTGTGGATTATAAAGTGTGGCTGGTATCTGCACAGGTAATTGGCTATATGCTGGGTAAATTTTATGGAATAAAATTTATTGCCGGCATGAATAGTGAAAAAAGGGCCAGTGCCATCATTAAACTTATTCTTTCCGGGTGGATGGCGCTTTTATTGTTTGCAGTAACACCTGCACCTTATAATATTATTTTTTTTGTTGTTAATGGGTTTCCCTTAGGTATAATATGGGGACTTGTTTTTGGATATGTAGAAGGCCGCAGGGCAACAGAATTTATTGGTGCGGTGTTGTGTGTTAACTTTATTTTTTCATCGGGAGTGGCTAAAAGCATTGGTAAATTGATTGTTTTAAATTGGCACATTTCAGAAACATGGATGCCGTTTGTTGCAGGAGGATTATTTGTTTTGCCTCTTATTATTTTTACCTGGCTGTTGAATCATACACCACCGCCATCTGCAAAAGATATTGAAAGCCGTGGTGTACGCAAGCCCATGACTGCTAAAGACAGAAGCGATTTTGTTGCTATGTTTTTACCTGGTATAATTATTATCATAAGCACTTATGTGCTGTTAACCGTATTGCGTGATTTTCGTGACAACTTTGCCAATGAACTCTGGACAGAACTTGGTTTTGGTAACCAGGCAGCGATTTTTACTACAACAGAAATTCCCGTATCACTGATCGTTTTATCCTGCATGAGCCTGCTTATTTTGGTAAAGAATAATATAAAGGCTTTTATGATCAATCATTATATCATTATTGGTGGGTATGTAATAGCGCTTGTTTCTACGTTACTCTTTCTCAATAAATCTATTGGCCCGGTATTGTGGATGACGGCCATAGGAACCGGTTTGTATTTGAGCTACGTGCCTTTTAATGCTTTATATTTTGAAAGAATGATTGCCAGCTATAAAGTAAAAAGCAATGTTGGATTTGTAATATATATAGCAGATTCCTTTGGATATCTTGGCAGCGTTTTGTTTATGTTTCTTAAGAATGAACTGGGTACAGGATTATCCTGGACAAGCTTTTTTACAAAAGCAATTTTAGGTATATCTGTTGTTGGAATTATCGGCACTATGATAGCTGCCGCCTGGTTCAGGAAAAAATATTTATCACTTCAATCATCTCCTCAAACATCTTATGTCTGATAAGAAAGCGATTGTTATCGGGGCTGGCATTGTTGGCCTTGCCATGGCGAGAAGCCTTGCTGAGCGTGGCTATAAAGTAACTGTCTTTGAAAAAAATGAAAAAGCGGTAAGTGCCTCTATCCGCAATTTTGGAATGGTCTGGCCCGTAGGGCAGCCTGATGGTCTTTTGTATGAAAGGGCATTGCGCAGTAAAAGCATCTGGAAAAAAGTATGCATCGAAGCAGGGTTGTGGTCTAATGAAGTTGGCAGCCTTCATTTAGCTTATACTGATTTGGAATGGACTGTGTTGAATGAGCTTGCTGATGCATATAAAGCATCCCGCCCTGTTTCAGTTATTTCTGCAGACGAGGCATATAAAAAAAGTGAAGCTATAAATAAAAATGAATTGAAAGGTGCACTGTGGAGCGCTGATGAAATGATAGTGGAAGCAAGAGTGGCTATAGAAAAAATTCCTGCTTATCTTAATGAAAGGTATGGCGTGGAATTTTATTTCAATACAGCGGTTACTGCTATTAATTACCCATCAGTAACTACGGCAGGAAAAACATGGAGTGCTGATGAAATCTATTTATGCAGCGGCGCAGATTTCGAATCTTTATACCCTGAAGTATTTGCAGCCAACTATTTTACCAAATGCAAGCTCCAGATGATGCGTATAGTTGCGCAGCCTCATGAATGGCGTATTGGTCCCTCTCTATGCGGTGGGCTATCGTTAATTCATTACAAAGCATTTGAAGCTGCTGCATCGCTGCCACAACTGAGGGAACATTATAAACAAACCATGCCCGACTATTTAAAATGGGGCATTCATGTAATGGTATCTCAAAATGCTGAAGGAGAACTAACCATCGGCGATAGCCATGAGTATGCAATGGTTTTTGATCCGTTTGATAAACAATTCATCAACCAGCTAATTCTAGACTATCTCAAAAAGTTTGCTGTATTTAAAGACTGGAACCTGATGCAAAGCTGGCATGGTATCTATCCGAAGAAAACGGATGGCAAGACAGATTTCATCTATTCGCCAGAGCAAGGCGTTACAATTGTAAATGGCCTTGGTGGTGCAGGCATGACGTTAAGCTTTGGCCTGGCGGAAGAAGTGGTTAACAATAATTAACTTCTGTTTGTAGTCATTATATTTTTGCGCGGTATCTATTGCGTGTTAACCATGTCATTTGCAATTTGCCAATGGCTATTGACCATTATCTTTGCCGCAAATTGATGTTATGTTACAGGTGAATGTTTTGCGCCAGAATACAGCGTGGGCAAAAGAAAGACTGGCAGTAAGAAATTTTAAGCAACCAGAACTGGTAGATGAAATTGTTGCATTGGATGATGAAAGAAAAAAACTGCAATCAGAATTTGATAATACACAGGCTAAAATAAACAGCGCTTCAAAAGAGATAGGCAAGTTGATGGGGCAAGGCAAAAAGGAAGAAGCAGAAGATTTAAAAAAAGAAGTAGCGACCAATAAAGCGCAGGTAAATGTTTTTAGTGATAAAATGGCTGAAGTAGAGAAGGCTTTGCAGGATAAACTTGTACAGTTGCCCAATCTTCCTTCAGATAAAGTGCCCCCGGGAAAAACGCCTGAAGAAAATGTAGTAGTAAGAGCTGGCGGCGATATTCCTGAGTTGGGAGCGAATGCTTTACCTCACTGGGATTTAATCAAGCAATACAATCTTGTTGACTTTGAAACAGGTGCCAAGATTACCGGCAGTGGTTTTCCCTTATACAGAGGAAAAGGGGCAAAGCTGCAAAGGGCACTTACTCAGTATTTTCTGGATTATAATACAGACGCCGGTTATATAGAGTTTATTCCGCCATTTATGGTAAATGAGCAGTCTGCATACAGCACCGGCCAGCTACCGGATAAAGAAGGCCAGATGTATCATGTTACGGAAGATGGTTTTTATTTGATACCTACAGCAGAAGTACCGGTAACAAATATTTACAGGGATGAAATTTTAAAGGAAACTGATTTACCACTGAAACTTACAGCCTACTCCCCATGTTTTCGCCGTGAGGCAGGCAGTTTCGGAAAAGAGGTTCGTGGACTAAACCGTGTTCATCAATTTGAAAAAGTAGAAATTATTCAACTGGTTCATCCTGAAAAGAGTTATGAGGTTTTGGAAGAAATGGTAGCACATGTTGAAAGGTTGGTTCAAAGCCTGCAATTACCTTACCGCATTCTAAAACTTTGTGGTGGCGACATGGGTTTCACCAGCGCACTTACTTATGATTTTGAGGTATTCAGCACGGCACAGCAACGCTGGCTTGAGGTAAGCAGTGTAAGTAATTTTGAAAGTTACCAGGCAAACCGTCTCAAAGCAAGATTTAAAGATGCAAACGGCAAAACACAATTGGTTCATACGCTCAATGGAAGCTCACTCGCTTTGCCTCGTATTTTTGCAAGTCTTGTAGAAAACAATCAAACAGCAACAGGTATTAATATACCGCCGGTGTTACAAAAATATTTCGGTGCGGCACACATTTCACTTTGAATAGAATATTAGATTCGTTGCAATTAATAACTTACAGAATGTGCAACGGTAATATCAATTCTTACAAGTATAGCAGTCCGGTAAAATCAGCAGTTAGTTTTGGTTTGCCGGATTGCTCTCCTGAATTTTCTTATTCCATTTTTCACTTTTAGTTTTTAATTTTTCACTGTTATTTTCTGATAGTAACTTTTGTGCCTACCGGAACAAGTGAAAACAATTCATCCACATCAGGGTTTTTCATACTGATGCATCCCATGGTCCAGTTATCATAACGATCCACCGCGTAATCTTCGTGCGGCCATGTACCATGTATTCCAATGCCACCACCTATCCGGGCATCTGCCGGTATAAGACCTCTTGCTTTCCTTTGGTTGAACTTTGCAATGCTTTCTGCATTGGGGTAATCAAGCATAAAAAACTTATGCCATTTAGGATGTGTTTTTTTACTGATGATAGTAAATGTTCCTTCCGGAGTTTTTCTGTCGCCTTCCACCATCTTATCACTAAGATCCCTGTTGCCAAAAACTACCGGGAAAGTAACGAGCCATCCTTTCTCATCATAAACACTCAATTCAAAGTCACTCTTATCAATAATAATAGAATAATATTGAGAAGAAACTTTTTTCGGCCTGAAAGATGTATTACCCAAAAAAATTGCAGCAAGTATCACAACAGTGATAAGGTTCTTCATACACGCAGGGGTTTGTGATTTTGTAAACGAAAAATAGGCGTAAACTTGTATGTCTGGCGGCAAAAAATTATTCACACCATATGGCTGAAAGAAAAAGCAGTTAAAGTGCTGTTTAGTATTTTCATCCATGTATAAAATTGTTTCATCGGTAAAAAACTGCCGATTGTGGGTATTGGGCATATGTTAATCTATACTAACAATTCACTAACAGGCCGCGGGAATAATATTGCCCCGCGTTCATCATTTCTTATAAATACATACATGACTAAAAAGGGTTACACTGTAAGCCTGTTGGCTGTTTTATCCGTTGTTTTTTTTACAGCCTGTAAAAGAACAGATATTCAGTTTGGCGATGATTTTATTGACAATGACTATACCAAAATTATCAAGACAGATTCATTCACTGTAAATGTATCTACTATATATATAGATTCTTTTGTAACAAGCGGCAGCGGCACTGCGCTGGCGGGGGTTTATAAAGACAAGGATTTTGGATTGATAAAAGCTCGCACTTTTATGCAGATTGCGCCACCTGCAATAGCAGATATTTACAGTAACACTTCTTATGATTCCACGCGACTTGTTGTAAAGCTTAACAGGACCTGGTACGGTGATACAAGCAAGCCTCTTCATATTGCCGTGTATCGTGTAACTGATGACATAAATTTCCCCGAAGATGCGTCGCAGTTTTATAACACCTCCTCATTTAATACAGCAAGCACACCTATTGGCGAACAAACAGTTTATTTAAAGCCCAATATTATCGATTCAACAATATCCATCCCCATTTCTGACGCTTTGGGAAATGAATGGATGAACCTTTTACAAACCAAAAGTGACGATGTAAAAACCACAGAAAATTTCCTGCAGTATTTTAAAGGAATCGCAATAACTGCAACCGGTGATGACGGTGTTGTATTTGGTTTTCAGGATAGCGCTCATATAGACCTGCATTACACCAAAAGAGATATTGCAAAAACCGATGTTATCGCCAAGTTTACGATGGTAAACAACAGCAAACAATTCAATAATATTACCATTGACAGAACGGGCACTTTGCTTCAAGGCATTGGCTCAAATAATAAAGAAATTAGTAGTACAGCCACCGGAAACGCTGGCTTTTTACAGTCAATTACCGGAACAAGAGTTAAAATAACTGTTCCTAACATACGTGGCTTGCTTAATGCGCCGGGCTATATAAAAATATCTTCCGCCATACTGCAGATTAAGCCAGTAACCGGAAGTTTTGATATATATTCTTATAAACTGCCAGCGCTGTTAAATCTTTCTCAAACAGACTTAAGCAATTTGCCCGGGACGGCATTGACCAGCTCTACAGGCGTAGCACAAACAGGCGATTTATTTATAGATTATTTGTACGGCAAGGATACGCATTATACTTATGATCTTACTTCTTACCTGCAAACACAAATAGCAATTAGTGAAACCAACAAAAACGGCTTACTACTGCATTTGCCAAGCAGTGAGTTTACTACGTTTAACCGTTTGGTAGTAGGTAATCAGCAACAAAAGAACGACAACATACAATTATTCATTTATTATATTTCTGTTCAATAATCATCCATGCGATATATATACCGGGGCATTATAACATTATCATTTGTGGTTGCATTTAAGGCTTTAGATGCGCAAACCAACGCATCTCCTTATTCCATTGCGGGTATCGGTGATATTGAGTCTGGTTATTTCGATCGTTCTTCTGGTATGGCCAATACCGGCGTAAGCCTTTCATCTAACAGGTTTATTTACCAGGCCAATCCTGCAGCTCTATCCGGGCTTGATGATTATTTTTTCGCAGTTGAATTATCAGGCAGATATAAAAACATCAGCTATACCGGTAATCCTATTACCAACACCGTAACAAATTCGGCCGACCTGCAGATAGGTCGTCTTGCACTTGGATTAAAAATTAAGAAATGGTGGGGCGTTGGCGTGGGCCTTATGCCTTTCAGCTCAAGTAACTATTCTTTTT
>Ga0105237_10004707_pt1 | contig 15702 bp, 10 predicted proteins | sample KBSC24metaG_FD_81520 | JGI IMG/M metagenome (GOLD analysis project Ga0105237, IMG submission 81520) | Corn rhizosphere microbial communities from Kellogg Biological Station, Michigan, USA - KBS C2-4 metaG | ecosystem: Host-associated > Plants > Roots > Rhizosphere > Soil | place: Michigan, USA... | reverse complement strand
GGGGTTCGCAACCTTCACCCAAGACAGGAGCATCCCCATGACCGACGAGGCCACGAGCCCGTTGCGGCGGCGCATGATCGAAGACATGACGATCCGCAAGTTTGCGCCGAAGACCCAACATGACTACGTGCAGAGGGTCAAGAACTTCGCTGCGTTTCTCGGGCGATCGCCGGATACGGCCAGTTTCGAGGACGTGCGGCGCTATCAACTTCATCTGGCATCGACCGGTGTCGGCGTGCCGACCATCAACCAGACCGTCTCGACGCTGCGGTTCTTCTTCAAGGTCACGCTCAAGCGCCACGAGATCGTCGAGCACACCCATGTCGTTCACGAGCCGCGCAAGCTGCCGGTGGTGCTGAGCGTGGAGGAAGTGGCACGGCTGCTCGATGCCGCGCCCGGGCTCAAATACAAGGCGGCGCTCAGTGTGGCCTATGGCGCCGGCCTGCGTGCCGCCGAGGTGGTCTCGCTCAAGATCTCAGACATCGACAGCAGGCGGATGATCATCCGCGTGGAGCAGGGCAAAGGCGGCAAGGACCGTAACGTGATGTTGTCGCCGCATCTGCTTGATCTGCTGCGAGCCTGGTGGAAGGCGGCACGCCCGCAAGGCTGGCTGTTCCCAGGCCGCGATCCGGCCCAGCCGATGACCACGCGCCAGCTCAATCGCGCCTGTCATGCCGCTGCCCAGATGGCGGAGATCAGCAAGCGCGTCTCGTTACATACCCTGAGGCACAGCTTCGCCACCCACCTGCTCGAGCAGAGCATCGACGTCCGCGTGATCCAGGTGCTGCTCGGTCACGCCAAGCTCGATACCACCGCGCTCTATACCCGGGTCGCCACCAAGACGATCAGTGAGGTCATGAGCCCGCTGGAGCACATCGCGCTCAAGCTGAAGGAGGCCCGGCCGCCCGGCTGACGCGAGGCCGACGTGTCTCGTCCGGCTCTGGAGGTTGCGGATATCTTCCGCGACCGTGGTCCGGCATGGCGTCAGGCCCATGCCGGCCATGTCAGCCTCGACCAGTTGAAGGTGATGTCGGCGATCGAGAGCTGCCGCACGGCAGCGCTCGGCGGCCATGTCGCGCGCTGCGAGGACTGCGCCTACACGTCCATCGCCTACAACTCCTGCCGCAACCGGCACTGCCCGAAGTGTCAGGGCGCCGCGGCGAAGCAGTGGCTCGCCGACCGAGAAGCCGAGTTGCTGCCGGTGCCGTATTATCACGTCGTGTTCACACTGCCGGCTCGGATCGCCGACATCGCCTATCACAACAGGGCTGCCATCTACGATCTGCTGTTCAAGGTCTCGGCCGAGACCATGCTGACGATCGCCGCCGATCCGAAGCATCTCGGTGCCAGGATCGGCATCACCTCCGTGCTGCACACCTGGGGCTCGGCCATGACCCACCACCCGCATGTCCACATGATCGTGCCGGGCGGCGGCATCTCGCCCGATGGCCAACGCTGGGTGTCGTGCCGGCCGGGCTTCTTCCTGCCGGTGCGGGTGCTCTCACGCCTGTTCCGGCGCCTGTTCCTGGACCGCCTTGCAGCCCTCCACCAGGCCGGGCGCCTGAGCTTCTTCGGCAGCGACGCTCATCTCGCCGGAACACAATCATTCGCCGCATTGCTTGCAGCGGCGCGCAAGACGGAATGGGTCGTCTATGCCAAGCGTCCGTTCGGCGGGCCACAGGCCGTGCTGGCCTATCTGTCGCGCTATACCCACCGCGTCGCCATCGCCAACAGCCGCCTGATCGCCCTCGACCAGCACGGCGTCACCTTCAGATGGAAGGATTACCGCGTCCAGGGCCGCGACCGCAAAAAGCGAATGACGCTCGCCACGGACGAGTTCATCCGCCGCTTCCTCATCCACGTGCTGCCAAAGGGCTTCCACCGCATCCGCCACTACGGCCTGCTCGCGCGCGGCGTCTGCGCGGACAACGTCGCACGCGCGCGTAAACTGCTCGTCGTCAGCGATCGTGAGAATGAACCGACCGCGGCAATCGTCGACACCGACAAGCCACCCTGTCCATGCTGCGGTGGCCGCATGATCGTCATCGAGGTCTTTGAGCGAGGCGCAACACCACACCGTCAACCGACCGCGCCAACCAGCGCCATCAGGATCGACACCTCATGACCGCGCAACCGCCATTCTGCAAAGCTGCTCGTGGTGCCCGCTGCTCATCGACCGGCCACGGCGGAGCGCACCCGAACGCTGATCGGCCGTCGTCCATCCGTCGATCATTGATCGCGTTCGATGCCGCCTGCCGCCCATTCAATGGTAGCGACAGCGTCGTGCCGCTCGCCGCACCAGTTCGAACTCCATCAGCCAGCCCGCCTGCAGTGCTCAAATCCCCATAGAGCCTGCCGCACCAGTCCTGCCCACCATGCGCGGTTTCCTCCCTTGGAGGCTTTCGGACGCCGGCCGCCCGAACATGCCGCGCCGTCTCGCCAGCGGCCGGCATCCGAAACCCTTCACAGTGGCGGACTTTAGCGTCTTGCCTGAGCAGGTTCGTAAAGGGCCGACGTTGCCGCTCTCATACCCCTTGGCTGCGCAAGACGCGGGCCGAAGAAACGAGATCCTTCGGGAACGAAATTCCAATCTCTCGACCAGCGTTCAAGTCGATGATCAGTTCGGGCCTTCGCACGGATCGAACAGGCATTTCACCCGCCTCACTCCCCCTTAAGATCTCGTCGACTTGAACGGCCATGTAGCGGGCAGCATCAGCGTAGCTCGTGCCGTAGGCCATCAACGGACGAAACCTGGCATGGTCATTGCCGAAGATTGCCGGAAGCCGGGCTGCCGTCGCGAGCCGAACGATCTCTTCTCCGTATGTCGTGACGCGCGGCACTTCCAGGCCGAGGAGAGCATTCGCCCCCCAAGCAGTGAATTCGGCAAAAGCCGGTTCGAGATCATCCCTCCCTTTCAGCAGGACGAGGTGCGCGTCCAGGCCTTGCTCCTCTGCTGCCGCTCTCGCAAGGCGGGGCAGGATATCCGGCACACCAGCGTCGCCGAGAACCGCCAGGCGACTCAGCCCAGGCACTACCGTCCTGAGAAGCTGAATTTGCTTGCCGATTTGCTCCGGATCGAAATTCGTGCTCCCCGTCGAATTGCCCCCAGGGCGCTGCACACAGTCGACCATGCCTGCCGCGACAGGGTCCAGCACAACCGTAAAGACAATAGGAACGTCCGGCGCTGCCTTACGTGCCGCCCAGTACGTCACGGCGCCGACGACAGCCAACACCTCTACGCCGCACGCGATGAGATCCTCCGCGAGCCGCGGGAGGTTGTCCAGCTGACCGTCAGCGAAGCGCGCTTCGAGCCGGACCGTTGCACCATGCTTGTGTCCGAGCGCGTCCATCTGCTCGCAGAAGGCGGCATAGCCCGGATATGTTTTGTCTCCGGCAAACAGCAAGCCGACGACCGGAATACGTGAAGGACCAAAAGCGTCCGACTTTTGCATGACATTCTCCGGAATAGGGCAAGGAAGCCACTAGCGAAGTGGTGCGGCGCGTACGAGATGAATGCCAGACACCTATCATTCGCACGATTGCAGAGGTATCGTATGCTTTTCGCAAAACCCATATGGAAAGAGATATGTCTCTTACCCTTCGCCAACTTCGCTGCTTCGTCGTTGTCGCAGAGGAAGGACATATCACGCGAGCGGCCGAACGCCTCGGCATGCAACAGCCACCGCTTAGCCAGCTGATGAAGGCGATCGAGCGCCAGCTTGGGGCGCAGCTGCTGCTACGGCAGGCGAGGGGTGTCGCGCTGACGGAGGCTGGCCGCACACTCCTCGGCCACGCCCACACGCTGCTTGCACATTACGATCGGACATTGGAGGCGACGCAAGCCGCGGCACGAGGGGAGCAAGGCCGGCTCGTCGTCGGAGTCATGCCTACGGCTCCCTTCCATCCGTTCGTGCCCTCGTCGATCCGCGCGTTCCGCACAGCCGTACCGCGAATCTCCCTGACTCTGGACGAGTGCCTTAGAGCGGAAGCTATCGAACGCTTGAAAGATGGCAGGATGGACGTGGCATTCATGCGCGCGCCCGTGAGCGAGCGGGAACTTGTGATCTATCCGTTGCTGGAGGAGCCGATGGTGGTTGCGATGCCGCGTGAACATCCGCTTGGTCGGAGCGGGCGTCGAGGTACCGAGGCCCTCTCGATCAAGGAACTCGCGGGAGAGACCTTCATCGTCTATGCGCGTCAGCTTGGGCCCGCGATCTATGAGTCGACGGTGGCGGCTTGCCTCAAGGCGGGATTCAGTCCTCGCCTCGGTCAGGAGGCGCCGCGCGTCATCTCGGCATTAAGCCTCGTCGCAGTGGGGCTCGGGATTTCGCTAGTGCCGGCCTGTATGCAACGCATGGCCTTGGAAGGCATCGTCTATCGCCGGCTCAAGGGCGCCGTGCAGCCGAAGGTAGTCCTAAACCTCGCGGCACGGCGTGGTGACCCGTCTCCGGTAGTTCGCCGTTTTCTTGGGCTCGTCAGGCAGGCTGCAAGAGAGCGGCCCGCGCGCACGTGCAACTGACGCGATTTTGTCTGGCGCGAATCGCAGTTTGCAAAGCTCCGCTCGTAAAGGCGCAAGCGTCATCACGGCTTCCTCACCCCACTCGGGCTGTCGCCAAACCGCCGGCGAAATAGGCGGTTGAAATGCGAGACGTTGGAGAAGCCGGCTTGCGCCGCGATCCGCGCGATTGGCCGGCTCGGAAAGCGTGTCAGCAGGGCGAAGGCGCGCTGCAATTGCAATTCGTTGACGCGTGCGACGAAGGGCGCGCCGGACGGATCGAGCAGCTCCTGCAAGTAGCGCGGCGAGATGTCGTGCTCGCGCGCGACATGGGCAATCGAGAGCGCAGGATTGACAAAATTTTTACCAGTCAGCTTGCGGACGCGGTGGTGATCGCAGGACTCGATGACATCCGGTTATTCTGAGCGGTGACTGCTCCTCGGCGTAGCCCTTCGGCCGAAGCCTGCGTCGCGAGCGACAGCCACGGCCCGAGCGCGACTATCTGCGCCGAGCTTGCCCAAGACAGTTGAGATATGATTGCGGACCGTCTTCGCCGAAATCCTTAGTCTGGCGGAGATATCGGCATTGTTAAGGCCGTGTGCCAAGAGTTCGACGACATCGCGCTCTCGCGCGGTCAGTTCATCGAACGGCTCGATCGCTTCGGAATGGGAGGGAAGAAATTCATCGAGTTCATGTGTGAACTGCTTCCAGGCTGGCTCGGTGTCGAGCAGAATGTGATTGCGGCTCTCGAGCGGCACGAACCGCGCATCCGGGATCAACGCCGCAACCTTGCGCCCCTCGTCGAAAGGCAGCACGGCGCTCTGGCGGGGGTGAAAGACGAGTGTCGGGCACCGCAGGTCCGGCAAAAGGTTCTGCATATCACTTTCGACGATGGTGCGAAGCAGTGCGACTCCGTTCTCGGCGGATGTCGTCAAACGCAGCAGTTCGTTGAAAGATCGCGCCTGCTCGGTAGTGGCGTCCGGAATGTGCAGGGACGTCAGAAATGTGCCGAATCCGGGAATATCCTGCGGCCAGCCCATTTCGAAGGCCTTGAGTTGTACCTGCATGTTCTCGGCCCGCTCGGGAGGAGCTTTTGCCGTCAACGGCCCCGAGGGCGAGGTTCCGTACAGAACGAGCCGGTCAACACGATCCGGATTCTGGATCGCAAAGGGCAGAACGATCCGCGCGCCGCCTGACATCGCGAAAAGCGAGAAATTACGGACGCCGGACGCGGCGATTACGGCTTCGAAATCCTCGACGAGCTTGTCGAAGGTGAACTGGACGCCCGAGCGGTCCGAGAGACCGGTTCCGCGAAAGTCGTAGCGGATCAGCGTATGTCGCTTTGAAAGCGCGGATATCCAGGGGCGCCAGACCGGGCTGTCCCAATCGAAGTTGAGATGGTGGACAAAATGGGCGACCCACACCAGCGGAGGTCCGCTGCCGCATGTCCCATAGGCGATGCGGGTGCCATCGCGGCTGGCGCAAAAGCGTATCTGCTGCGTTTGAGGCAACGCGATTTACCCGGGGGTGTTTGGTTCGGCCGATCTGGGGCCTAAAACTACCATAGCCCGGACTAGACCGTCGAGGGCCACTCGCCGACATTGCCTGGCCCAAAGTCGCGCAGAAGCGCGTCGATCGGTGGTCGAAGCACAGCGCAACCTGGCTCGAGATGTTCGCCCAGGCGGCGTCCGCGGAAGACAAGCTCGCTGCCCGCCGGCTTGCGGCGTTTTTCGTAGGCAACTAACGCGGCGCCAACGTTTCCCTTTGAGAGCTCGTCGGCAAGCGCCCAGGCGTCCTGCGCGGCCTTTGTGACGCTGGTGCCGACGTGGGGCCTGGCCACGAAAGCCGCGTCGCCCACCAGCACGACACGACCGAAAGTCATGCGAGTCGTTTCGAGATCGAAGATCGCGGACAGGATGGGTTGTCGAGCGCCGGCGACCAACTCGGCGAGTTGAGGAGCCAGCGATGTGCGAGCGGCGAGCTTGAGTTCGTCTAATACCTCTTCCCGAATGACAGGGGGCGGTATCGAATCTCCGTGGCAGTGCCCCGAAGCATCGGTGCACCACTCCCGCAGCGTTGAATCGTAGTCGGCTGGACGAAACCAGACGAACATGCATCTGCGGCCGCCCGACGCATCTCGATCTGCGATTGGAATGGAGAATGCGAGTTCCCCGTCCGGCAGGCAGAACACCATGTCCTGGAGCGTACCGGCGCGCCACTTCGGCGGGATCTGACTTTCTTCGACGATGCCCCTCCATGCGACATAACCGACATAGCGCGGTACGACGTCGGGCATGTATTGCCGGCGCACCGTTGAACGAATGCCATCTGCACCGATGAGCAAATCGGCTTCGACGCGCGCCCCGTTCTCGAACAAGGCGACGACGCCGAGCTCCGTCTGCTCGCAGCGGACGAGCGCCATGCCTCCGTGGTATTGTCCGGTCCTGAAGGTCTCTCTGAGAGAGTGGTAGACCCGGTCCCATGCCGTCGTTACCTCCCGCACCGGGACGCGACAGATCGACTCGCCCGACCGGGAGAGGCAGACGTGCGAATGAACCGCCGTCCACATCGACCTTTCGATGCGGATTCCGATCTGTCGCATGACCGTGAACAGGTCGGCTTGCGCACCGAGGCCGGCCCCCCGCCCGGCGAGGTCGCCGGCTGCGCGCTCGAAGATCTCGACATGCCAGCCGATCGACCGCAGCAGGTTCGCCGTGAGTAGCCCGCTCAGGGAGCCGCCGATGATCAACGCGCGTTGAGTGCTCATCCGAATGATCTGACCGGGCTCGAAATCAGTTGATCTTGAAACCGGTCGTATCGATCAGCTGCTTCCAGCGGCTGCTTTCGGTCTTGATGAAAGCCGCTGTTTCTTTCGGCGTGCCGCCCACCGGGACCGCGGCAAGATCAGACAGCCGCGCGGCGACGTCGGGCATCGTCAAGATCTCCGCGATCGCCGCGGAAAGCTTCGCGACGATCGGTTCCGGCGTCCCTGGAGGAGCGACAATCGCAAACCATTCCTCATGAGCGAACCCCGGTACGGCTTCGGAGACGGTAGGAACGTTAGGTTCCTGCTGCAGCCGCGTCGGCGTCGTCACGGCGAGCAGCCTGAGGTTCCCGTCCCTGCTGTTGCCGACGACATTGCCGTAGAGGTCGATCATCATGTCGATGTGGCCGCCGATCAGATCGTTCATCGCCGGCGCCATGCCTTGATAGGGCACGTGGACGAGCCGGATGCCGGCCGCCTGCATCAATCGCTCCATGGCAAGATGCGGCGTGCTGCCCGTTCCGGGCGATCCGAAAGTGAGCTTGCCGGGATTAGCCTTGGCGTATGCGAGCAATTCCTGAAGATTCGAGGCCGGTATCTTTGGATTGACGACCAGCACCGTCGGGAGCTTGACCATCAGGCTCACTGGCACCAACGCGTCAGGATCGAAGTCCAGTTTGCTCCGCAGATGACCGCTAACGACGAGTGGCCCTGGAGGCGAGGCCAGCAACGTGTACCCGTCTGGCTCCGACCTTGCCACTGCCTCCGCACCGAGATTCTGGGCTGCCCCGGGCCGGTTCTCGATGATGACGGCGACATTCCACTTCGCAGACAGCTTTTCAGCGATGATCCGGGGCACGACATCCAGTAGCGGTCCCGGCGGAACCGGTACGACGATCTTGATCGTGCGGTGGGGAAAGTCCTCGGCAGCGGCCTTGACCGCGGTATCAGTCGTGCAGAGAGCCGCGACGAGGCAGGCCGCCACAGAAGAACGTGCGAGATAATTCATCGAGTGCCCTCTTTGGGTAGCCACAAAGCGTCAGCGAACGAACGAAATAGTCGCGTTGTAGCGGAAGGTTGTCATGGGGCCGATGTCCCGAAGATCTTTCGGGGGGCTTATCTGCGTCCCGAAAATCGGGACCTGGAGACCCTTTGCAGGCTCAAAATGATCGTCGTCTGCAATGGGACATGGTGCTTTACGCGAGCTCGAAAGCAGACGTCGCGGCTCTCTGGCATCGTCGGTAGTCGCGGTTCGCGCCAGGGTCAGACCGAGTGAAGAGTTCTAAATTTCACAATATGAAGCAGCCGTCTCCGATTGTCTTCGCAATGCCAGCATGCGCGCAAGCGCAGGATTCCGTTCTGCACGCAATCGACGTGCGCGTCGTCGGGCCTGATCCCGATTTGCAGACAGCTTTCGCCAAGACGCAGGCATATGGCACGCAGGCGCTTGTGGCGCCGGAAAACGCGATCATCGGCGTTTATGCCGCCCAGATCGCAGAACGCAGCCCCTTGAGGGCCGTGCTGCAACCGAGTTTCCGATCGAGACACTGCGTTGCCCAGACTTGGTCGTTGACATGGGTGTTGCAAGCCGTTTGGGCCTGACAATTCCGTCCTAAACGTTGCTGCGCACAGCCTGCTCATGCAGGGGGTTGCCTCGGACCGAAGACCTCAGTCCCGCTTTTCGGGACGCTCAGGTTCGTACTTGGAACGAGTTTGGGACATCGGCCTCATGACAGCTGCCCGATTGGACATGATTATCCTCGATTATGCGGCTCCAGATATCCGGAGGAAACAATCAGTGATCACAGCGCGATTGGACACGCGCAGGGCAATCGCCACCGCCGGCGACCCAGGCTTGCTCCGGACGAGAAATGCAGCGTCTCACCAATCTTGGTGAGGCGAGCCGTTTCCGCACGCTTTAGATTTGGGCGGGACATTTCGCAGGCGCGCCGGCGCCCAATCACTAGAGACTTCGTAACTGACTGATCTTTGCACCGTTATCGGCAACATCATTGAGGTCGTGAATGGCCGTAAGTCGAAAGGTTCTTGCAACGATACACTCGGCAGATCGGGACGAGGTCGTGACGTTTGAAGTCCTCCTGATCTTCAGCGGTGCGGGCCTCACGCTCTCCCTGTTCCTAGCGATGGTAGGCTGGATCTGAATGCAACCGACCGTGTGTGATCAGGTGATCATTCGATGCTTCGCTCCATGACAAGCGAAGTTTGGCTGGAGGTCCTTTGATATGGCGAACACGTCACCCATCATGGTTTCTCGGTGAAGACCAGTGCCAAGGTCTGCCCGATCCGTCTATCTCGCCACTGACTGGTCTCGTTCGAGAACGGCGAACCAATTTGTCGTTGGTGGGACTGGAGCAGGCGGACTCGATCCGCAAGCGATGCCCGCGTGCTGCAAATCTGACGCCGCGAGTGCCACAGAGAATTGCGTGAAGACCGTCACTAGGGTCGCTGCGGGCTTCAACTTGGTCACCGCGGCCAAAACCGTCACAGCTGAAGGCTTTGCCACTCCGGATGGCAGGAGGAATGCATGAAGGCGATCACTCTGCTCACGCCGGGCGCGGCGGCGGACGACGCCGCCGACGTTCAACTCGATGGTTTCTCGCTCGATGGCCGTTATATGGCCTACGAGATTATCAATAACGAGAGCGGCGTTGCAGTCCCTACGCTGTACGTGGCGGACTTGCAGACCGGCTCGACGCAAGCGGTGGCAAGCTCGATATTTCCAGACAACCTTTCGGAAGACGGCCGGTTCGCGCTCTACGAAGATGATCTCGGTCCCAACCCGGACGGAACGAGCACCACCCGTCTCAATCTTTTCGATCGGACGACCGGGACCACACGCGTCGTGTTTTCTGGAGAGAGCCAGCCGCGATTTTCGGGTTTGATCGTCGAAGCGGCCAAACTCGCCGCTGATGGCGAATCCGTATTTTTCACGAGTTCCAAGCCGGATCTCGTCGGCTTCGCCAACGATGGCTCCCGTGTTATTTATGATCTGTTTCGTCTCGACTTGCCGACGGGTACAATCCAGCGGCTGTTGGTTGACGTCGGAGATGGTGGAAATTTTTTCGGCGGCGGCGGGACGGACTTCTCGATCTCTCCGGGGGGGCGCTACCTGGCGATCCACGCCGGGAATGGGCCAACAACATTCAGCGGCGATCTATACCGGTTCGACACTTACACCGGCAACCTCGATCTAGTTGCGCACAAAGCGTTCGCCATCGACACAAGCATGTCGCAAGACGGCCGCTTCGTTGTCTTCAGCAGCGACACGGCGCTTGTGCCCGAAGACACCAACGGGATTGGCGATATCTATCTCAAGGACATGACGACCGGCGCGCTGCAGATCGTATCCGGGTCCGCCACGGGCGTGACGGGAGACGTCGATGCTCTTGGAGCTCAAATCTCGGCCGACGGCCAATGGCTGGTGTACGAAGCCGATATCGGCACAACGCGACACCTCTACGTCAAGGATCTCACGACCGGTATCGTGGACGACGTCGTCGATGGAGAAATGAGGGGCATCAGCATCACCGGCGACGGCCAGACTAGCTTGACGATCGCCGTCGATACAACCCAGGCCCTGACGGCTTCCGACACAGACGGCAATAAATCCGATATTCATTCGATCCATCTCACTCGGCCGAGTCTGACGATCAACCAGATCAGCGGCGACAGCTTCGCCAACGCAGCCGAGGCCAGCCATACCACAATTTCGGGCACCTCGGACGCCATCGGCAAGACCGTCCTGATCACAACGCTAGAAACCGGGCTTCAGCTCTCCGCCAAGGTCCAGGCCGACGGCACTTGGAGCACGACCACCGACATCAGCGGGCGTCCGGATGGCGTGCTCCATTTTCATGCCACTGTCACTGACGGGCTCACGACGGCCGTAGATACGTCCGTCACCGTCGACCGCACGCCGCCAGAGGCCACAATTACATCGGTGGCCGGCGACAACATCATCAATGCCGCCGAGATCGCGCACGTGGCGATCGTCGGTACGGACCTGATCTCCGATCCGACCGGCCCCGGCACGGTCGCAGGCTCCGTGATGATCAGCATCGACGGCGGGCCCAGCACCACCTTCACCTCACCAGCCAATCCGTCGCTGGTCGAGAATGATTTCACCCGGACCCTTGATGCCAGCGCGATTTCGGACGGCGAGCACACCGTCACGCTCACGGTGACCGATCCGGCAGGCAACGTCACGACCGCAACCCAGCAGGTTCTGGTCGACACCACGCCGCCGAAGATCGCGATCACGTCGGTCTCTGGCGACGACGTCGTTAGCAGTAGCGAGATCAAGGCCGAGCAGGGCATTCACGGCACCTCGGATGCGATCGGCCAGTTCGTCAGCGTGCTGATCGACGGCACCGAGGTCACCCAGGCGAAGGTGCAGGCCGATGGCACCTGGCTCGCGACGGCGAGTTTTGTGGACCTGGCCAGCGGCACGCATCAGGTGAGCGCTGAAGTTACCGACGAAGCCGGCAATCCGGCCCGGGTCGATGCCGGCGTGTACGTCGACACGGGATTTGCCGTGACGCAATTATCGGCGGGACCGACCGGAGCGCAGGGCGGCGGGCAGGGCGTGCTGTTTCCGGAGCTGTCGGGAGACGGCACCAAGCTCGTCTTCACCGGGCTCAATTTCGACTTGATGTCACACGCGACCGGCTCGTCCGGCGCGCAGGTCTACATCAAGGATCTCACGACTGGCGCGATCTCGTTTGCCGCGCCCGATTCTTCCGCGAATGCCGAGTTCGGCGCGATCTCGCAGGACGGGCGTTATGTTACCTTCGTCAGCAACGCCGAACTCGACACCAACCCGAATGATCTTGGCGTCCTCGGAGCGGCGGATCCAGGAAAATACTACACATTCACGGAAGATTTGACCACCGGCGTTCCTTATCTCCACGCCTTCGACAGCACTGACCCCGATACACTCGAACCCGGCGTTCAATCCAATGGCAGCTTAGAGCCTTGGCAACTCGGGCTTCCCTTCGCTTCGGTGCCGGTTTTCCCGCTCGCCATTTCGGATGCCGGCATCGCCTTGAAGCTCTGGGAAAACACCGACCCCTTTCAGACCGACGCACCGCTGGTTTTGAACACGCAGGTTATGGTGGATTACAGCTATGGCGCGGACGGCACGCCAAATGCTCCCGATGACGAAGTCCTGCTGCTGGGCCTGCTGGGGGTGGACACGCCCAATAGCGATAGTTTCAGATATCAGACCTACGCCCCGCAGATCTCCGCGGACGGTTCGGTGGTCGCTTACGAATTGCTTGTAACTCCCGAACATCTCGATGAGTCGACAAATCCGGCAACGATCTCATCGCTAGGGCCTGCCTTGCCTCCGCAAATCTATGTGGACACGGCGAAGAACGCTGATTGGCAGAATGGACCGCTGTCGTTTTCATTGGCGTCGTCCTTTGCCGACGGCACCCCGATGCCGTTCGGCGCCATCGATCCGGCGCTGTCGGCGGACGGCAAGTTCGTTGCGTTCTGGTCGTGGGACAACAGCGACAAGCCCGAAGTTTACGTCAAAAATCTGACGACAGGCGAGCTGAAGGTTGCTTCCTCGGATGCACAGGGCGCTGCTGGCGTTGACAATGCGTCAGGCGCCTTCAAGGCCGGCTTCAACTCCATCGCAATCTCGGCGGACGGCCGCTACGTCGCCTTCACAAGCGACGCGATCCTGACGCCGGACGATTCTGGTACCGGCGCCGACCTGTTCGTGAAGGACATGCAGACCGGTGCAATCCAGCGCGTCCCGCTACCGGCCGGCACGTTCACGAACGATCTGTCGGCGCAGCTCACGATGACCGCGAACGGACAGTATATCGCATTCACCACCACTGCCGGCCTTGCGGGCATGGACAGCAACCATGTGGCCGACGTCTACGGCGTATCGCTGGCCTCGCTCGGCGCGACGCAGCCGCACATCACGATCGATACGGTGGCAGGCGACGACCGCATCAATGCATCCGAGCAGTCGAGTCATCTTGCAGTCTCCGGCACGTCCGATGCGATCGGACAGACCGTGACGCTGTACGTCGATGGCGGCTTCCTGCCTGGCGTCGTCGTCGGTGCCAACGGCACCTGGTCAACCACGATCGACACCAACGGCCTGGTCGACGGCGTGCATCAGTTGCGAGCGACGGTGACCGCTGCCGATGGCGCGACCAACACCGCAGGCGATCTCGTGACTCTGGATACCGTTCCCCCGACCTTTACGATGGATTATGTGCCGGGAGCACAGGGTATTCCGCAAGTGGAGGTGGCCGCGTTTTTCAGCGAGGGTATCGGTCAATTCTCGCCCGACATGTTCGTCGTTCAGGACACCCACTTTCATGTGACTACGCCGCCGGCTTTCCTGCTCGTTCCCGGCAGCTCCGACCGCATCATCCAGGAGAGCTTGACGTCCGACGATCCCGTACGATTCCACACCTTCACGGTTCAGATCAATCCGGGCGCTGCTTCCGATTTTGCCGGCAATGGCAACGCCGCCGGTGCAACCATGACGGTGGGCACGGCGTTCGATGGCTATATCGTCGGCGGCACGGTGAGCTATGCCAATGGTTCGGGCAATGGTGCGACAGCGACCACTGATGCTCACGGCAACTTCGTGCTGAGTGGCGGCAACGGACCGTTGGTCATGACCGGCGGCACCGACAGTTCGACGGGCCTCGCCTTCACCGGCACGTTCGCGGCACCCGATGGCGCGAGCGTGCTCTCGCCGCTGACGACGCTGGTGGAGAAGTTGATCGAGGCTACCCCTGCCGACACCGTCGCGCAGGCCAACGATGCCGTCGCATCGGCGTTGGGCTTGCCCGCGGGGATAGATCTCACCGGGCTGGATGCGGTGGCCGGCACGCTGTCGGGCGACGCGGCGAGCACGGCGGTTTTCAAGGTCGGTTCTGAAGTGCTCAACATGACCAACCTGATCGAGGCCGCGGGTGGCTCTGCCAGCGAGGCCTATGCGGCTCTGGCTGCCGATGTCGCCGCAGCCGTGGCGGCGGGGACGACCGTCGATCTGACCGACAAGACGACGATCGAGAGCATCGGCCAGTCAGCCGGCCTTGATCCGGCCGCGGCACAGGTGGTGGCGTCCATCGCTTCGGAAACCGACGCGGCGCTTGAGCAGCAACTTGCGCACGCCGGCTCTTCGCAGCACGTCTTCATCGACATCACCGGCGCCGGCATCGCCCAGCAGGGCGATGCGGCCTCCGCCCTATCTCATGCGAGCGGCGATGCGGCCTATCAACAGGTGGCGAACGACTATTTGCAGAACCTGACCACGACGCTGAGCCAGGATGACGCTATCGCGGCCCACCTTGCGGGAGTCGCCACCGCGCCCGTCCTGTCGGCCGTTTCGACGCCGAGCCCGGTGGCCGAGGTTGCGAATGCGACCGCGCAAGCCGTTGCCGTCAACGGCACGCTGACCGTATTCGACGCCGACGTCGGCGACACGCTGACGGCTAGTCTGGCCGGCCCCGCGACCATCGCGTTCGATGGCGGCGCGCTGCCCGCGCAGTTCGCGGAGCAAGTCGCGGCCCTGACGGTGAGCGGCGCGCTCGCTTTCGGTGGACCGATCACGGCCACGGGCGGAGCCCAGACTATCACCTGGACCTACGCACCTGCTGCGACGAATCTCGAATTCCTGTCGGACACCGACACGCTCACCATCACGATGCCGGTCAAGATCAACGACGGAACGGCCGACAGCGTGACTGAGAACGTCGTGGTCACCATCACCGGGGTGAATGATGCGCCGACGGTGACGGGACCTGACGCGGCCAGCGGGACGACCGGAAGCGCGATCGCACTTGTCGGACTCTCGGTGTTCGATCCGGAAGTGGCGGCGGGCAGTCAGACCCTGAGCGTGACGGTGCAGAGCGATACCGGCACATTTGCGGTGGATCCGGCCAGCGGCGCGACGGTGAGGCCGGACTTACGTGATAACGGGATCACCATCGACGGCACGCTGGTCCAGATCAAGGCTGCGCTGGCGGGCCTCACTTTCGCGAACCCGTCGATCGGGACGTTCGATGTCATCGTGCAGGCCCGCGACAGCGTCGGCGCGTTGTCGGCGGCGCAGCACATCGCGGTCACGACGACGGATACGCCGCCGACGGTGACCGCACCGGCTGAAGCCAGCGGTGTCGTTGGAACGAAGATTGCGTTTGCCGGGCTGTCGGTGTTCGACCCGGAGGCGGCGGTGGGCCAGGCCTTGACTGTCGACGTGCAAAGCACCGGGGCGCTTGCGGTGGATCCGGCCAGCGGCGCGACTGTGACGCCGGCCCAACGTGGTGGCGGGATCACTATCGGCGGTACGCTGGACCAGATCAACGCCGCGCTGGCGAGCCTCACCGTCACGAGCCCGACGACCGGCACGTTCGATGTCAGCGTGGTGGCCCGGGACAGTTTG
>Ga0105237_10004702_pt1 | contig 15713 bp, 12 predicted proteins | sample KBSC24metaG_FD_81520 | JGI IMG/M metagenome (GOLD analysis project Ga0105237, IMG submission 81520) | Corn rhizosphere microbial communities from Kellogg Biological Station, Michigan, USA - KBS C2-4 metaG | ecosystem: Host-associated > Plants > Roots > Rhizosphere > Soil | place: Michigan, USA... | reverse complement strand
TCGGCATTCCTGATCGGGTCGATGTCGGACGAGTTCTCCGGCCAGATCACCACCGCCGGCTGCGGCGCCCGGCCAGCGCGCACGTCCTCGGCGAGCAACATGGTCTCACGGACATGGTTGTCGAGCACCGCGCGCCGTTGGGCGTTGAACTCCAGGCCGAGCCTCGGCACGTTGCCTTGCACCGCGGCGATCGTGGCCGCGGGATCGTCACCGGCGCCCAGCCCGGACTGGCGTACGTGTGGGCCCGCCAGCGCCACCGTGAGCAGGACGACCACGATGCACACGCCTGGGAGCACCACGACTGGCCGCGCGGCGGCGGTTCGCGGAGTGTGACGCCACCACCGCACGCCCTCCATCACGATCGCCACCAGGCTGAAGCCGATCAGCACGACGGCGAACGACACCAGCGGCGCGCCACCGAAGTGCGCGATGGGCAGCAGCGGGCTGTCCGTCTGGCCGAATCCGACCACACCCCAAGGGAATCCGCCGAACGGCACGGTCGACTTCAGCCATTCCACGAGCGCCCATAGACCAGCGAACGCAAGGGGCCAACCGGGGAGCTTCCGCACGGCGAAGGCCAAGAGTCCGAACAGACCCGGGAACAGAGCCTCCATGGTCGACAGCGCGAGCCACGGGGCCGGCCCCACCAAACCGCTGATCCACGGCAACAACGGCACGTAGAACGCGAGGCCGAAGAGGAATCCGTAGCCGAATCCCCCTGCGGGCGTGGTGTCGGGATGCGTCAGCACCCAGGCCAGCAACGCGAACGCGGCGATCGCCAGATACCACCAGCCGAACGGTGGAAAGCTCAGGCACAGCAGTAGACCCGCTGCGACGGCGGCGGACAGGCGCAGCGCCCGCGGCTCCAGCACCCGGCGCAGCCGTGCGGCGACCCGCATCCACCGCGATGGCGGCGTGGATGGGTCGACGGCGGGCGCCTGCTCGGCGACCCCTTCAACGAGGCCTTCTGGCGCGTCCGCGTCGTCGACTTCCTCGATGACGTCGTCCTTGATGTCGTCCGTGACCGCGGGCAGCGTGATCGTGTCGTCGTGCGGCCGAGACCAGTCGCGTCGGCGCTTGCGGTCAGCCATGAATGGTGACACCCCGCAGCACCGTCTGGCGGCACGTCGGCAGCGCATCGTCGGCGCCGAGCCGGGGCAGGGCGGGCACCCGCGACCGCGGGTCGGTGGACCAGCGCTGCACGGTGTCCGCAGGCGCCGCGACCTCGAGCCCCTCGGGAACGTCCCAGACCGCATACGACGCAGGCGCACCCGGCGCGAGCGTCCCCGTGACGCCGTCGCGGACCCCGCCGGCCCGCCAGGCGCCGCGGGTGGCCGCCCCGAACGCGGCGCGGGCCGAGATCGCACTCCCGTGCGTCTGGTGCCGTATTGCGGCACGCACGGTCGCCCAGGGATTCATGCTGGTCACGGGACTGTCCGAGCCGAAGGCGATGGGCACGCCTTGGGATGCTAACAGGGCGAATGGATTGAGCCCCCTGGCTCGGTCCGCACCCAATCGCTGTGCATACATGCCGTGCTCACCGCCCCACGCAGCGTCGAAGTTCGGTTGCATGCTGGCCACGACGCCCAGCGCACCGAGTCTGCCTGCTTGCTCTGCGGTCACCATCTCCAGGTGCTCCAAGCGGTGGCCGCACCTGGCGACGGCGGGGCCGCCGAACCGGTCCGCGACGCGGTCAAGGGCGTCGACCACCGCGGCAACCGCGGCGTCGCCGATGACGTGGAACCCTGCCGTGATGCCGGCCTCGGTGCACGCGCTCAGATGGGCCTCGACGGCGTCGGCGTCCAGATAGGTGTTGCCGCACGTGTGCGGGGCGTCGGCGTAGGGCTCTTCCAGCCACGCAGTGCGCGATCCGAGTGCGCCGTCGACGAACAGGTCACCGGCCAACCCGGTGGCGCCGGTCTCGTCGTGCAGTGCGCGTGCATCGTCGGCGGTGCGCACGGCCTCACCCCAGTAGCCGACGATCTCGACGCCGTGGTCGAGGGTGCGCAGCGCATGCCAGTCGTCGATGCCACCGATCTGCGGACCGGCGCACTCGTGCACGGCGACGATGCCGGAACGCGCCGCGAGGTCGAGCGCGGCGACGCGGGCCTCGCGTAACTGGTTGGGCGTCAACATCTCCCGCGCGGCCGCCCGTGCCAGGTGATGGGCGTCGACGGTGAGCGTCGTTTGTGGGTGGTACCCAGGTGCGGTAGTCAGGTCCGGCACCAGCTGCCGCAGCCCCGTGGATGCGACCGCGGAGTGCACGTCGACCCTCGCCAGGTACGCGGGCCTGCCGCCGAGGATGGCGTCCAACTCCTGGGTTGTCGGCGGAGTGCTTGTCGGCCAGTCGGTTTCGTCCCATCCGTGCCCCCAGATCAGGCCGTCCGGGTTTCGCTGCGCGTAGTCGGTCACGCGCCGGAGCAAGTCATCGAGTGAGGTGGCCGCGTGCAGGTCGAGGCCGACGACGGACAGCCCCGTCGCTGTGAGGTGGACATGGCTGTCGACGAACGCCGGCGCGACGAAGCCGCCGTCCAGGTCGACGACGTCGGCGTCGGGGAACTGCACTCTTCCGACGTCGTCGGTGCCGAGCCACCGCACCACGCCGTCGGGGCCGTCGCTCACGGCCATCGCGGTGGCATCCGGCATCGCCGGGCTGTGCACGCGCCCGTTGACGAGAAGCGTCGTCAAGTTAGTCGACGCGCCGTGGCAGGTAGCGCAGGTCGACCGCGTCAGATTTCCCGTCGCTTCGCTCGCCCTGGACGCTGACGTCACCGTCGACGACGTCGACGACCTCACCATCGATGTAGTCGCCGCGGCCGGCCCGGTAAGGCGCGCCGCCCGCGGTGGCCACGACGAGCGGAACCCGGAACAGCCCGCGGGAGGCCAGTGCGACGACGGCCGGACGCGCCAGCGCGCGGGTGGGCGGCAGGAGCAGCAGGGCGCCCAGCACGGAGGTGACGAGCCCCGGCACGACCGTCAGAACGGAACCCAGGGCGACCAGGACACCGTCGGGCAGGGCGCCGCTTGGTGCGGCCAGCCCTGACCGGAGTCGCTGGATCTGGCGCTTGACCTGCGAACCGGCCAGCGCAAGGCCGAGCGCGAAGGTGCCGACCAGCAGGAGCACGGTCCAGCCGAAGCCGATCGTGGACGCCAGTCCGACCACCACCGCCAGCTCGACGAGGGCGTAGACGAGGAACAGCCGCTTAGCCACGAATTCTCAACGCTCGATGGGACCCTGGGGTTCCGCGTCGGCGAAGGTCTCCGACACGGCTCAGATCGCTGCCAGCTCGATGGTCACGTTGTTCTTCATGCCGCCGCGCAGCTTGGAGAAGACGTTGAACGCCTTGCCGACGACCCCGTATCTCTTGCCGATGGCGTCGTAGGTCGCGCCGTTGGCCGACTTGTCCAGGATGGCGGCGGTGGCGTCGACGGCCTCACCCTTGACGTTTCCGGTGCGATCACACGGGGCGATGGTCACGTGCGACGTGTTGCGGATCCGCTTGACCTTCCAGGACGTCTCCTGGGTGATGACGACGAGGCGGTCACCGTGGGGTGCGGCCCAGATGGCCGTCGGCTTCGGTCTGCCGTCCTTGGTGAAGGTGGTCAGCAGGATGTACTCCGACTTGGCGACGTCGGCAAAGGTCACTGGCATGGCACCAAACCTACCGGTGCCGTCCTCGCCCACCCGTGCCAGCACCGTGGCCGGTTCGTGAATTTGGCGACGCATTCGCGGCGTGTTGCGTCGCCGGATTCACAAACCAGGGTGGCGTACTTGGAGGGCGCTGGCCGTTAGCCCTCGAGGTCGCCCTCGGTCTCCAGCAGCACCCTGCGCAGCCCGTCGAGCGTGGCCGCCTCCGGCTCGGCCCACATTCCGCGGCCCGCCGCCTCGAGCAACCGTTCCGCCATGCCGTGCAGCGCCCACGGGTTGGATTCGGCCATGAACTTGCGGTTTTCGTCGTCGAGCACGTACTCCCCCGCCAGCCGCTCGTACATCCAGTCGGCCATCACGCCTGCGGTGGCGTCGTAGCCGAACAGGTAGTCGACGGTGGCGGCCATCTCGAACGCGCCCTTGTACCCGTGCCTGCGCATCGCCGTCATCCAGCGGGGGTTGACGACGCGGGCACGGAACACGCGGGTGGTCTCCTCCGACAAGCTGCGGGTGCGAACCGCATCGGGTCGGGTGTTGTCGCCGATGTAGGCGGCGGGCGCCTGCCCGGTCAGCGCGCGGACCGTGGCCACCATGCCGCCGTGGTACTGGAAGTAGTCGTCGGAGTCGGCGATGTCGTGCTCGCGGGTGTCGGTGTTCTTGGCCGCCACCGCAATTCGCCGGTACTGGCGGTTCATATCATCACTGGCGGCGGCTCCGTTCAATCCGCGCCCGTAGGCGAAGCCGCCCCACGCGGTGTAGACCTCGGCGAGGTCGGCGTCGTCGCGCCAGTTCTTGCTGTCGATGAGCTGCAGCAGCCCCGCGCCGTAGGTGCCCGGCCTCGAGCCGAAGATCCTCGTCGTCGCGCGGCGCTGGTCGCCGTGGTCGGCGAGGTCGGCCTTGGAGTGCGCCCGGACGTAGTTGGCCTCGTCGGGTTCGTCGAGCTCGGCGACGAGGCGGACGGCGTCGTCGAGCATCGTCACGACGTGCGGGAACGCGTCGCGGAAAAAGCCAGAGATGCGGACGGTGACGTCGATGCGGGGCCGGTCAAGCTCCTCCAACGTCATCGCCTCGAGGTCGACGACGCGGCGCGACGCGTCATCCCACACCGGCCGAACACCAAGCAGCGCAAGGACTTCGGCGATGTCGTCGCCGGACGTGCGCATCGCCGAGGTACCCCATACGGACAAGCCGACCGACTGCGGCCAGCGTCCGTAGTCGTCGCGGTAACGGGCCAGCAGCGAATCGGCCATCGCCACGCCGGTGTCCCACGCCAGCCGCGACGGCACCGCCTTGGGATCGACGGAGTAGAAGTTCCTGCCCGTAGGGAGCACGTTGACCAGCCCCCGCAGCGGCGATCCCGACGGCCCCGCCGCGATGAACCGACCGTCGAGGGCACGCAGCACCTGGTCGATCTCCGCCGAGGTGCCCGCGAGCCTCGGCACCACCTCGGTGGCCGCGAAGCGCAGCACCGCCGCGACGTTCGGATCGTCGGTCAGCCGATCGACCTGCTCGGCATCCCAACCGGTCTCCTGCAGCGCGACGACCAGCGCACGCGCCTTCTCCTCGGCCTCGTCGACGGCGCCGCGGACGTCGGTGCCATCCTCGATCAGCCCCAGCGCCTGTCGCAGGCCCGGCACTGAGCTATCGCCGCCGAACAGTTGCTTGGCACGCAGGATCGCCAGCACCAGGTCGACCTGCGGCTCGCCTGCGGGCGCCCGGCCGAGGATGTGCAGCCCGTCCCGGATCTGGACGTCCTTGATCTCGCACAGCCAGCCGTCGACGTGCAGCAGCATGTCGTCGAAGACGTCCTCGTCTGGCCGATCCTCCAGCCCGAGATCGTGGTCCATCTTCGCCGCACGCATCAGCGTCCAGATCTGCTGGCGGATGGCGGGCAGCTTGCCGGGATCCAGGGTGGAGATGTTGGCGTGCTCGTCGAGCAGTTGCTCCAAACGGGCGATGTCGCCATAGGTTTCGGCACGGGCCATCGGCGGGATGAGATGGTCGATGAGCGTGGCGTGCGCCCGCCGCTTGGCCTGGGTGCCCTCACCGGGATCGTTGACCAGGAACGGGTAGATCAGTGGCAAGTCGCCGAGCGCGGCGTCGGTGCCGCACGTCGCCGACATGCCGAGCGTCTTGCCCGGCAGCCACTCGAGGTTGCCGTGCTTGCCGAGGTGCACCACCGCGTCGGCGCCGAATCCGCCGTCGGCCACCGACCGGCCGAGCCAGTGATAGGCGGCCAGGTAGTGGTGGCTGGGCGGCAGATCCGGGTCGTGGTAGATCGCGACGGGGTTCGCACCGAAGCCGCGGGGCGGTTGTACCAGCAGCACGGTGTTGCCCGCCTGCATGGCGGCGATGACGATCTCGCCGTCGGGATCTGCGCTGCGGTCGACGAAGAGTTCGCCGGGCGCGGACCCCCAGTGTTCGACGATCTGGTCGGTCAGTGCGGCAGGCAGGGTCGAGAACCATTCGCGATACACCGTGGCGGGCAACCGGATCGGGTTCCCGATCAGCTGCCCCTCGGTAAGCCAGTCCGGGTCCTGGCCGCCGCGTTCGATCAACGCGTGGATGAGGGCGTCGCCGTCCTGGGCGTCGACGCCTGGCACCTCGCCGATCTCGTAGCCGGCGTCGCGCATCGCCCGCAGCAGCGCCACTGCGCTGGCCGGGGTGTCCAAGCCGACGGCGTTGCCGATGCGGGCGTGCTTGGTGGGGTAGGCCGAGAACACGACGGCCACCCGCTTCTCGTTGGCGGGAATGGTGCGGAGCCGGGCATGCCGCACGGCGAGCCCGGCCACCCGTGCGCACCGTTCGGGATCGCCGACATAGGAGATCAGTCCCTCGTCGTCGATCTCCTTGAACGAGAACGGGACGGTGATGATGCGGCCGTCGAACTCCGGCACCGCGACCTGGGTCGCGACGTCCAGCGGGCTGAGACCCTCGTCGCTGCCGTCCCATTGGGCGCGGGACGTGGTCAGACACAACCCCTGCAGGATCGGCACGTCGAGTGCCGCCAGGTGCGCGACGTTCCAGCTGTCGTCGTCACCACCGGCGCCGACGGTGGCGGGAACCGCACCGCCCGCGGCAAGCACCGTCACCACCATCGCGTCTGCGGTCTTGAGGGTGTCGAGCAGCTCGGGGGCAGGCGTGCGCAGGGACGCACAGTAGATGGGCAGCGCGCGACCGCCCGCCGATTCGATGGCCTGGCAGAGTGATTCGACGTAGGCGGTGTTGCCTGCCAACTGCTGGGCGCGGTAGTAGAGCACCGCGATGGTGGGGCCCTCGTAGTTCGTCGAGTGATTCGTCGACACCCGTTCGAGGACACCCCAACTGGGAAGGGTCACCGGCGTTTCGAATCCGATTCCGGTCATCAGCACGGTGTCGGACAGGAAGGCGTGCAGCTGCTTGAGGTTTTCGACTCCGCCCTGCGCCAGATAGACGTGCGTCTGCAGCGCTATGCCCGCGGGCACGTTGGAGCGGTCCATCAGCTCGGCGTCGGGCGCCTGTTCGCCGCTCACCACGATCGCGGGGACGCCGCTGGCGAGAACCGCGTCGATGCCGTCCTCCCAGGCGCGGAAACCGCCGAGGATGCGCACCACCACGACGTCGACGCCGGCCATCAGCTCGGCCAGGTCATCGACGAGCAGCCGGGACGGGTTGGCCCACCTATACCCGGCACCGCTGGTGCGGGCGGTGATCAGATCGGTGTCGGACGTCGACAGCAACAGAACGGTGGGCGACGACACTCGGTCCTGATCGGCTTGGGGCACGCACCATTCGTACCGCACCGGCGCCACCAGTTGGGACGTCGGTGTGGCTGGTCGATCAGCGGTCGGAGTTACCCCAGCGGCTGTACCACGACTGCGGGTACGGCTGACCGGCGGCGACGATGAGCACGGCCACCACGGCAAAGAACACGATGAGTCCGAACATTTCAATCCTCCTGTGCCTCCGAGCGCTCCGTCGACGTTGACGGGACTTCAGGAATGCTCAAACGAAACGTAGAGCCGATTCGCCCGAATTCGGGGCTTTCGTGTGCGATGGAACACACCCGACGAGAACGTGACGCAGTTCACATCGAAGCGTGGGAGTAGTTCGAATCGCGGCCAGCCAAATACTGGTCGCGCCGGGGCGAATCTGCGGAAATCTCTAAGTGGCCAACTTCCCCAACATCGTGAAACTCGGCGCGCACATCGGCGCCAGGATCGACGGCGTGCACCTCGGCGGCGACGTCCCCGAGGCGACCGTCAAGGTGATCAACGACGCCCTCCTGACGCACAAGGTGATCTTCTTCCGCGGCCAGGACCATCTCGACGACGACGGGCAGCTCGCGTTCGCCAAGCGCCTCGGGACGCCGACCACCGCACACCCCACGGTCACCTCGCGGGGTGAGCGGGTGCTGCCGATCGACTCGCAATACGACAAGGCCAACAGCTGGCACACCGACGTGACCTTCGTCGACCGGATCCCGAAAGCCTCACTGCTGCGGGCGGTTACGCTGCCCAAGTACGGCGGCACCACGACGTGGGCGTCGACCGAGGCCGCCTACGACCAGCTGCCCGCTCCCCTGCGCGCGCTGACCGAGAACCTGTGGGCTGTGCACACCAACCAGTACGACTACGCCGAGAGCTACTACTCCTCGAAGGCCGAGACGCTGACCGACGCGGAGCGTGAGTACCGTGACGAGTTCGTCTCGGAGTACTACGAAACCGAGCATCCGGTGGTGCGCGTGCACCCGGAGACGGGCAAGCGGGTGCTGCTGCTCGGCCACTTCATCAAGCGGTTCGTCGGTCTTGGCAGCACCGAGTCGAGCGCCCTGTTCCAGCTGCTGCAGAACCGGGTCACCAAGTTGGAGAACACCATTCGCTGGTCCTGGCTGCCAGGTGACCTCGCCATCTGGGACAACAGGGCCACGCAGCACTACGCGGTGTCCGACTACGACGACCAGTACCGCAGGCTCAGTCGCATCACGCTGGCAGGCGACGTCCCCGTCGACGTGCACGGCACGCCGAGCCGCGTGATCGCCGGTGACGCGTCGCACTACTCGGACGTGGTGGTACCGCTGGCGGTCTGAGCGCCGACCAACGATTCAGAGCCGGAGCATCTCCCGGCACATCGCGGCATCCTCAAGGTAGCCGCAACGCCCGGGAAGGCTTCGCGGCACGCGTCGATCCGCGCGTTGCTTGCGCCGGGCGGCGGCCGCCGCGAACATGACCGCCCCAGCTGAGATGAGGACGGACGCGGACCCCTCGACCACCGCGCCCGTCCTGGCCAATCCGCGCCTCGCGTACTGCGGCGCCGAAACCCGTATAGACATGCCGTTCTCCCTGTTCGGGCCCCCGTGGATCCGGGGACAACCGACCTATGGCGACCGTATTTCGATGGCGGCACGTGATCACGCGTAGTCCGCTACTCGAATCGCAGATTTGGGTGGGGCTCCTATGCTCGAAGCCGAGATGACTCGAGTCCGCGACGACGATGCCTGCCCCGGCGCACTGCAGATGCACCAGGCGGCCGACGGGGCGCTGGCCCGGATCCGGTTGCCCGGCGGCATGATCACCGCCGATCAGTTGCTCGCGCTCGCCGAAGCCGCGACGCGGTTCGGCTCGCAGGCAATGGAACTCACCTCCCGCGGCAACGTCCAGATCCGCGGCATCACCAACCCGGAGGCGTTGGCCGATGCGGTCGCGAACGCGGGCCTGTTGCCATCGCCGAGCCACGAGCGGGTGCGGAACATCGTCGCCTCGTCACTGACCGGCCGATCCGGCGGCAACGCAGACGTCAGGAACCTGGTGCGCGACCTCGACGCCGCGATCCAGGCCAGCCCGGCGCTGGTCCGCCTGCCCGGCCGCTTCTGGTTCGGCATCGACGACGGCCGCGGTGACGTGTCCGGCTCCGGCGTCGACATTGGCGCCCACATGCTGGACGCCGAACGGGCGGCGCTGCTGGTGGCGGGCGTCGACACGGGCGTCCGGCTGCCGTCGGCCGACGTGGTCGCCACCCTGGTCGCAGTCGCCGAGGCCTTCGTCGACGTGCGAGGAAGCGCCTGGCGGACAACCGAACTCGCGGACACCGAGCCATTGGTCGCCGGGCTCACCAGATCCGCCGAGCCGGGCACCACGTGGTCGCCGGTGCTGCAGCCGCCCGTCGGCTGGATCGAGCAGGACGACCGTCGAGTCGCCCTCGGCGCCGCCGTGCCGCTCGGCGTGCTCGAAGCCCGCACCGCAGAGTTCCTCGCCGCCATCGAGGCACCGCTCGTGATCACGCCGTGGCGTTCGGTGTTGGTGTGCGATCTCGACGAGGGCGTCGCCGACGTCGCGCTGCGCGTGCTGGCGCCCCTTGGCCTGGTATTCGACGCGGATTCGCCGTGGCTGTCGGTCAGCGCGTGCACGGGGAGCCCGGGGTGCGCACAGTCGGTCGCCGATACCCACGCGGATGCCGCGGCCGCCGTCGGCACGCCCAGCGACGTGCACCGGCACTTCGTCGGTTGCGAGCGGGCGTGCGGCAGCCCGCTCGTCGGCGAGATACTGGTGGCGACCGAGGACGGTTACGTGCCACGTCACCCGTAGGGTGATCGGGTGCTCGACTACATCCGCGACGCCGCCGAGATCTACCGGCAGTCGTTCGCCACGATTCGCGCAGAGGCGGATCTGGCACGCTTTCCGGATGACGTCGCCGGGGTCGTGGTGCGGCTGATCCACACGTGCGGTCAGGTCGACGTCACCGAGCACGTGGCGTACACCGACGACGTCGTCACCAGGGCCCGCACCGCTCTCGATGCCGGTGCGCCAGTGTTGTGCGATTCGTCGATGGTGGCCTCGGGCATCACCCGGTCCCGGCTGCCCGCCGACAACGAGGTGGTGTCGCTCGTCGCCGATCCCGGCGCCGCCGACCTGGCCGCCCGGCTCGGCAGCACCCGGTCGGCCGCCGGGGTGGACCTGTGGGCCGACCGTCTTGGCGGTGCGGTCCTGGCGATCGGCAACGCGCCGACCGCGCTGTTCCGGCTGCTCGAACTCATCGACGAGGGAGCCCCCGTGCCTGCTGCCGTGCTTGGCGGCCCGGTCGGGTTCGTCGGCTCGGCGCAGTCGAAACAGGAGCTGACAGACCGGCCACGCGGGATGTCCTACCTGGTGGTGACGGGCAGGCGCGGAGGCAGCGCAATGGCCGCGGCCGCCGTCAACGCGATCGCGAGTGAGCGCGAATGACTCAGCAGAACACGCCGCGCGGCACGCTCTGGGGCGTCGGGCTCGGCCCGGGTGACCCGGAGTTGGTGACGGTCAAGGCCGCACGCGTGATCGGCGAGGCCGACGTCGTGGCCTACCACAGCGCCAGGCACGGACACAGCATCGCGCGCACCATCGCCGAGCCCTACCTGCGGCCCGGCCAGGTCGAGGAACACTTCGTCTACCCGGTGACCACCGAGACCACCGATCACCCTGGCGGCTATGCAGGGGCGATGGAGGACTTCTACCGCGAGGCCGCCGACCGCATCGCCGTGCACCTCGAGGCAGGTCGCAACGTGGCGCTGCTCGCCGAGGGTGACCCGCTGTTCTACAGCTCCTACATGCACATGCACACGCGGCTGACGTCCCGGTTCGACGCCGTCATCGTCCCTGGCGTGACGTCGGTGAGCGCGGCGTCGGCCGCCACCGGAATGCCGCTGGTGCAGGGCGACGAGGTGCTGACGATCCTGCCGGGCACGCTGCCGCCCGACGAGCTGCGGCGCAGGCTCGCAGACACCGACGCGGCGGTGGTGCTCAAGCTGGGCCGCTCGTATCCCGCGGTGCGGGAAGCACTCTCCGCTGCGGGCCGGCTGGACGAGGCGCTCTACGTGGAGCGCGCCAGCACCACGGCGCAGAAGGTGCTTCCCGCGGCGGACGTCGACGCGGCATCGGTGCCCTACTTCTCGTTGGCGATGCTGCCCGGCATGTCCCGGCCCCCGGATCAATCCCCCGAATCGCTTCGCTCCTGCCCGCCGAAACCCGTCGGCAGCGTCGCCGTCGTCGGGCTCGGCCCCGGCGACGTCGACTGGATGACACCGCAATCGCGCCGGGAGCTTGCCGCCGCGACCGACCTCATCGGCTACGGCCCGTACCTCGACAGGGTCGGCGTCAGGCCCAGTCAGGCCCGGCATCCCAGCGACAACACCGACGAGCCTGCTCGCGCCAAGCTGGCATGCGCCCTCGCCGAGCAAGGCCACGCCGTCGCGGTGGTGTCCTCCGGCGATCCCGGCGTCTTCGCCATGGCGACCGCAGTGCTCGAGGAGGCCAAGCAGTGGCCCGGCGTCGACGTGCGGGTGATCCCGGCGATGACCGCCGCGCAGGCCGTCGCCAGCCGGGTCGGCGCGCCGCTCGGCCACGACTACGCCGTGATCTCGCTGTCCGACCGGCTCAAGCCGTGGGACGTCATCACCGCGCGACTCAAGGCAGCGGCCGCAGCCGACCTGGTACTTGCCATCTACAACCCGGCGTCGAAGACCCGCACCTGGCAGGTCGGCGCCATGCGCGACCTGCTGCTCGAGCACCGCGATTCGAGTACGCCGGTGGTGATCGGCCGCGACGTGGCGGGCCCCGCCGAGCGGGTCGACGTGGTGCGGCTGGCCGATCTGGACCCCGGCACGGTGGACATGCGCTGTCTTCTGATCGTCGGGTCGTCGCAGACCCAGTGGCATGGCGATCGCGTGTTCACCCCGCGCAACTACCCGAGTTCGTGACGCCGCCGTGCCGATCCCGCGTCACCCCGCCGACGTCACCGCCGAGTGGTTGGGAGCTGTGCTCGGAGCCGACGTCCGCTCCGTCGACGTCGTTCCGATCGGCACCGGGCAGACCGGCGCCACCTACCGCCTGACGGCCAGCTACGCGAATGGTGCAGCGGATCTGCCAGCGTCGTTCGCAGTCAAGCTGCCCTCGCAGGACGACACCGTCCGCGAACGGGTCGCCCTCGGGTACCGCTCCGAGCACGTCTTCTACACGCACTTCGCCCACCTGGTGCGCGTGCCGATCCCCCACCATCACTACTGCGAGATCTCCGACGACGGAGGCGATTTCGTGCTGCTGCTCGACGACCTGGCCCCCGCGGTACAGGGGGACCAGATCGGCGGCTGCACCCCGGCAGACGCCGAACTCGCGGTGCGGGCACTGGCGGGTCTGCACGCGCCGACGTGGTGCGACCCGCGGTGGTCGAACTACCCAGGGCTGGCCATGTCGATCCCGAACGACGACGCGGCCAAGGGTTTCGGCGACATCGCGGTGATGGCCGCCCAGATCACGCTTGACCGATACGGCGACAGGATCACCGAGCGGGACCGCGACACCGTCACCGAGTCCATGTCGATGGTGACGCCGTGGCTGCTTGCCGAGCCGGGCCGGTTCGCGCTGATGCACGGCGACTACCGCCTCGACAACATGCTCTTCACACCCGACAGGGCCGCCATCACCATCGTGGACTGGCAGACGCTGGGATCGGGGCTGCCCGCGCGCGACCTGTCGTACTTCACCGCGACGAGCCTGCTCCCCGACGTCCGGTCCACCGTCGACGACGCCCTGGTAGACGCCTACCACGACGCGCTGCTCGGCTACGGCGTCACCGACTACGACCGTGAAACCTGTTGGCGCGACTACCGCATCGGCATGCTGCAGGCACCGCTGCTGACGGTACTGGGGTGCGCCTTCGCAGGTACGACGGAGCGCGGCGACGACATGATGATGGTGATGCTGGCCCGCGGTTGCCAGGCCATTCGCGAGCTGGGCAGCCTCGATCTGGTCAGAGCGCTCTGACCCACGCCTCCGCGTCGGCCACGGTCGGCACCGCGCGCACCCCGTCGGGCAACGGCGGACGGTCCACCATGATCACGGGAACTCCGAGGGCATCGGCAGCGTCGACCTTGGCGCGCGTCATGTCGCCGCCGCTGTTCTTCGTCACCAGCGCGTCGATGCGATGTACCCGCAGCAGCTCCAGTTCGTCGTCGTGACGGTACGGGCCGCGGGACAGCAACACCTGGTGCCGCGGCGGCAGTACGTCACGGTCCGGCGGCGTCACCGCGCGGATCAGGAACCACGCGTCGACGCCCGTGAACGCGCCGACTCCGGTGCGTCCCGTGGTCAGGAAGACCCGCGAATAACCCTTGCCGGCAACCACTTCGGCGGCCTCGGTGTCGGACGCGACCACGTTCGCAGTGCCGTTCGGCCAGGCCGGGCGGGCCAGCACCAGATGCGGAAGGCCCAGCGCGCGGCACGCCGCCGCGGCGTTCGCGGTGATGGTCGCGGCGAACGGGTGCGTCGCGTCGACTACCGCGTCGACTCCTGATTCGGCCAACCACCGCTGCAATCCTGCGGCGCCGCCGAAACCCCCGATGCGGACCTCGCCGACCGGCAGCGCCGGATCGGGCACCCGGCCAGCCAACGAACTGATCGCGTGCACGTCGGGATGCAACCGCGATGCCAGCGCCCGAGCCTCGGCGGTCCCGCCGAGCAACAGCAGCCGAAACATGCTCAGTGCCGGCTTCCGCGACGCCGGTCCGCCGAGTACAGGTAGCTGTCGGTGAAGCCCTCCGCGGCCAGCACGTCACCGACGATGATCACCGCGGTGCGCGTGACCTCGGCGGCATGCATCTTCTCCGGGAGGTCCCCGAGCGTGCACCTCAGCACCGTCTCCTGCGGCCAGCTGGCGAATGCCACTACCGCACAGGGCGTTTCGGCGTGGTAGCCGCCGTCGATGAGCTGCGGGACGATCGCGTCGACCTGCGCGGCGGCCAGGTGCAGCACCAGCGTGGCACCCGGCGCCGACACCGTCGCCAGGTCCTCCCCCGGCGGCATCGCCGTCGACAGTGTCGCCACCCGCGTCAGCGTCACCGTCTGCGACACCCCCGGCACCGTCAGCTCGCGGCCGAGGGCGGCCGCCGCAGCTGCGAATGCCGGTACCCCTGGCACGATCTCGTAGTCGACGCCGAGCGCGTCGAGGTGCCTGCACTGCTCGGCGAGTGCGCTGTAGATCGACGGGTCGCCAGAGTGCAGCCGCGCGACGTCCAACCCGTTGGCGTGGGCGTCGGCGAGTTCGGCGACGATCTGCTCGAGTGTCAGTGGCCCCGTGTCGATCACCTTGGCGTCGGGTGGGCAAAGGGCCAGCAGGTCGTCGGGCATGATCGAGCCGGCGTAGAGACACACCGGGCAGCTGCTCAGCAGGCGCTGCCCGCGGACGGTGATCAGATCGGCAGCACCGGGCCCCGCACCGATGAAGTAGACGGTCATTGCTTGGTCACCGACCACTGCGTCACCGGCAGGGCGGGCCGCCAGCCGGTGAAGCCGCCAACGGCCTCACCCTGGTAGTGCTGGAACTTACGCATCTTGCCGCCGAGTTGCGAATACCAATGGCCGACACGCGCTTCCGATTCGACCGTGACCACGTTGGCGACCAGCCGGCCGCCGACGGGGAGTCGCTGCAGGCATGCCTCCAGCAGGCCGGGCGTGGTGAAGCCACCCCCGATGAAGATCGCCTCTGGCAATGGCACGCCGGTGACACCGCGCTCACTGAGCTCGGCATCGCCGAACGCCTCGGGTGCGGTGCCCCGCACCTCGACCTGAGCACCGAAGGCTACGGCGTTCGCGGCGATCCGCTTGCGTCGTTCCTCGTCGCGTTCGAACGCCACCGCCGTGCAGCCCGGCGCGCTGCGGCACCATTCGACCGCGATGCTGCCGGACCCGGATCCGACGTCCCACAACAACTCTCCCGGCTTCGGCGCCAGCACCGCGAGGGTGACCGCGCGGATCGATTGCTTGGTGATCTGACCGTCGTGGGCGAAGGCATCGTCGGGCAGCGTCTGCCACGCCCGCTCGTCCGGCAAGTAACGCACCGCCAGCACGTTGAGCGCGTCGACGTCGCCAGGCGGTCGCCTCGACCACTCGCGGGCAGTGGCGGTGCGTTGGCGCTCGGCAGGGCCGCCGAGTTGTTCGAGTACGGTGATTTCGCTGTCACCCCTGCCGGTGTCGTTGAGCAGACGGGCAAGGGTGGCCGGTGACGAGCCGTCCCGCGACAGCACGACGGCCTGGCCACCACGGCGCACCGCGGTATGCGT
>Ga0105237_10004700_pt1 | contig 15716 bp, 9 predicted proteins | sample KBSC24metaG_FD_81520 | JGI IMG/M metagenome (GOLD analysis project Ga0105237, IMG submission 81520) | Corn rhizosphere microbial communities from Kellogg Biological Station, Michigan, USA - KBS C2-4 metaG | ecosystem: Host-associated > Plants > Roots > Rhizosphere > Soil | place: Michigan, USA... | reverse complement strand
CGGATGCCAGAAGCTGCCTTAGGTCGGCGTCTGTCGGCGGTCGCGCAGCATCGTGCATCGCCAGATCGGCGAAGAGATTCCAGAACCCTCGCCTCTCCGCCATCGTGCCACCGAGGCGGTCGCCCTGTTGCCGCCAGGACTTGGCGGCATCGACCCAGCGCGCCAAGCCTTCCGGCAATAGACTCTCGACGAGTGAGCGTATGGCCTGCCCCAATACCGGTGCGGCGCCGTCGGTCGAGACCGAGATGACGAGCGGCGAGCGGTTGACGATCGCGCCAAACTGGAAGTCGCAGAACTCCGGCCGGTCGATGACGTTGACCGGTACGCCCGAGGCGCGGGCCGCGGCCGCGAACGCCGCCGCTTCGGCGTCGTCCGTCATCGCACCCACGGCAATCGCGGCACCGTTGAGGTCGGCGGGCCCCCAGCGGCGCCGACGCAACGCTATCGTTCCGCTTGGGGGCGAAGCGACGAGATCATGGAAGCCTTCAGCGAGCGCATCGGCGTACACGTCGACTGAAGCGCCTGTCGCAGCAAGCAACTCAGTTTTCCAAAGCGCGGCCTCGCTGCCGCCGGCGACAACCGCTCGCTTGCTGCCGAGTTTGAAGAAAACCGGCAACGTCGCCATGGCCTCGATCCGCGCTTGTCTGGTCGCGGCATCCGGCAGCCGTCTTTCGTCGGCGTCTTCGGTTGGCATTGAGTTAGACCTCGGCTCGGGCGCATTGGTTGCAGTTTTTGCCGCACGCGTGCGGCTCGGCAAGCGATATCCGCGAATGAGTACCGATCGGGGCGGACGGTTGCCTGATGATGAGCGCGTCGTGCTCATTCACTATGTTTGGTTGGACTCGGCGTTATTGCGCGGCAATTCATTGTCCGGCGCGTCAGTCGACTCGCTTCGCGTGGTTGGCACCTGCCCGGCGTTGAGCACGCCTGCTCCGAACGTTCTTTCGTGCCACACGCGATAGATTTTCAAAAATCGATACCATGAGTGGATCGAAGCGTACCGCAGCCCCATCAAGCCACCGGTAAAATGGCGTCGCGTAATATAATACTTGAGGAAGTTCATCGGCATTTCGGTCAACAAGCGTGGGATAAGTCCAGCGCTTGAAAGAAGCTCGGCATGCTCGACCGAAAGCCATGTCCGCTCGTTCAACTTGCGTTTCATGTCGCCAAACGAGCGCATCGAAAAGTGGTGCAGGGCACCCTGAAGTCTTCCGTACCGATGACTGCCGGTCACGACCGAATCGTGCACTGCCGACGCGCGAAAGCGAACGGCGCGGCGATCGTACAGGCGGATGCACCAGTGGTCGCGGGCCCACCGCCTTGGCTTCGACGCTCCAGGATAGACCAATTGAACCGGCATTCCGTAGGCGACGCATGGCGGCGACCCGTTCGCGAAAAGCGCTTCGATTTCCCGGCAAAGCTCTGGTGTGACGACTTCATCGGCATCGATGTTCAAGAGCCAGTCGTTCGTGCATTGATCCTCGGCGAAGCGCTTTTGTTGTCCGAACCCCGGCCAAGCATTGCTGATGGCGCGAGCCCCCGCTCGAATTGACACGGCCATCGTGTCATCGGTGCTGCCGCTGTCGACAACGATGACCTCGTTCACCCAAGGTTGGACAGACTCGATCGTCCGACCGATGCGATCCGCTTCATCTTTCGCGATAATGAAACAGGAAATCGGCAGTCTGCGCATGTAACGCACCCCCAGAGCTTTTCTAGTAACATGCGATGCGCGCTGCATGCGAAGCGATTTAAGTGTTTCTTCGGACGGGCTCGCCGTCAACCCGACCAACTTGTCGCGGCCAACCTCCCAGATTGGCCGGATTTTTATTGCGTACTCGCAACTTAAATCAACAGGAACTCGCTCCTTTATAACGGAGAAGCTCGTAAATTCCGTTTCATTTGGCCAATCATAGTCGAGGGATATTGTTCCCGTTTTGGCTTGCAGACATAGCGATGGCGCGGATCAAACGACCCACGCCATCTCCGTCATTCCCAAGACCTATTTCTCAGCCGGCAGCGTCCAAACAGTCAGCGAGCCACCGAGAGCGGTGTAATCGCTGAGAGCGGCGTAACCACCGACAGCACCCAGACCATCCGTCGGGTTGGTCAAACCGGCGGCGAGACCAATGCCGGCCCAGCCACCAACGCCCGAATAGACACCGATGTATTGCTTGCCTTTGTGCTCATACGTGAACACGTTGCCGATGATGCCGGACGGGGTCTTGTATTTGTAGAGTTCCTTGCCGTCCTTTTGATCGACACACTTGAAGTTGCCTTCAAGCGTACCATAGCAGGCGATGCCGCCGGCGGTCGTCAGCGCGCCCGACCACACCGAGAACTGCTCAGGTTTCGACCAAACGATTTTGCCCTTACCGGCATCCCACGCGATGAAGTTGCCCATGTGTCCCTCGCCGCCTTTCGGCGGGAACATCGACAGCGTGGCACCGACGTAAGGTTGACCAGCAGTGTAGGAGACCTTGAACGGCTCGTAGTCCATGCAGACGTGGTTCGTCGGCACATAGAAGAGACCGGTCATCGGCGAGTAAGACGCAGGCTGCTGGTCCTTGGTTCCAAGGGCAGCAGGGCAAACGTCCTTCGTGTTGACGTCTTGACCATTTTGGAACGTCGATTTGGCCGCCACGACGGCTGGCCGGCCGTAGTTCGCGCTCTTGGGATCGAGGTCCACACCCGTTGTCCAGTTGACCACGGGATCGTATTTCTCTGCCACAAGCGGAATCCCCGTTTTGCGGTCGACGGTGTAGGCCAGGCCATTGCGATCGAAGTGAACGAGCACATTGTGCTTTGCGCCTTTGACGCTAATGCCGTTCGCGAGGATCATTTCATTGATGCCGTCATAGTCCCACTCATCGAATGGGGTCATCTGATAGGCCCATGCCGCCATGCCCGTATCGGGATTGCGGGCGAAAATCGACATCGTCCACTTCTGATCGATGGGCTTGCCGTCAGGGCCGGCACGCTGCACCGGGTTCCAAGTCGAAGGGTTGGCGGTCCCGTAGTAGATCAGGTTCAAATCGGGATCGTAGGAGTACCAGCCCCAGGTCGAGCCACCGCCGATTTTCCACTGATCGCCGTTCCACGTTTTGAGTGAGCTGTCGGCGCCGACAGGCTTTCCAAGCGACATGGTTTTGTCGGGATCGACGAGCATCTCTTTATCTGGTCCTGTCGACCAGGCGCGCCACACGAGTTTGCCATCGGAGATGTTGTAAGCCGTGAGGTTTCCACGCACGCCAAATTCGGCGCCGGAGATGCCGACGATAACCTTGTCTTTGACAACGAGCGGAGCGCTTGTACCGGTCTCGCCCTTCTTTGGATCGCCGTTGACGGCCTTCCACAGTTCCTTGCCTGACTTGGCATCGAGAGCAACGAGGGTGGTGTCTGCCTGATAGAGGAAAATCTTGCCGTCAGCGAACTGCACGCCGCGATTGACGGTGTCGCAGCACATCACCGGGATGACGGACGGATCCTGCTTGGGCGAATATTTCCAGACGATTTTCTGATTTTGGTCCAGATCCAGCGCGAACACGGTATTCGGGAAAGGCGTGTGCACGTACATCATGTTGCCGATGACGAGAGGCGATCCTTCGTGGCCTCTGAGGACGCCGGTCGAAAAGCTCCACGCCGTGCGCAGAGAACCGACATTCTTGGTGTTGATCTGATCCAGTTTTGAATAGCGATGGTTGCTGTAGTCGCCTTGCTGCATCGCCCAATTCTTGGGATTTTTAGTGGCCTCAAATACACTTTCGTTGGCTAGGGCCGGCGACGCTGCAAGAACAAAGAAGCCCACCGAATATGTTATTACGCTTCGCATTTCGTACTCCTTGGGTGGAGTACCTCCCGCTAGCTGTGGTTTGGAGTACCCTTTCTCCGCCATCAAACCCAATCGTTTTTCCACATCGGAACCATAAGAAAGTTTCATGGAACCGCGCCGAGCCGACGCTGGTTACAGTTGATTCGAGGTGGTGTCCGAACTCGAGTTTACGGGGCTGAGTACTGCAGCGCTTAAGGTGCGGCCTGACTTAGCGGCGCTCGCGTCCACGTTCGATCAATCAACGACGACGCTGATTTCGGCGTTCGCTACCGTGACCGGCGGATCAAGATCGGGATTGTCGTCGAGAAGCTTCAGAAGCGCATCAACGCGCGGAGCCGACTGCTGCCAGACGGCCGCCGTACTGGAATCACTTGGGTCGAGCAGGATCCCTTTTCGTATCGTCAAAAAAGCGCGGAGGAAATCCGGCTCCGCACAGTGCCGCCGATCACCGACGCTACGCCGGGTGCGCGAATAAATCGTCTTGAACGAGTCGGGATCGGTATCACCGCCGTGCTGCAGCCACGTGTCGTAGAAGACGAGTTTGCCAACCGGCGTGCGAATGTCGGCAACTTGCGCAGCGCGCATAGCGGGCTTGAAAAACAGCTTATCCGCAACCTGCTCGCAGACCGCTGCGAGCCGGTCCGATGCATGTGCCTGTTCGCGCCATGCTGCGGGAAAATCATCGAGCCCCGCCACCTGTTCGTGTGCCGGCCGCATCAGTGCAAGAAAGCGCTTAAGCGGGTTATTCGGAACAACGATCGAATAGCGGCGAATGACCGTCGAAACCTCTCCGGTCGATGTGCAAAATCCATAATTTGTGACGGTGTAGCCGCGGCCATCGTTGAGCTTCTCCACGTAGGCGTAGTCGGGTTGCGCCTTCCCAACTTCGAACACGTTGGATATAGCCTTGATCCTTGCTGCGAGAGCAGGTTCCACGGGTGGTGTTTTCCAAGGCCGATGCGCGGCCGCAGAAGTTGCTCCGATAGATGCCGCTCGACCCCAACTCGGGAACAGTGCGGCAATGGCAACACCGCACGTGCCCAACAAAAAATCTCTTCGCGCGCCGTGCATCGTGATCGCCTTTCAGCAATTAGTAAGCGCTCGAGCAAATGTCGAAGGTTGTGAAACGAAACCCCGCGAACCGTTAAATGCCAAGTAAAAACGGCTGCAAAAGTCCGCGCGACAACGAGCGCAACTTATCTAAAATCCGGCATTAGGGTAAGGTTTTGGCGAAAATGGCAAAACAACTAATTGCCACAGCCGAGCTGCAGGCTCTGGTTCGTTGCGATCACTTTTGAAAATCGAGGATAACAGCTGGAGTGATGCGAGAATTAACTTCTTGCTGCGTCAGCTGGCATTACAAGCAAGGAACATAGACATCGAACCGCAAAATATGGGCGGCGGATTATAGTGAACGCACTTGCTTCGATTTCGTTTGGCGTTCTGCTTTATTTGGCAGCACTCGCAGGAAGCGTTCTATCCGCAGGCCATAATGGCTACGAGACGTTCTTTGCGCTTGGGCCGATAGCGTTTTTTCATTTTAGCGCTGGCCTATCGATGATCGGCGGAGCGTCTATTGGCAACGCGAGCCGCGCGATAAAGCTCCGATGCATCGTCTTGGCAGGCGTGATTACGCTGCTGTGCTCTGCATGTGCCGTCGCGCTTGCGATGATGCAGCCGGTTTGGATGCCGCCGAAACCAGCGCTCGCCGTCATCGGCGCAACGTGGATCGCCGGGGCATCGCTCCTAGCTTATCTCCACGCACGGGCAACGGGGTAGTTGTCGCTAGACTTCTACAGATCCCCCCGCACCCAAACGCCATCCGAGTTAGACGTCGGACTTCCGTCGTTACGCAATGCGTAGGCGTTCTGCACGAGAACAAGCAAACCAGACCGATGGATTGGCAAAAAAAATAGGGCAACGAATTGCCCTATCTTTGTAGATCTCACGTCATTGGCTTAGAGCCGGCTAATTGGGGAGCCTAGAAGTCAAACCCTACGCTGAAGGCGCCGTACGTTCCTTCGCCACCACCAAAATCCGGACCCGAACCCGAGCCGCTGACGAATTGATGACCGAGAGAAAGGGTAAGCGTGGCTGACCTCTGAATGATCTTCTCAAGGTCAAACGTCGCAAAACCGCCAAGGCGCTGCGAGTCATAGCCGACCGATCCGTCGACCGATGCTTCGGGGCCGAAGGTAATGCAGTCGTACTTGTAGCCAAGCCGGCCGCGCGCCCAATACGTGCTGAACGCCGTCGAATAGTCACCATCGAGATCGAAGTAGTACGGCGAGTCCGCACTGGATTCGATTTCGGCGGCTACCTTGAAGCCCGTTTCAGAGCCCCTGCCGGGGTTCGACAAATCGTCCGGGAAGATCCTGTGGTTCTGGAAATCTACGCCGATGAACGCGGCCATCGTAACGCGCGTGCCCTCAACCTGGTAGCCGAGCATGGCGTCGCCTTGCCACTCGTCCGCGTTCCGCTTTCCCTCATTATTGTAGTCGTAGTGGTTGTAGCTGCTGTAGCCGCGCAGCAAAATCTGGCTCGTCGCGGAGTCGCGAAAGAGCGGGACGACTGAACCCAAGTAGTAATATTGCGAGTGGGGAGAGAAGTCGCTGCCCGAGTAGAGCGTCACCGGGTCGAGATCTTTGCTGCCATCACCGGCGTTGGCCACTCCGTAAGAGCAGGCTAAAGTCGCACACGCCGTCAACATCGCGACAACTGACTGTTTTGTCGTGCGCATCACAAATCCCCCGTGATTCTGAACTTTGTTCGATGTGAGGACTTCGATGCTTCGGACACTCCAAGTCAATCATGGGCATACGAATTATGCACGCTATTCAGTATTGTGTTGCTCGTTCGGCACAGCTGTAAGTTGCACGACCAAGTGGTCGATTTTAGTAGTTGCCTGTCCCGACTTTCGGAGAACCACTCAGCGCATCGCCGTCAAATGATGGCGCGGGCGCGCCGGATAAGCGTCCCACCCCGTCGCGGTTCCAGCTCCAGCCAACTTGGTTTTAGCCTGCTTCTGGTTCTCATGCTTTTTGGCCACCGCGACTTTGCGTTTAGTGACTGACGTCCTGCCGAGCTTGGCCGTCCGGTTTGCCTTCAGGTGTCTCTTTCGCAGCTTGGCCGGGTTTTTGACCTCAATCGCATCAACGGTCGGCACTTCCGCCTCAACGGTTGGAACTTCGACTACCTCGGCGATTTGTACGCCGGGTGCGTGCCGGGCGCCGGCTAGACTTGGTTCTTCCATCGCCGGCACACGATTGTCGATGCCGGGGTTTGCCTGGGTGACGGCCGGCGTTACCTGGGCCTCGGCCACGTCCGTTGTCTTCACGGAGCGAGATTTGAGAGCATCGGGTTGAGCCACGTTCTGAGGTATGATCGTCGCTTGTTTCACCGGCTCAGTCGCCACGACGACTTGCGGTGCATCGACGGCAGCCACTTCCTTAGCGGGCTCCGGTTTCACGTTCTCGATCCGCGTCGGCGGCAACAGAGCAATCGCGGCTTGTCTGACTTCGGGGATCGCCGGCGCGGCCGCGCGGATGGTCGCAGCCATTTCTTCCGGTCGTTTCGGTTTTACGACGTCGATCGGCGTCCCAGCTAACGCTGTGGTGACGGTGTGGTTTTCCTCAAAGGCCTTCAGCGCGTCCTGTTTATTGACCGATCCGGAAGCGCCAATATTTGGGTCGGCCGATGCGACGGCCATACGAGGATGCTGCATCATTGGCGGACTCGTCAATCTTACGAGATCGACGACTTCTGGCACGCGCAGCAGCGCAATCGCGCAAGCGGCAACGGCCAACGCCGGGACGCCAAGGGAAACGGACCTTGCCCACTTCCGATTGTCTTCGCGATCGCTTGGAAGCGCTGCGAGCGTGGCGGGAGCTTGCACCGTCGCAAGCCCCGTCGCGGCGGCTAGTGCCGGCCTACGCTTTGGCTCGGACATTGTCGGCGTCGCCGTTGCCTGCGCGGGAAGCGAGGCAGAGAACGGCTCTGTGCACAGGCTTCCTGTCCGCGCCACCGAGTTCCAAGCAACGATGCGGCCCTGACAGATCGCGATGAAGGCTCGGACGGCGATCAGCGACAGCAATTGGCGGTAGAAAAAGCGCTGTACCAGGACGAGCGGCAGCAACTTCCACACGCCCTTTTTGCGATCCAGATAAATCGCCAAACCGGCTCCAGCAAGATCGATGACTTGGAACAAGCCATAGTAGGCAATCAAAGCGAGAGTGGGAGTGCCGGGGTTCTCTGCGGTATGCCCCCACGCCGGATTGAAGGTCGACGCGATCGACCAAATCGCGGCCAAATCTATGACCGGCGCGACGAGGGCAAAGATGAAGTGAAAGAAGAAGATGTTCGAAAGCCCGACCCAATAAATTCCGGTTGCCGACGCGCCGAGGCAGGCATTCTTGAATGCGGCCTGAAGCGTTCCGAACACCCACCTGAAGCGCTGCTTCAAAAATGGCCGCACGGATTCGGGTGCTTCCGTTAGACCAACGGCGCGCGACTCGTAGATTATCTTCCAGCCGTGAAGAGGTAGAGCCATCGTCAGATCGGCGTCTTCGGCCAGGGTATCGCCGTTATATCCGCCTACCGACAAAACGGCTTCACGACGCCACGCGCCGATTGCGCCAGGGACAACGGTAATGGCGTTGCACAACTCAAGGGCGCGACGCTCCAAATTCTGACTGGTCAGATACTCGAGTTCCTGGAACGCGCCCATATAAGAGCGGGTGTTGCCAACCATCGTGGAGCCCGCGACGGCCCCCACGTTCGGATCGGCGAAATGACGCAAAAGCCAAATCAAGGCTTCTGGTTCGAACATCGTATCGGCGTCCAGCGCCACGACGACTTCGGACGTTGTACTTTGCAGGCCGTAATTCAGTGCCGTCCATTTGCCGCCATTGGGCTTTGTGACGACGCTGACACGGTCGTTTGATCCGAATTCTGCTCGCACGACGTCCGCGGTACCATCGGTCGAACCATCATCGACGACCAAGATATCGAACGGCTGAGTGTAGCGCGACTTCAGCATCGCGCGGATAGAGCCGTTGATGACTTTGGCTTCGTTGTACGCCGGGATTAGAACGGTGACGGATTTCGGCTGCCAGCTAAGCGCGCTGCGGCGCTTTTCGCGCTGAACGTGAAGGCAGGCACCGACAGACAACAGGATGGATCTCAAAATACCGAGGATGATGCCCGCGACGAACACCACACCGATCACCTGCCCCAAAACGCTGAAGAGTTTGAAGCTCCACCTGTTCATCGTCGCCGCGGTCGCGTCTGCCTTATCGATTGGCGGCATAAACGCGGCACGTGGCAATCCAACGAGTTCGTGCACCGTGACGAAGCGATAGCCGCGGCTCGAAAGTTCGTCGATAATTCTTGGCAAGGCCTTCACGGTCGACGAGCGGATGCCGCCGGCGTCGTGGAGCAGCACGATGTTTCCCTTACCACGGGTTACATCGTCAACTACGTGTTTCACGATCTGATCGGGCAGAGGCCTCATCCAATCGTGAGGGTCGATGTTCATTCCCACCGACATGTAACCGAGCGCCCCCCCGACCGCGAGCGCGCTTGCCTCATCGGTCGTTTGCGGTTCGCTGTCGCCTGAATATGGTGCGCGGAAAATGGCTGTCCGAATTCCGAGGACGGACTCCAATAGACGCTGCGTCGCATTGAGTTCGAGAGTGAGGTAATCGCCCGAAATTTCCGCCGAATTGACGTGGGTGAACGTGTGATTGCCGATGTCGTGCCCCTCTGTGTAGGCGCCTCAACAAGTCCGGATGCTTCGCCGCCAACGCGCCGACGACGAAGAAGGATCCAGGAACATTCCGGCTCTTCATGATGTCGAGTATTTGCTTCGTATAGACCGGATCGGGTCCGTCATCGAATGTGAGCGCGACCACTTTATCGGTTCGTTCGCCGAGCCGCCTTATGAAGGTCGGCGCCGGAAACTTGCTCATCGTCTCGCCGACGAGGAGATTGTTCCCCTTGTCGAAAGAAATTTCACGACGTCCGTCGCGCCCTCTCGCGAGGAATTGTAAAATCTCGCCCTTGCCGGTGTACGCGACGTCGTTGCCCCATTTCACGGTCGTGAGCGCAGGAGTAATTTGAGCGACCGTCGCCAGCCTGTCGCGCAGCACGCTCCAGACGGTTTGATCTTCCTTGCCCAATTGCCCAAGCGCTATGCCCGCCGGCTTCAGCGACCGTATCGCTTGAAGTTGGTTGTATGCCGTTAGGCCGTCGAGAAACCAAACCTTGTGAGAATGAGATTGTTCATCGAGGTAAGAAAACGACGGATTCAAAGAGGGTGCGTCGAAGGCCAGCTGTGCTTTTGATTTCTCGAGCAGCGACCAGGCATCGGAGACAGAGATTTCTTTCGCGCCGTCTGCGTCAGACCAGTCGTATCCGAATGAGCCGACACTGATGATCAGCTTCTTGGGGTCGACGTCTTTCAGGACACCGGAGGCCAAGGCCTTGACCGCGTCCTGTGCTGCGAGTGGGCCTGGGCCACCGTTGAAATCGCGCCTGTAGGTATGAACGACAACGCCGTCATAATGGGCAGCCAAGGTTTTGAGGTCGAATGCGCTGTTTGCCGGGGAGACGGCGACAAAAGTTTTTAATGAGCGACGCTTCAATGCGTACGACACATACAGTCCGAAGCGATTGAAGTTAGCGGCGTCCGATGCCGTGATCCGGGAGGCATCAAGGACAACACCGGCACTGTGATTGCGAACGAGATAGTCGATAAGCTGTGTGGCGACCCTGATACGGGCCGCAGGAGTAGCAAGCGCCTGCAACGCGGCTTTCGTGTCCTCGGCATCGTCTTCGACGTCAGCCGGTTCGAGCAGAGGAAGCACTTTGACTTGCGAATTATTGGCGGTCAGCCAATCCTTCAATGCGCGTTCGTCGGTACGGTCCCGTTGCTTTAATCCGTTAGGTCCAAGTCGCAAAAAGCCGACGGCCAGAACATCGAGATTGCGACTGTTCCGCCTAAAGGACGCAAACGAGTCTTCGTCCCAATCCGAGATTATTCCGTAACGTGTTACTTCAGGGCCCGACGTTTCAAGAAGTGCGGATTGCGTTTTAATCGGAGAAGCCTGTAGCGCGGCCTCCGACTGCGAGACTGCCAACGCTTGGCTGTGCGACTCGCCCTTGAGATGCAGGGGTGGGATTTTTGGCCCGACGAATGACGTCACAAAAATACAAAAGACCAACGATCCTAGGAGCGTTCCCGCGGCCCAATTGAACGCCATCCATAAATGTCGACGCCAGCCAGTCGGATCTGCAAAGACCGGCTGGGTCCTACCCGCATGCTTCACTTGATGTACTCGGATACAAAAAAGGCGACAGGCCTTTGATTAAGAATTACCTAAAATTGTACCCGGTTCAGCAAGTTAATACAATGTAACCGGGCGTTCAATTCTAGGCTTGGTTTACGGAGGCCGACTGGCGAAAGCGGTTGTCGGCTCGCGACTGCAGTGCAACTTCGATGCCAGTCGAATTCGGCCCGGCCGGGGTCCAATTGCTGTTGAAAGGACGGCTGAAAAGACGGCGGCCTTGCTCACGGCCCCGTCCGCGCAAGTGGCCGGCAACGGCCCTGATCGCACCCCTACATCGACAGGCCATCGATGCCGAAGTGAACCGTGATGGCACACTGCTGATCCGCGCACCGCGCGAGATCGAAGGCGCCGAACGTCATTTGGTCGGCGCAGATTCGCGGATTGAAACGTTTTGATGAGTCCGACGGGGGTGGCGGCGAAGACGCCGCTGACCATTCGCCGCGGCGAACCGCCGTCCGTCTGCAACCGGGCCTTTCGCCATGCCGCGAAAGAGAAGGCTACATTACGTTAGGGTACTGGCCGAAGGGATTGGCTGGGATGCCAGGACTCGAACCTGGGAATGGCGGAATCAAAATCCGCTGCCTTACCACTTGGCTACATCCCAATTTGAAGACGGGGCGATAGCAGTGTTTTCGCAGGGCGGCAAGGTGGGCTGTGTGTGGAGCATTGCAAGCTCGAACCCGGAACGAAAAGAGCTTTCTTCTAAGTTACTTCTCAAAGTCCCCCGAGCAAATTGGAAAGAAACTGGCTAGTTTTACTTCTAAGCTGTTCGCGTCGCGCTCAAAGGAGCGACCATTGGTGCAGTGCGACCGCCCAGCCAAATACAACGGCATTGGTCACCATATGAGCGGCGATCGCGTCGGAGATCTGGCCGCTTCGGCACATGAGGAGCGCGTACACGGCACCTGCGAAGGCTGCCGAAAGCCAACGATCGTGCATAAAGCCGAAAAGCACTGACGAGACAATGAGCGCGACCCAGCTGAATGTTCTGAAGTCGACTTCCTCGAAGCGCGTGGAAATGATGACGCGATACAGATAGCCGCGAAATGCGAGCTCTTCGGCTATCGGGACCATGAAGATCGAGCCGATGGCCCTGACGATGAGCCACGCGACGAAGGCAACTGGGGTAAGCTGGGCAAGCCAGCTTCCAAGCGGCGCTTCGGTGATGCTGTTGGAGTCAGTCGCAATCCACAGGAGACCACTGGCAATTCCTATCAGCAGCGAAAGCGACGAAGGCGGGTTCCACATGCGTGCGTACATGTGCCGGAAACAATAAAGTCCAATTGCGACGGCAACGACCTTAATAGCGTAGAGCGCGTGCTCGTACGGAGAGGCCGCGCGGACCAATATCTGGGCAGCCATCAAGGCAATGAAAGGCGCCAGGAAAACCAGCACATAGTTCGTCTCAGCTTTGAGCCTATCTGGATTGCCGCTTCGTGGCGCCGGAGCTGCCATCGCGAAGAATGAAATTCGCTGCGCAGAGGTCATAATTGTGATTGCGACAAGCAAAAAGCACATCCATCCAAATTGCGAATGAAATCCGCCCAACGCGATCTCCGGAGAGACGTTGGTGCCAATCCACACAAGCAGAGCGATTCTGACGGCATTGAGCAGCCAGATGACCGCCATACCTACTGGAAACAGAATCAACACATTCGGGAATCTAAGGCAGCGCCGGAAGATGCAGAGATAGCCAACGAGGAAAACAGCGACCAGCGCCATGCCTTCGTAGCCAGAGCAAGGGCCAAAGATTTGGACACTAAAGTTTCCGGCACCCAGAATGCGGGTGCCGGGATCCATGAACGCGTTGTCTTGAAATAGGGCCAATATCCAGTACGAGAACTGCAGCGTTGCCACGATGAGCAACTCCCAATTCTCCTTTGACAAAAAGATCGCCCAGCTGTGCTTTGGTAAGAGGCCCATCAAAAGCGCGATGGCGGTCACACCGGCGGCAATCATGGCCTCCAATCGCCATGATTTGAGAACGCTGCTCCAAAAAGTAATTGGTGCAGCAAGAAGAAAAAGTGACGTTGCAGTGGTCAAGACCAACAAAGGATAACCGAGTGCCCACACGGCGCCAGTAGCCGGATCGGTCTGAGCGAGCTGCAAACGAAAAAGGAATAGAAGCGCTAGCGAAGCAAAATATACCGGAACAGCTAGCCGCGTTTGTATCCCATTGGAGAGGTGACGAAGCTTGCCCAAAAGTTCAGTCCGTCTCGGCCACGCCGCGAGAGCGAAAATTACGGTTGCCAAAACGCATGCATTGGCGAGGGCGTGCGCCGTCCTGATGGGGGGCCACTCGTCCCACACACTCGGGAGGAGGGCGCGAGCGGCGACGTACTGAATTGCGCCGAGAATGGCGCATCCGGCAACTCTTAGAGTTGCCGAAGGAGAAGGCGCTTCCCCACCCGCGAGTTTAGATCGGTTTACTGACATCGGGACCGCGTCTGTGAAAGACGCAGCCTCAGCGTCGCTGCAATGCCCGGTAGGCGACGGCTCCGACGCAGATGAGCAGGGCGATTGCCGCAAGACCACCTGGACCATCGATTTCAGGGGCCGAAGACGCACCCCCACCCCCACCGCCGCCTATACAGATACCAAAAATGCAGAACGCCGACGCGGCATTTGCCCAGAACGCGGTGCATACAAAGGAAGTCACAGCAGCAACCATTTTTACCATTGCGGTCTCCCATATCTGGGCTCATCGCGATAAGCGCAGGCGTGGCCCGCAAACAGCCTAAGAGGCGTAAGCACCACGCTCAACGACGTAATGAACAAATGGTAAAATCTGGATCAGCTTATAACAAAGCCCAAATACTTCTGCCTCGTTTCGCTTTAGGCGATCACCGGGCAACCACCGATCATGCGCATTCATTACGATTTGTGGCTTGTAGGCGCGGCGAGCGGGCTTTCGCCCGGGCCAAGTACTAAAGACTACCAGTTGCCGCCGCGGGCTCTGATACCACCGCTTCCTATCATCTGCGGCGCGCTCAGGCCGGGTTCATTGCAACGGTCTGTCCGCCCAAAGGCGCTTCTTTTGAGCGGTTAGCGAGCTTACTGCGCGCGCCATCTTTTGTAGTCAGTCCACCCAACGATTCATCTTTTGAACGCAGGGAGCCCTTGATGCGTGCGCCTTCCTCGGCAGAAAACGTGTGGTGACAAATTTCGCTATCGACGTTGGCGGTCTTTTCAAGCTTTACGCGATCCGCTTGAATTGTTCCCTTGGTGTTGCCGCGAACAATAACCTCCTCGGCCTCGACCCCACCTTCGACCAATGCATCGACCTCGATTATCAGGAGCCTACACCTGATGTTGCCGAAGACCTTGCCCTTAACGTGGATGTCGCCCTCGCTCTCTAAGTCGCCCTTCATAGTAAGGAACTTATCGACAACGGAATGAGCGGATGGATCGACTTTGTAATTACCGGAGTGAGTGTCTCTCGGGTTGTGTGCGACGAAAGTTGATCTGTCAACTTCAGTGCTCACAGCAGAAATGGGTGCTCCTTCTGTCTTCCTATTATTGAACATGAGACGGCCTTTCTTAGGGGTCGAGTGGAATCGAGCGCGATTCACTTGGAAATGAGCGACGCCGTAACATGATGCCGATGTGGCATATGATTCGAAGGCCAAATTTTGTTGTGACTTGCATAGGCGAGTTGGTTCTCGTGTATTGCCCTTGTCTCACCTTAGTCGCTCAGGGGGCGACAACTGCCAACATCAACTTTTGTGCTATCTTCCAGCGGAGAAAAGACAAACGTTTCCGGAGGAATAACTGCCCAGTACCGCACAACCTACGATGAGAAGGGCCTCCCTAGATGAAGGTGATTGGAACTACGATTGCGTTGCAATCATTAGTAACCCAAGACCGGCCATAGGCGACAGGCCCGGCACATCATTATCGAAAGGGAGCGAACCATGCACATTATCAGAAATGCAACGAGCACTTTCCTGGCAGCGGTCTTCGCCATCTGTATGATGGTCGTGGCTTGCTTTGCCGCGAGCCCATTCGAGGGCGCGTGGAAGGTGACGGACACGGCCGGAAAGCCTTTCGAGATCACCTTATCGGCCAATAGTAATGCAAGTGCGAGCCGTGGCGAGGGAATGGTCGGCACGTGGAAAGAAGAGGGCAATGCCGCTGTCATCAAGTGGAATACCGGCTGGACGACGAAGATCACCAAGGACGGCGATCACTATAAGAAAGCTGCTTTCGGCAAAGGCCAACCGTTGGACGGGCCACCGGCCAACACTTCGGATGCAGAGAAGGTGAAGTAGCTGCACGTTCAATTATGTGTCGCGGGCTATATGGGCCGCCGGCAGTCCGACATACGGCGTGAGGCGCCCTGGCGACGTGCGCCTCAGCAATAAAATGCTACGAGTGCATCGCGAACTGCAAGACTAAGCGACGGATTCCACCGCCATATGGCTGAGGCCTGACGCGCCGACCCCGCAATCGGACCATCGCGACATATCACCAATTGAAAGAATCCACGCGGCGGTAGCGCCGCGACAGGTAACGGTCGTCTCCATCAGAATCGT
>Ga0105237_10004699_pt1 | contig 15716 bp, 10 predicted proteins | sample KBSC24metaG_FD_81520 | JGI IMG/M metagenome (GOLD analysis project Ga0105237, IMG submission 81520) | Corn rhizosphere microbial communities from Kellogg Biological Station, Michigan, USA - KBS C2-4 metaG | ecosystem: Host-associated > Plants > Roots > Rhizosphere > Soil | place: Michigan, USA... | reverse complement strand
GGTTGGCCGCAAGGCGCCAGCGGATAGCTTCCTGTCACGGTAAAAGTCTTCGTATCGATGACCTTTATGGCATTCAGATCCTCGATATTATTATAGATCAATCCCTTGCCATTGGACACGGCGAACTCGGGTCCTCCCCCAGGTCGATCTTTTTCTCCTCTTCCAGCGTTTGTGTGTTGATGGCAATCGTACTCTTGCCATCCCCATTGAATACAAACACCTTTTTGGAATAAGGATCATAGATGATACCATCAGGGTCCTTGCTGCTCAACGGTATGGTCTTTATCGTCTTGAAGCTGGTAAGATCAAAAACGACTACCGCATCCGCCCTGCCATCGCTGATAAACCCTTTATTCACCTCATTTACGATCGCCACCCCATGTACACCTTTCATACCATCGACGATACCGATAGGCTGCTCCGTAGCCAGATCGATCACATTGAAGGCGGTGCCATGCGATACGAACAAATGATTATTGACCTCGTCAATAGCCATATAGTCATACCCGCCATCCCCAGGCACAGATATCTTCTTGTCGAATGTATATTCCTGGGCATGCACTGGCCGGCAAACTGCCATTATAAGCAGCGCCAGGCAAGTAGATCGAAAGCTCATTTTCATTTTTTTATTCAAATCTATAGGTCAATCCTGTAGAGAATTTGTTTTTAGTGCTTATTTCCTTTGCCATCCGAAGTATAAGCTCCGATGTCGTTGTTATACGTGGGATTACCCTTACCAAGAGCAGGCGAGCCGGCTTGAAGATGATAGTCATTGCTGGTAGGGTCTCCATTATGCGTAGCCACCTTCCCGTCAAAGCTTTTGAACAACGGATCCTTGTCCCCAACCTTGGTAGAGATCAGGTCTGTGGCTTGAGGCTTGCCGACCCCATCGCTCGGATAAAAGTTACCCCGGATGCTGATCTGCAGATTCCCCCCTTGTGTGGTATCCTGGTAAGTGTCCTGAGATGCATAGAAAAGATTATAGCCATAGTGCGTGTCGGCGGCAGACGTATCCGCATCCGTAAAGATCTCGAGCCCCTGGTAATTATCCATCATGATATTGTTGTAGATATTCGCTTTGGCATTCAGTCCGATGGAAACTCCTCTTCCGGGCTCAGCCTGACCTCTGCGCCATCCATTGCACACCAGCGTATTGTTATACACATCTACGGATGTCTGGGGAAGTGGTGCAGTGGAACTGGTCTCCAGTTTCACACCGGTACCGGCCTGACTATAGACAACATTGTACGCTACGGTTCCCGTAACACCGGATTTCAGGTTGATGGCCTCCCCGTCCGTGCTGCCCGAACAAAGGATGGTATTCCGGAGAATTGTCACTTTGGCGCCGCTTTGCATACGCAACAGGTCGTCCTGTCCATTGGTAAACCAGCTATCCTCGATGTCCACATTGATAGGTGCATTAACAAAAACGGTCTTCCGGGGACCGCCGGAAGGATCCGGGCCGCCGGTATTGTCGATATGAGCCCATTTGATCGTCACGGATTGAGCGCTGTCGCACTGGAAACCACCCCATGATCCAGGTTTTTGGCTGTCGGAATTGAAAGAGATGGGCTGATCCTGAGTACCTACCAGTAACAACGTCCCTTGCACGTTGATCTGGGCATCGCCTTTTACTATCACAGTCACACCCTGCTGAGACGCCAGCGTGTCCCCCAGTTTGACGGTAAGGTCACCCGTAATAGTGTAGGTATTACCGGTAGTAAATGTCCCCTTCACAAAACCCGAAATATTCCCCGGGCTGATTGGGTTGGAAGGAGGTACTGTCGGGGTGATCACCTTAGTGGTATCGCTTTTCGAACAGGAAGAAAGACCCGCAATGATCGCGGCAGTCATGAGGTAACATTGTACACGTTTCATGCTTATTGTATTTAAGTTTTTGGATTAATGGGCATAACGCAATCCGACACTGAAATTGAACTTCGTCTCTTCATCAACGACCCGCAGGTTGTTGATCTCCTGCTTTGAATGCGTATTCAGCAGGTTATTGAATTTCCCGAACAAAGTAAAATGCCGGTTCTTTAGCGCTTTCTCGGCCGAGAAAGCCAGGTTCGATTGGGGTTGTTGAAAATAATCGTATCCATAGATAGGATATACGAGGGCAATGGACTTCCCTATATATTGGAAGGCCAGCTCGGCAAAAAATCCCTTTTCCTTGCTCCTGTATAAAAGAGAAATATTCAGCGTATGATCGGTCTGCCCCTGCAGGGACCTTTTTTGCAGCGTGTCGGGATTACTATAGCCTGTGGAAAGATTGTAATAGGATTTGTTGGAATATATCTTCGAATAGATGTATGTATAATTACCGGTGACACCCCAGCGACCGACATACTTCGTAAAAACCAGCTCGGCGCCATAATCCATCGCATCTCCAAAGTTCTGTGGCTCATAGGTGGTCCCGGAGATATAGGCATATTCGATAGGGTCCTTGATCTTTTTATAGAAGGCTCCTACAAGCAACTGATCCTCCCCTGACGGATACCACTCATAACGAATATCATAATTGTCCGCGACGGTATGCGCCAGGTAAGGATTCCCCTGGGTAGAAGTGGCGCTGCTAGCGCTTAGCCTGGTGGCCGGCACCAGGTCATAAAAATTGGGACGCGCAATAGCCTTGTAATAGGACAATCGTATATTGGTACGCATATTCGGCTTGAACTTAAAGTCGATGCTGGGCAATACATCAGTGTAGTCCTTGTTAACTCCATTGATCCCTGTGGCATAGAAAGTATTCAATGTATACCCCTGCGACGTCTTTTCGACACGAACCCCTCCGGTGATATCTACGATAGGCACGGACACCCTGAACTGTCCATAGCCCGAGGTAATATTCTCGAACAATCGATATTTATTTTTATCATAGTCATAAGTGCCGCTGCTGTTGTATACAGTCCACTGTGCCGTCTGTATATCAGTGAACTCCTGCTTGATGCCACTGCTGCTGGTGGTTGGCTTCAGGTCATACTCGTCCTGAATATTATACCTGGTCTTATGACGATACAATCCACCTGTCTTTAGCTCCAGCGTTGCTGCTCCGCGCAGTTTAGTCCGGTAAGCCAGGTTGCCGATAAGGTCGTAATCCTTGTCCTCATTGTGCTGCCAGATACGGGTTATGTCATCGAAATAATTTGGCGTGGTGACAAATACATATGGTCCGTTGGGGTTATGATCTGTATGTACCGTATCGATCTTGTTATTGAGGGCCAGATCGGCCATATCGGGCGTTCTCTTCACAGCGTAGGAAAACACACCCGCCCAGTCGAAAAAGAAATGCGGCGACAGAATATGCTTCCCATCCAGCTTGATATTCTGCAGGAATTGACGACTGGTGACAGAGGTATAATCCTTTGTCACCGGACCGGTGCCAGGTACAGTCCTACCCCCGTTGCCACCCAGGATCGCCGTATCGATGATCACCCTTGACTGTGCCAGAAAACTATACAGAGTGGTGGAGGTGAGCGTAAACTTATTACGGTCGTTCAGGGCATAATCCAGGTGGATAAGTATCCCATTATTCATCTGACGGGTGGAGAACGACCTGTTGGCGTAGTCGGAAAGAGTAGCCGCGCCATTGGCGTGGATATTGGGAGCTGCCTGGTTAAAGGTAGAATTGCTGCCGTAGTATTGGTCCTGGAAATTTTCCGTCACGATCAGCCCCAGCTTCTTGCGCAGCAACCGCCTGCCATATACGATACTGGCAGTCGTATTGGGCATGGCAGTTACTTCCTTGAAGTCCAGGTTCGACCGGCTGAAATCCTCCGGCCTGGCCGTATAGGTGCTGCCATATTTCTCGATAACGCTCTTTTGTTGGATGTCGCTATGAGAGAAACTCAGAAATTTTCTATCAAGGAATATCCCACTATAACCTACAGATCCCAGGACCTTGAACATTTCTCTTTCCGGCGCGTCCTTCATGACCATGTTCACTGTGCCCCCGATGGCATCACCCTCCAGCTCCGGTAATAATGATTTATGTACTTCGATGCTTCCCAGCATGTCGGATGGAACAAGGTTCAGCGGAACAAACCGGGATTTATCATCCGGACTGGTCATCTTGACGCCATTGATCAGGGTATTTGTATAACGGGGATCCAGGCCACGTATGATGGGGTATGCCTCATCCGCCCCACCATTACGCTGGATGGTCAGACCGCTCATACGCTGCAGCACATTGGCCGCATTGATGTCCGGCGATCGCTCCATCGCTCTCGCCGATATGATATTGACGATATTATAGCTTCTCTGCTCCTTCTGCCGCGCACCCTCCTCCTCCTCCGCATTGATCTTGCCGAATACCCGCACATCCACCAGCTCCTTTGCTTTTTCTTCCAATTCTATTCGCACTTCTAAAGGCCTTGTCGGAAGGATGGTCACATGCGAATTGTAGGAAGCAAACCCTACAAACTCCACTTTTACATCATAATCACCAGGAATAAGATGCTTGAACTTGAACTCCCCGTCATCGTCTGTAACAGTATTGATCGTCGTCCCATGAGCATCCGTACAGGAGACGATGGCGCCATATAGCTTGTCCTGATTACTACGACTGAATACTTTTCCCTTGAACGCTGTCTGCGCGTACCCTGATAAAGCAACAACAATAAATAAAGCGGTTAGCAAAAAATGAAAGACCTTCATGCGAGGTGTTTTGGATAGGGCAAAAGTGCCGGTATTCCGTCAGGTCCGCTGTCATCCGGCTGTTATTTAATAAAGGGATAATCATTGCATAACCATTTGATAATAATTGTATTATAAATACAAAAAGCGTACAGGATCTCTTCAGAATGGCTTAGCATTCTCTTAATACTGGCAGTTCAATACAGAATTTCCCCAGAATGTTTTGCTTATTTTAATTTTTATGAAGATCCTCATTGTAGAAGATGAAATAGAGCTCTCCAACAGCATGGCGACATATTTAAGAGGCGAGAGCTATCTATGTGAGATTGCGCATGACCACCGGACGGCACTTGACAAAATTGAAGTATTCGATTACGACTGTATATTGCTGGACATCACCCTTACAGATGGCAATGGCCTCAACCTCCTCCGCCAGCTCAAAGCGAATAACAAGACGGATGGAGTTATCATCATTTCCGCCAGGAACTCCATCGATGACAAGATCGAGGGGCTCAATCTCGGCGCAGACGATTATATCAGCAAGCCCTTTTATTTATCGGAGCTTAGCGCACGGATAAAAGCTGTCATCCGCAGACGCAGGTTTGAAGGCACCAGCGTTCTCGTCTTCAACGAGCTGGTCATCGACATAGAAGGCAAAAGCGTCTTTATAGAAGACAAACCGGTAGACCTTACGCGAAAAGAATATGACCTGCTTCTTTACCTTGCTTCCAATAAAAATCGCATCATATCCAAGAACGCTATCGCCGAGCACCTTTCCGGCGACGAGATAATGAGCTATGACAACCTGGACTTTATCTACTCGCACATAAAGAACCTCAAACGTAAGCTGAGCATAGCCGGTTGTTCGGATTATATTAAATCCATGTACGGCATGGGTTATAAGTTTGAACCGAAGCTCTAATTGAGGAAAAAACTACCCACTCTCCCCGTCATCAAGCCTACATTTACCCCCGGCACGCTCTTTTCAGACATTCTTCGTAAATTCATCACCGTATAAACACCGGATTAGCCTGTTTGAGAACATCAGGTTTCATAATACTGCTTTGCATTCTGTATATGCCGTTATCTGCCCAGTATTTTTTTACCGGGGAGGTAAAAGGCCCGCACGGCGACAATCTTCAGCACGTGTCGATCTTCGTACGATCTACAGGGATGATATTCAGGACAGGCCCGTACGGGAACTTCGAGATAGTATCGCGCACGGCAGACGATTCATTGGTATTTTCCATCGACGGATATGAAAAATATTCCACTCCTGTCAGCTCCACAGAATTCCTCCGGGTGATTCTAAAAGAGCTGCCCAACCCGCAGACCTCCAAAAAGAACAACCTGATCTCCGTCATCAAAGGCGCCGGTTCGGAACAATCCCTCTCAGGCAATACCTTACAGACATCCCTGGTGGAAAACCCATTTGTCAGCGAGTATGCTACCGTGTCATTTGCCTGCAACAGCAACAGCATTTCCTATAGCAATATCGAGCGATTCATTAACATGGGCCTACCCGTGCCGGCTGAAGCCATTAAGCTGGAGGAGATGTTGAACTATCACAATTTCTATTATGAGGATCCGGCAGAAAAGGACCCGTTCCATTGTTCATCCACGTTATTGTCCTGTCCATGGAATGAAGCGCACCGGCTATTATGCCTGAATATCTGTGCGAGGAAGGCGGTTCTGCCCGGCACGCCTCCGGCCAACCTCGTCTTTCTCATCGATGTCACCGGTTCCATGGACATGCCGAACAAACTTCCCCTCGTCAAATCCTGTCTTCACCTCCTGGTAAAGAACCTGAGGAACATCGACACCGTTTCTATCGTCGAATACGGAGGAAGACAGCGTATGCTGACAGGCGTTCCCGGCTCCAATAAAGAACAGCTGCTAAGGGCCATCGAACAGCTCAATGCGGATGGTCCCACTCCTGGCGAGACAAGTTTCGGCATGGCATATAAAGTTGCCGCCGCACAGTTTATGCCGGGCGGTAACAACAGGGTCGTCCTGATCACGGACGGCGATATCTCTTCCACGCCGTCAAAAGAACGTGATCTCATAGAGCTTGCCCGCAGCCAGTATGACGATAGCATACATCTCTCCTGTCTGGGTGTAGGTGTAAATAAGGATGAAGACATGGAGCTGCCGGCGCTCGCCGAGGCAGGACACGGCAACTTCACCGTTATTGAGGATACCCAGCAGGGCGAAAGGGCGATGCTGGACCTTCTTGCAAACCATCTGCCCGGCATCGCCGACAAGGTCTGTATCACAGCTCAATTCGATACTTCTCTTGTGCAGGAATACCGCCTCCTGGGTTTTGAAAATAAACGCAGCGCCCTGGAAGATACTACACTGCGGCTGGAAGGCAGCAGCATAGGCTCAGCCACCGCCCAGATGGCGTTGTTTGAGATTATCCCCAAAAAGGACTCGGCGGGTATTATGAACATAGCCGGTATCCAGATCGACTATTGTCTTCCCGGTCAGGCTCAGATGAAGAAAATGAATTATGACTGCGCCAATAAATTAGCTCCTTTCGAAAGCGCCCCGGCCTCTCTCAAAAAAGCTGTCTGTATCGCCCTGTTCGGAATGAAGCTGAAAGGCTCTCCCTGCACAGCCCAGTTCAGCTGGCTGGACATCGAAAAAATGACAAAGAAGATCTTTGCAGGCAATAACATCATCGACAGGGACTATATTGCCTTGATGGCCAAGGCCCGCAAGGTATACGAGCACTCCCACAACAATTAGCCCCGGGAATTTGGTATATTTGTACACACTATGCGTTCCCGGCAAATATTCCTGCTCGTGCTGCTCATTATCATAGCAGATCAGATACTCAAGATATGGGTCAAGACACATATGTCCCTTGACCATAGTATAAATCTTATGGGCCGCCACGCACAGCTCTATTTCGTGGAGAATGAAGGGATGGCCACAGGCTTAGAGTTCGGTGGCAGCTGGGGCAAGATTTTCCTGACCCTCTTCCGCCTGGCAGCCGTGTTGTTTGGCGGATTCTATATCCAGCGGATCATTAAAAAGAACTATCATCCGCACTTCATCGTATGCGCAGCCCTGATCTTCGCCGGTGCACTGGGCAATCTCATCGACAGTCTTTTCTACGGATTGATATTTGAAGAAAGCACCTATAACCATGTGGCGCATATCTTCCCCGCGCATGGTTACGCCACCTTTCTTCATGGCAGAGTGGTAGACATGTTTTATTTCCCGCTGATACACACCCATTTTCCCGGCTGGCTGCCCTTTATAGGCGGAAAGCAATTCACCTTCTTCGACGACATCTTCAACATTGCAGATGCAGCTATCAGTGCAGGCGTGATCTATATCATCGTCTTTCAGCGCAAACTCTTTCGCCGCCACGAACCACGACAGGACGCTCCAGTCCCTATCTCGTGAACTTATGGATTAGAAGATACTTCCGTCTGCTCTTTCAGGACTGCATCATTCGACTGCCTGTTTCTCAGAACATTGACATAGCTCAACGCCAGACGGTTATTATACATTTCATAGGCCTTCTGCGCCCAAGTCATAGCGCCCGCAAGATCACCATTGATTTCGCTAATGATCGCCATATTATAGCAGGCCCTGCCGGCTACCTTCCGGCTGGGATTGGTAGTTTCCTGTTGCCACAGTTTGGCCGCTCCATCCCAGTTGCCCGTGCGCGCCATACGGGTGGCGACGGTGAAATTTGAGCTTCCCCTGACATAATAAAACCTTGACACACGGACGGAATAAGGCATGATGCGATAAGCATAGGCCGCCCCCGCTTGATTACCCACCTTGATCACTTCTTCTTTATGTCCCATAATAGCCGAAGCCGCCGCCACGGGGTTGCCCCTGAAAGAAAGATCCCTCGTAAGAACATATTCATCCAGAATATTGCGGGAAGAAGGATCATATATGCGCCAGCCCGTCTTTACCAGTGTCGTCATATTCACCTGCTGCATCATCCCGGGTACGCCTCCCACCACTGTACCAAGCGCAGTCGACCCGACCGCAGCCTTTGTTTCCGCATCGAACAGTTCCAGCGAGAACAGCAGATCCGTATTATTCTCCCTACAGATCTTCTCCACCGTATCCCAGGACATGGCGGACGGGAATACACCCGCGCCATAGCTCCGGAGGTCCAGATTTGTCAATGGCCTGACCATGGAGAAACGATTGTTCTTCATCAGCTCATCCGCCAGTCCTGTCATGCTGGCCTTGGCGCCGTCTTTCTGTAAATTGGTGGATTCAAGTGATATTGCCTTGTGAATGGCATCGATGGTCTTGGTCTCATCCATCGCTCGCGTCCTGTTGACCACGGCCGCCGTCTTGGCGTAAGGCGGCAATGTTACGGGTGCGGGCTGCACGACACTGAGAGACATTAGGTTAGTTGAGCTGCACGATGCAAAAAGCAGAGCCGTGCAGAGGACAGTACAGAGGTTTTTCATACGTAAAATATTGGTCTTAACTTATTTAAAACGAATATCTCACGCATTTAGTATCCGGTTTATCCCCATCACAGACTCGCCTCAGTCTCTCCGCAAGCTCTTCACCGGGTTGGCCAAAGCCGCCGTAACAGCCTGGTAACCCACCGTCACCACAGCAATCAGGATGGACAACCCCGCCGCGGCAACAAAGACCCATACTCCGATCTGTATACGGTAATTGAACTCCTCCAGCCACGAATGCATCGCATACCACGCAATAGGCGTAGCTGTGATCACCGCTATAAGGACCAGCCGGATAAAGTCCCTCGCCATTAATAAAGTGACACTGGCCACAGAGGCGCCCAAAACCTTGCGAATACCGATCTCCCGCTTCCTCGACTCGGCCATATAAGACGCCAGACCAAACAGGCCCAGACAGGAAATAAATATCGTCAGACCGCTGAAAAGCAATCCGAGAATACCCTGCTGCTGCTCCGACCTGAACTTGCTGTTGTAGTACTCATCCGTAAAATAATATTCAAAAGGATATCGGGGATTCCAGCGCTTAAAAACCTCTTCCGCCTTTTTCAGATTGGCGGAGACCGCGCCCGCAGGATTCAGCCGGAAATGCACCACCGGGTAGGTCGTAGAAAGTCCCTGGATGATCATAGGCTCTATAGGATCATAGGGAGACTCAATGATAAAATCCTTTAGCACACCCACTACATGACAATTGACACCTCGACCATTCCGGATCATCTTACCCACCGGGTCTTGCAGGTGCATGGTCTTCACCGCCGTCTCATTCAACAGCACCGCCGTGCTATCCGTAGGATAGGCCTTCAGATCTATGTCCCGCCCCTGTAGCAGTTGGGTGCCGGTGGTCCGTACGAAATCAGCATCGCTTTCGAATTCAGCGAAATTCACCTTTTTGTCAGCCTCTGTGCTTCCCTGCCAGGAGAATCCATCCACCGTGCCCCATACACGGGTGATAGGAGAGAACAACTTTGTTACGGATATTGCCGCTCCGCTGCCGATCAGTTCCCGTTTGATCTGATCGTAATGTCTTAACACATCCCCCTGCACAAAAGTAAAGACCAGCTTATCCCTGTCATAACCCGTATCACGCGCCCGCGCATATTGCACCTGCCGGTGGACAATGATGGTGCAGATGATAAGGGCAATGGAGAAGGTGAATTGCAGAACAACCAGTACCTTACGGGGTGTCAGCAGTGTATTCACTTTTTGGAAGCTGCCTTTCAACACCGACACAGGGCGGAAGGAAGAAAGATAAAATGCGGGATAGCTGCCGGAGACGACACCCGTGAACAAAACAAACCCCGCGGCAAAATACCAGAAGCTGCTATCAGCATAGTTCGTATGAAGATCAGCGCCTATCAGCCGGTTAAACCCCTTCAGGGACAGTTCCACCATAGCAAGCGCCAGCACAAAAGACAGCAAGGCCAGCACTATGCTCTCGCCAATAAATTGTGCTATTAATGAACCCCTCGCGGCTCCCACTACCTTACGTATACCGACCTCCCTTGCACGCTTTTCACTACGGGCGGTGCTCAGGTTCATAAAATTGATGCAAGCTATCAACAGGATAAAGACCGCGATCACCGAAAATAGCCGCACCATGGATATCAACCCGCCCGTGAGCCGGCCATTTTCCACCTTGGAATAAAGATGTGCCCGGACCAGGGGCTGTGTAAATGTCTCCTGGTGCAGGTCTTTATCCTTTATTTGCTGCTGTACAAAATGACTGAGCTTTGAGTCGAGTGCGGCCTGAGACGCGCCCGGCTTCAACGCAACGTAGGTCTCCGCGTCCGTGAACTTCCAGGACCCGCCGTTATTATCCCATCCCAGGCGATGAATGTAGCTCCAGGGCAAAATGTATTGGAAAGTGAATTCTGTATTGCCCGGCAGGTCCTTTAGCACCGCCGTCACTTTAAAATTATCCGTGCTGTCGATACGGACCGTCTGCCCGATGGGATCCGCATCCCCAAATAAATTTCGGGCGACATGCTCAGTCAGCACGATACCCTGTTCACCGCTCAGCGCCGTCTGCACATCCCCCTTCAAAACAGGAAAGCCGAATACACGAAGAAAGGTTGAGTCCGCAAAGGCGCCCTGCAGATTGAAATGCTTCTCTTCACTCTTGCTGTTGCTTACAAGAAAGAAAACCGTCCTTATTCGAGCCGCATCCTCTACCTCGCCAAGGTCTTTTTTCATTTCTCCTGCCATCAATGACGACACCCGCGGCCAGGCATCGGGTTTCCCATTGTATTCCCCCCGGGTATACAGCCGATAGATACGGTCTGACTTCGCAAACCATCTGTCATAGCTCATCTCATGTTGTACCCATAAGCCGATCAGCAGGGCGGATGCCATGCCAATAGCCAGGCCTGCAATATTGATGAAAGTAAAAGTTTTGTTGCGCTGTAGATTGCGCACCGTGACAAGAAAGAAGTTCTTTAGCATAAATCAATTTACGACTTATCTTTACTTATGCCAAATACCGCCCCGGCCTTTTCCGGCGCCATTCCCGAAAATTACGACCGATACCTGGGGCCCTGTGTCTTTGAGCCATATGCCCGGTATCTCGTAGATCGCGCGGCTTCCGGCACTCCGGCAACCATCCTGGAAATAGCCTGCGGTACGGGTCGTGTTACACGTCATTTGCAAATGACCTTCCCCAATGCCCGGCTCATCGCCACCGATTTCAGCAAGGACATGGTCTCCATCGCCCGCCAGTTGACGCCCGGTGCAAACATCGAATCAGCCGACGCCCAGGAGCTCCCCTTTGACAACCATTCATTCGATCTGGTCATATTTCAGTTCGGGCTCATGTTCGTACCGGATAAGCAGAAGGCCCTCACGGAGGCTTACCGTGTGTTGACACCGGGAGGAAGGCTGCTGTTCAGTACATGGGACAACCTGGAAAATAATCCGATCTTCAACCTTGCGGATAAGGTCGTAAAAAAATACTTCCCCATCGATCCACCCAGGTTCTTTCATATTCCATTTTCCTTATATGACGATGAGCAATTGATAGCGTGGACAAAGACGGCCGGCTTTACAGACGTTCGTGCCAGCCTCGTGAAGCTGCCAGGCTATAGCTCATCTGCCGCCGACACCGCTACCGGTATACTGGAAGGCACCCCCATGTATAACGCGCTGAACGAGCTTGCTCCCGGTGAATTACCCGTTATAAAAGCAGACCTGGCAAAGGCGCTGGCAGAAGAATTTGGCGAAGCGCCGCTGATCAGCCCCAACCAGGCCTGGGTAGTAGATGCTTCCACTTTCTCCCCCGGCCCAAGAAGTATGTCCACATAGGAAATAACATGCCCCCATTTATCCTTTTTTTGCCGCAGCGCCATGGTCTTTGCACCGACCCTGGCTTTGGAAAAGGCGCCCGCAAATGAAGCCCGCCAGACGATCGAACGCCTCCCCGTATTGGACACCGTACTCCGCATCATCCCTATGTGCCGCACCGTCAGGGTTGTCCCCAGAACAGGAAGCTCCTTCAACCAGGCTTCGCCCGCATCATGCTGACGATACAGCGTCGATACAGTCCGCGTCCCCGGTATCACCTCAACCCCCATCGACCCCATGACCACACCCTGCACCACGCCAAACGATACTTCAGGATATTCGCGGCGCTCCGTGGATGGATCGGCCAGGTACAGGATCGTATGCCTTGCCGTATCCCAATACCCTTCCCGGTAGAACAAATAAGGCAGATAAGAAGTATTCTCCATATTCCATTTTACAGATGCCAGGTGATCGATGGTCCGCCGGGCACGCGCCGTATCATGCAGCACGTCGAACCACAACAAAAAGGTCTCACCCTCTCCCATTCCAAAATGTCCCTCATTGCTGTACCATGTCCAGTACCTGTCCGCGCTGTCGCTCCACCAATCCTTTTCCAGGCGAACACGATATTGCTCGGCCCGCCTTGCATAGACATCGGCGTCCACCCCGCGCCCCTGATGACGCAGGATGTCAGAATAGGTCATCAATCCCCGGTACAACGCCCCCACAAGATCCACGCCCAGTTTAATATTGGGTATCCCTTCCGAATACGAAGGCAGACCACGGCACCGGTCGAACGCATCCTGCTCGTTGAATGGCACAGGGGCATTGGGATGGGCAGGCCGCGTCAGCAGCGAATCTGCCTGCAACACCCAGCTCCTGATATACGGACCTACACTTTTTTCCTGGAAATTACGGGAGACAGGATCAGTATAATAGCTGCTGTCGCCGGTCCATACTCCCAACCGCCACATCGCAGATAGTACATCGAAATTGGCATCCAGGTTATACCAGAACTCCTTGTCGCTGCGGTAGTCCTCCGGCGCAGGCACACCATGCTTGTTCATCTCCCAATACGAACACCAGTCCTTCGACTCGGAAATATTTTTCGAAAACAGCCTGAGCATATTCCTGTTCCCGGCATCGAGACCCAGGATGGCGCCCCCCACGGCTTGATGCGACACATCGCGCATACAAAAAGCATCCCTGGGCGGCAGGGCGGATTCATACCAGGGGCCCACCGGATCGCCCGGCCTTCCCTTGTACTGCAAAGCCTGCGCCTTCGCCCATTCAAATGCCTTCACCAGGGCAGTATCCGAAGATCCGAACTGCACTCCCTCTTCCTGCGGATCTTCCCCTATTGTTATGGGCTGGTTTCCATCCCACTGCACATCCTTCACCAGCTTTCCATCCTTCCACACCCGGACATGTCTTTCCATTATCACAATGTTCCAGTCGCCTCCAAATGCCGCCATATGCTCCAATGACATTGACTTCCATCCGGACGGCAGCCGTGGTATGATCGAGAATTTTCCCAGCCCCAGCGGGTCGATACCGAAAAGCCCTTCCGTGATCGCCCGGCAATACAAGGCACTCTCCGCCGACAAATGACGCTGATCTCCTTCCGGCCATGCTTCCACCGGGTAAGGCACGTGCTCGCCGAGCAGACGGGTTCGGGAATAGTAAGAAAAATATCGGTTACAGGTATCCGTTGCTCCCGCATAGAACAACCCCCTGAATGCGTATAAGGTGGCCCGGTCCCAAAAGGTCGTATCCCCGGCCTGTGTCAGAATACCATTCTTTGTCCATAAGAAAGGCGAAAGCAGCGCCTTTATCGTTTGCGGGGCCCGGTCAAAAATACCCATCACCAGCGGCAGACATATCCACGACCTCAGCACCCGGTTGCCGTCGTAATAACGATACGTATCGAACCCGCTAAGCCGGGCGCCAAAATACTTTTCTATATTTCCTCTTAAGCTTGTCGCCTCCGATGCCAGCCTGGAAGCGGTAACCCCATCTCCCAGCGAAGCAGCCAGACGGGAGGCATACAACCATCCGCCATAAGCCAGCACATTTGTAGATAAATTGATCCTTCCCGCAGGGAACCTTCCTTCCAGCTCATCCGCATCGCTGGCAATGACGCCTTCGTTATTCTGCTTTCTCCGCAGGTATTCCAGACACCAGTCGATCAGCGGCCACAGCTTCCTTCCCTCGATGGTATCTCCATACGCCAGACCAAACCGTGACGCTCCATAGGCGATCATGGCCTGATCCCCCCTATCACCCGCTCCATTCCAGACAGAGTCGCCCTCGGCGACAATTGAGCTGGGAATGGAACGATACGCATCATTCATATACGAGCCAAAAAGCCGGAAGGTATTTTCCGCCGCTTCATTGCCGGTTGCATTACCTAAGAATGGGAAAAAAGGACTGGCATATTCCGCCTGGTCATTGGCCCAGATGGCCGCATAATACTGCCCGCCGCCAGGTCCATGCATCAGTCCCGCCTTGGTATCATAGATGCTTTCCGCAGCCCGCAGCTTGGCAAAGTCGAAAAGACGATTGATGGTATCGTTGGGCGTCTTCAGCACCAGCGACCCGAATATATTGTTCACCATGTGCACCCTTCTCCTTAGTTCGTACGTGGAGGAAAAAGCATACGCATCTTCTGACTCCTTCCGTACAGAAAGAACATAAGAAAATGAGATGCTATTACCGGGTTGAAGTACAAAGTCCCCGCCATCATAAGTCCGGCGGACCACGATAAAAGGACCATGCACCTCCTTTGCTCCATCCGTGACGCTGTCCTTGTTCACAACAGGCAGATGCAGACGCAATGGCCTGGAGCCCCGGTTGGTCAGCACATATTCCTCCATATAAGCCCGCTTGTCAACGGAAGGGAAGATGGTTCGCTCTACCACCAGCGGGGTCTGTGTCCTGCTTATAGTCCTCAGGATACCTCTGATATAAAAGACATCGGGCCGCTCTGCGATCGCCTCGCCGTCCACCCGGATGGAATCCGCCATTCGCTCAGCCAGCTTCAACGTATAACTTCCCCTCGTATCATTCGGCAGCTTGCGCAGCCCCGGAAAGACAAGGTGCTGCTGCAATACCAGCCCTCCGTCGCCATCTACACCATAAGTAACAATGACGGCAATCCCCTTTCCCGCCATTTCGAGATGGTCCGTATGAGCCGCTGCCTCCCCCACTTTCCAGCGTATTCCCCCATCCTCCGACATGCTCCACCTCACTTGCTGCGCAGAGACAGTCATCCCCCATAAAAAGAATGCACAAAGTAATAATCGTATCATAAGTTATACTAGTCTGATC
>Ga0105237_10004697_pt1 | contig 15721 bp, 11 predicted proteins | sample KBSC24metaG_FD_81520 | JGI IMG/M metagenome (GOLD analysis project Ga0105237, IMG submission 81520) | Corn rhizosphere microbial communities from Kellogg Biological Station, Michigan, USA - KBS C2-4 metaG | ecosystem: Host-associated > Plants > Roots > Rhizosphere > Soil | place: Michigan, USA... | reverse complement strand
GGCCGGGAAACCGAGACCATTACCGTGACAGGCGCCGCTACAAAAGATGCCGGCTTCGTCCCCAACAACGAAGGGAATTTCTTTTACTGGGGCAGACGTGGCCCCTCCGTACATCTCAACTATCCCTTACCCGAAGGCGCAAACGCCGAATGGTTTTACAACGAGGTCTTCGTCCCTTCAGGATACGACATCAAAGGATCTTACTTTATGGCCGATGGCTTTACCCAGGGCTATTTTGGAATGCAGGTGAACTCTCCTGCAGAAAGACATATCCTCTTTTCCATATGGAGCCCGTTCAAGACCGATGATCCCCAAAAGATCCCCGACAGCCAGAAGATAGTGCTCGTGGAAAAAGGCCCGAACGTACACGCCGGCGAATTTGGCAACGAAGGCTCAGGCGGACAGAGCTATCTTAACTACCCGTGGAAGGCAGGAAACACCTATCGCTTCCTTATACATGCGCAGCCCGGGGAGCACAATAAGACACAATTCACGGCCTGGTTCTTTGCACCCGAAGAAGGCAAATGGCGGCTCATCGCCAGTTTCCTGCGCCCGCAGACCCATACCTGGCTCACAGGTCTGCATTCCTTCCTGGAAAATTTTGAACCCGCCAATGGAGACAAGACCCGATACGTACTGTTCGATCACCAGTGGATCCGTACGGATCAGGGACAATGGATATCCCTGACAAAAGCGCGCTTCACAGGAGACAATACAGCGCGTAAAGGTTATAGAATGGATTATGCGGGCGGTGTAAAAGGGAATGCGTTTTTCTTACAGAATTGCGGTTTCTTCTCGAACTATACACCCCTGGACAGTTGGTGGGAAAGACATCCCGCTCCCAACGACGCGCCGCCCGAAATCGATTTTACTCACTTAGGCAAATGATAGTCGATGCCCAGCATCCGGACAGCCTCCTCCAATGGCCGCAGGCCCACTTCGGCTCTTCGCTTGTTCACATTGCGCTCGTCCTGTATAGGGAACAGTTCCAAATGCCCTGTTGTAGATGATCTCCGGAGCTGGGTGCCATACAGCTGTGGTTTTCCCTGTCGTGTCAGGATCCTGTCTTCCAGGTGTGCCAAATCAATGGCTTTGGCCTTTCCATCCTTCACCGCCTTTTGCATCATGGGCAGATAGGTCACCTGCGTGAGACTGTCTGAACGCTGGATCACCAGGAACAGAGCCATGTTTGCTTTTTCTCCGATCTCGTCTATGCCCAGCCACCCATACGTATCGAGTATCGCCCTCACCTTGGCAATATTGATGGAATCCACGACGTGCATGACCTTAAAGGCCGAATCCATTTGTTTGGACTCATACCCGTATTTCTGCTGCAGGGGCTCGATCATATAACTGACAGCCCGACTGTCATCAAACACCGTATCCAGCCGCGCCTCGATGCTATGGTACAATGCCCAGGGCGTATCTTTCTTTACCAGGGCGGAGTCCTGGCCACATACATTAAGCATCGATAGAACGAGCAAAAGGGGTAATAAATTTCTCATAATTCGGCAGGTATGCCCAAATATACATCAAACAGCCAGGCTTGCCGCAGGCGTCTGCTCTCGCAAAATATTCCGGATCAGCGTCAGCGGTATGATCAGTCGCGCGGGATCATTCTTCAACGCCTCATTAAAAACCAGTATCGCCCGTTGTAAAAGATAGTTCTGCCACATCATCTCCAGGTCCTTCGGGTCCGAAGGCAGCAGACGTGAATCCTTCACCGTCGTCAAGTAAGCCCTCACAAATATCCCGCTGATAGAATGCGCCCAAAGGGCAGCGAATGGTTGCAGTCTGGCCCTCTCGGTCTCCTGCAGCTGCGGATCGCACATAAACCCATCGAATGCCACCTTGTGAAAGGATAACACCATCGTGGCAAGGTCGACAAGAGGACTGCGTTTCAGCCGCCGCTCGCTATAGCTGAGTGTAGGATCACCGGTGTAATCGCTGATGGCCAGGTCCTTCCCCGTCAGCAGTACCTGCGCCAAATGGAAATTGCCATGGATACGTATCTTCAGCGCATCCAGCTTTTTGGCATAGATCCGTTTGAAGATGGCCAGCAGCTTGGGCTTGTAGGCACTGATCCTTTCCGTATTGGATTGCATATCAGCCGGCAGACGGCTTTTATGACGGGAGAGATTTTGGTACGTCTCTCTTACAAGGGATTGCAGCGTCGAGAACAACGAACGCTGATAATGCAGGGTAAACGGCTCCGGCCGGTAGTCCTTCATATCGACGCCCGACGCCAGGGCAAGATGCAGCTCGCCCGTGCGTACGCCCATCAATCGCGCTTCTTCCGAAGCATGTCCCCCCAACAGATCCTGCAGCTCCTCCGGCAGCTTGTCAAAGCTCACGGGGTCCATCAACGTTCCGATCCGCTGGTCCCACAGCTCCACATTCCTGCCTCCCGCCAGCAGCCGCTCGATATAATTGTGGACACGCTCCTGGAAATAGCCATATCCATCCCCGTGATTTTCTATCATATCCTGCATCATACCCAGCAGAACGGTCCCTCGCCTGCTTCTCCACTCGATGTCACCCACAAAGGCGGGGATATGTTCAAACTTCAGCGCCGTCAGATACTTCGTCGTCTCCAGGTCGGGATTGACTACAACATCCACCTGCCGGTACATCTTCAAAAAGAAAGAACCGTTGTATGTAATGGATGTATTGTACAGGTCGGAACCATGTATCCGGGGAATCATCTCTCCCTTGTCCTGTGCATGCTTCCTGAGATGACCATTCCCGCCAAATTCGATACGCTGCCCCGGCGACGTAATATGCTTATGACCATACATCCGATGATACATATCCATCTGCCATTCCGGCGAAAAAAAGGCATCCACCAATGCCCCCTCCCCTTCCTCCGAACGCACTTTGGCAACCAGGGCCTCCGGGAATGTGGCGGTCAGCTTCGCCACACGCTCGTCATTGGCCAGCAGCAGCGGCAGCTGGTACAATCCGGCAGTACCATTCTGCTCGGCTATCTCCAATAAAAGCCAGAATACAGAATGCCCATCCAAAGGCGTCTTTATAAAATCTACAATCGTAGCCTGGAATAAATTCCGGTCCTTGCCCGTAAACCATTTTACTTTTTGTAAATACCGGGGCAGGATGCTATTCTCCAATTGCCGCCGGGCATTCCCTTCCATCAGCCCCTCCCATTGCCTGATCAGCATCAGCGGCAGCGGTCTGTCCTCATCCATATCAGGATGAGCTTTCTCCAGCATGAACCATTGAAATGCATACGGCGCCAGCGTAAAGAAATACATCCCATCCTCCTTTATCACAGGCCATCGGTTCTTGCTGAAAACATCCACGGGAACATATCCTTTGTAACCAGTCAGATCCACTTCCGCGGCCTGGGAGTACTTCGAAAGATTCACGACCACCAATAAGGTTTCTTCTTCATACACACGAACAAAAGCCAGCACCTTGGGATTCTCTATATTCAGGAATTTCAAAGCCCCTCTGCCAAAGGTCTTGAACTTCTTTCGTACCCCGATGATACGTTTCATATACCAGTACAGGGAGGAAGTATTGCTTCGCTGCGTCTCCACATTCACCGACTCATAATGATATTCAGGGTCCAGTATCAGGGGGAGATACAGCTTTTGCGGATTGGCCATGGAGAAACCAGCATTCCTGTCCGGAGACCATTGCATAGGCGTGCGAACGCCATCTCTGTCACCCAGATAAAAATTATCCCCCATCCCGATCTCGTCTCCGTAGTATATGACAGGAGTCCCCGGCAGTGAAAAAAGCAGGGAATTCAACAATTCAATTTTACTCCGGCTGTTATCCAATAAGGGCGCCAGCCGGTGGCGTATTCCCAGATTGATCTTTGCCTTTGGATCCCGTGCATAGACCTTATACATATAGTCCCGCTCTTCATCCGTCACCATTTCCAGCGTCAGCTCGTCGTGATTGCGCAGGAAAATAGCCCATTGACAGGTGGCGGGTATATCAGGCGTCTGATCGAAAATATCGGTAATAGGATACCGGTCCTCCATCTGCAGGGCCATGAACATACGGGGCATCACAGGAAAATGATAGTTCATATGACATTCATCCCCCTCCCCAAAATAGGAGGCGGAATCCTCGGGCCACATATTCGCCTCGGCCAAAAATACGGTACCGGGGTATCGCTCGTCCACATATTTCCGCAGCTGTTTTAAAAAAGCATGTGTCTCCGGAAGATTCTCCCCGTTGGTCCCCTCGCGTTCATACAGGTATGGCACGGCATCCAGCCTGAACCCATCCACCCCCATCTTGCACCAGTAGTCGATGATCTTCAACACCTCTTCCTGTACCTGGGGGTTGTCATAATTCAGATCGGGCTGGTGATGGAAGAACCTATGCCAATAATACTGCTCCGCCACAGGGTCCCAGGTCCAGTTGGAAGCCTCGAAATCCTGGAAGATGATCCGCACATCCTTATATTGATCGGGATTGTCGGTCCACACATAAAAATTCCGCTCCTTCGACCCCTTTGGCGACCTGCGCGCCCGCTGGAACCACGCATGCTGGTCGGAAGTATGGTTGATTACCAGTTCGGTGATCACTTTCAAACTCCGTCGATGCGCTTCTTTGAGAAAGTGGCGAAATTTTCCTATATCGCCATAAGAAGGATTGATGCTGTAATAATCCCCAATATCATACCCGTCGTCTTTTAATGGAGAGGGATAAAAGGGCAGCAGCCAGATGGCCGTGACCCCAAGATCCTGGAGATAGTCCAATTTTTGCAACAGTCCCTGAAAGTCCCCGATGCCATCCCCGTCCCCATCACAAAAAGCCTTGATGTGCAATTCGTAGATAATTGCATCCTTATACCAGTGAAGGTCGTCGTCTAGTGCTGTCGTCGTGGCCATAGACAACAGAATATTCAAATAGCATGCCCTGCCAACAACCGGGATTTTCCTCTACAATCTCTTCAACCCCAGTCCGGGCTTGTCCGATATGGACATGATCCCATCATTTAGAATAAATCCCCCCGATACCACATCTCTCGCCAGGTCCAGACTCCCATCCAGGTCGATGAACTTTGTATGGGAAAAGGAGAACGCAGTATGCAAGGCCGCAGTGATGCTGATAATGCTCTCGTCATTACACCCCCACATCAGGTCGATGGAATGTGCAACGGCGGTACCCGCTATCTTCTGCGCCTGGCTGATCCCCCCGCACTTCATCAGCTTGATATTAAAAAAACCACAGGCTGCGGGTGCAGCAGCCAGCCGCAACGCATTTTCCGGTGTGACGCATGACTCGTCCGCCGCTACCAGTTTTTTTATATCCGCCGGCAGCTTTCGCATCTCATCCTCCTGCCCCACCTTCAGCGGCTGCTCGATCAGCCGTATATCCAAGCCGGTAGTCTGTTTTGTAAACTTTGCCAATTGCCCCGCATCATACCCCTGGTTGGCATCGATGATGATCCCGATGCCGTAACCAAACATCTCCCGCATACACACCAGCCTTTCCAGATCCTCTTCCAGCGAAATCCCCAGCTTGACCTTCAATATCCTGAACCCACGGCCGATATATTCCTTCGCCTCTTCCAGGGTCTCCGGCACCCCTTTGATCCCGATGGTGATGGATGTAGGCATGGAAGTTATTTTTTGTCCCAGCAGCGCAGCCAATGGAACACCCCGGACCTGTGCAAAAAGATCAAAAAGCGCGATCTCCAGCCCCGTGCGTGCCGTAGGACTGCGGCGAAAGGTCTGCTGTACAATAGCGCACAACGCATGTATATCATCCAGCTCCTTCCCTGTCAGCGCCGAAAGATTCTCCTCATTGAGAACCGCCAGGGCGTCCTCCAGATGTTCCCCCACGACCTGGTAGCTCGGGTTGAAAGAGCCATACCCGCGCAGCCCATTGTCCGCTATGATCTCGACAATGCCGTTCTCAACGGCGTCCACCGTCTTGAAGGCAATCGTATAAGGCCTGGTCAGCTGCAGGTTCTCCTTACTGACATTGATCCGTTGTATTTTCATTACCTGTTAATATATGCTTTTACAATAGCTGACAGCTCGTCCACGCCGTCTTCCAATGGAAGTATCACAGGCAGTCCTGTCTCCTGGCCAATCTTCTCCTGGAATATCCGCGCCTCCGTCCGGCTGAGCTTGGAGGTGTTTAAGGTGATGGCCAACACCTTGCTGCCATACAGCCGGATCAGCTCCAGCTCCCGCATTAAGGATATCCTTACCCCTGTATGCTCCTGCCCCTTGTAGAATTCACGGGCAGGCGAATGCTGCAGGATCACTCCCTTGCTCTGCGCGGACAACAGGAACTCGGCGCCGCAGGGTCCGCTGGGATTGCACAACGCGGACTGACCTTCTATAAAGATGACATCCGGATCGGTCTCCCGCCAACAGGTGACGACGGCATGCTCCAGCTCCCCCGAGATAAAATCGTTGTATGTGGAGTCCAGGACAAAACCATATTTATGCCCCTGTAACCAGCCGGTCTGCCCTGTAAACACCATCTCAGACCTCAGGCCCCTGCTCTTCATGGCATCCGTGATCATCACGGCCGTCGTCCGCTTGCCCAATGCACAGTCCGTACCCATGACGGCAATGACAGGCGCCGTCACCTGCATGATCTCCCCCGACCAGAACTTCAATTCATCCTTTGGTCTCGGCTTGCGGATATCCAGCAGCGTTACCCCATGCTGCCGGGCCAGCTCCTGCATTTCGGGCATGTCGGATAAAAAGTCATGCGCACCCGAGACGATGGAAATACCGGCCGCAATGGCTTCCCTGATCTGCGCCACTATCGGCTCCGGCAGCCTGCCGCCGGCAAAGGCTACCCCTACGATGGCATATTTCGCACGCCTTTCCGACTGTGCGGCAAAGTCCCCGACGCCGGCATAGATGGGGATCTCCCGTTGCACCTTATCCAATAAATAACCCGCATCCTGACCCGCCGAAGCGCTGTCTATAACACCGATGATGGTGTATCGGGAGCTGGACCTTATCAGCCCATGCGCCGTCTTGGCATTGGCGCCGGTAAGCACGCCGGCCGTTAGTAATATTGCATTGTCCTTCATATCGAGATCTTTTCCCGCCCTGTTGGCCAGGTCTTTCCCCACCTGTTGGCCGGGTCGCCAAAAGTACATGCCAATATTGATAATAATAAATAAGCAATATTTATATTGATTATTAAAAAAGGATCATTACCTTGACTCACCGCCAATCAACCTAAATATGGATTTCTTTAAGAACATCGATCTCGACACACTCCCCAAAAAGAAATACCGGGTGATCAAATATGTTTTAGATCATCCCGATGAGGTCATATCCTTAAATACAGCCGACCTGGCCGCAAAACTGAAGGTCGACCCCGTGACCATCATAAAAGCCTGCCAGAGCATCGGTCTCGCTGGCTTTCACGACCTGAAAAAAAAGCTCAAGGACACCCTCCACAACCAGCAGAAAAAAAGCTCCTTCACGCAGGTCCTTAGTGAATTCGAGATCAGTACCACCGTAGAGGGGGCCATCCGTAATGCCCTGTCCCGGGATCTCGAAATGCTTACCGGCACCATCGAAAAGGTCTCATTCGAAAAGATCACACAGACCTGCCAGGCTATCATTACCTCAAAACAAACCTACATCATCGGATTGGGCTACATCGGCGCCGTGGCAACCTATCTGCAAAGCATTCTCCGCAGCCATCTCCCACAGATCCATGCCATCACGGAATATAACGGAATGCTCTTCGACTATATGGGACATTTTGGAAAAGGCGACGTGGTCCTGTCCATCGGCTTCGACCAATGTCAGAACCAGACGATAAAAGCCCTGAAAAAAGCAAAGGACAAAGGGGCGACGACCATTGCGCTTACGGACAGCGAATACTCACCCCTATGCACCTACAGCAAATACAATTTATTCGTACACCCCGCCCCCCATTACTTTCTCAGCCCCCTCATCGGGGCATTCAGCATCTGCAACGCGCTCAAACATTGTATCGTGGAGATGACAAAACCTGCGTCTACCCGGCAATCCAGGGCCTATCAGAAGCTGGTGGAAGAAGAGAATGTCTATTATAACTAAATTTACCACATGAGAAGATTTATCACAGCCGCCTGTCTCCTGCTTGCGCATGCCTTACAAGCCCAAACGACCCTCGAGTCCGCCTTTCACACGGTGGACAGTATATACAAAGACTACGCCCTCACGCATCACGTCCCTGGTCTCGTATATGGCATCGTTATGGACGGCAGGTTGATCCATACAGGCGACTTTGGCTATGCCAGCATTGCCCAAAAGACTCCCGCCACGTCACACAGCGTATACCGCATTGCTTCCATGACAAAAAGCTTCACGGCCATGGCTATCCTCTCACTGCGGGATGCGGGCAAGCTGGACCTGGACGATCCCGTATCGAAATACATCCCCGAAATGCAGCAGGTACAGCCGCTGACAGATGACAGCCCTCCTATTACGATCCGTCACCTGCTGACCCATTCGGCTGGCTTCCCGGAAGACAATCCCTGGGGCGACAGACAGCTGCAACGCACGGACCAGGAGCTCATCGACTTCATAAAGAAAGGCGTCTCTCTGTCCAACACACCGGGCATCGCGTATGAATATAGCAACCTGGGCTTTACGCTCCTGGGTCACATCGTCTCTAAAGTATCCGGGGAACCCTTCGAAAAATATATCACCCGCACCATCCTGCAGCCCCTGGGCATGAACCACACGTATTGGGAATACACGGACGTGACGCCAAAGGAATTGGCCCATGGCTATCGCTGGATCAACAACGACTGGAGAGAGGAAGAGATGCTCCACAGCGGCGCCTACGGCGCCATGGGCGGTATGCTGACCTCCATAGAAGATTTCAGCCGCTATATGCTCTTTCACCTGTCGGTCTGGCCGCCCCGCAATGGCGAGGACAAAGGTCCTGTTCGTCGCAGCACCGTGAGAGAAATGCAGCTGCCGGGAAAGTTCAGCGGTTTCAATACCCAGGCCCGCAACAGCGCGGGCACGCCCTGCCCACGCATATCCGCCTATAACTGTGGCCTGGGCTGGAACAAGGACTGCACGGGCAAGGAATGGGTCGGTCACAGCGGCGGTCTTCCCGGCTTTGGCAGCAACTGGGCCATCATCCCGGAATATGGCATCGGCATCGTCACGTTTTGTAATGTTACTTATGAAGGCGCCGGCGCCCTCAACTACCGCATGCTCGACACCCTGATCACCATGACAGGGTTAAAACCACGACAGCTCCCCGCATCGGACATACTGAAAAAGAGACAGCAGCAATTGATGGCCTTACTGCCCGATTGGAAGGACGCACAGACCAGCGGCATCTTTGCCATCAACTTCTTTGACGACTATCCCATCGACTCGCTGAGAAAGGAGGCCCGCGAACTATTCACCATGGCAGGCAGGATCCTGAAAGTAGAAGAGATCAAACCCGACAACCAGCTCCGCGGCGCCTTCCGGATCATAGGAGAGAAAAAGGACGTCGAAGTACGGTTCACGCTGTCCCCCGAAAACCCCGCGCTGATACAAGCTTACTTCATCCGGCTGGCCGCGGACAGGTCGGCAACAGTTTCCCAAAATTCTTCCGGCACGGGCCAAAACAAATATGGTCTCAAGGCTGTCTCCGCAGCAGATTACCGGCAACAAACGGCCTCAGACCCTGACCAGGCCATCATCCCCCTCGACAAATTTATCCCCGGCATCCGGCTGGACATCCGCTACGCAACCTCCAACAACATCATGCACCGGCCTGTTTACCATACAGCAGCAGCCTTCCTCCGCCTGCCTGCCGCCAGAGCCCTGAAAGATATCCAGCAACAGCTAAAGCCCATGGGCTATGGACTAAAAATATACGACGGCTACAGACCCTACCGCGTCACGGTGGACTTCTACGAAGCCTACCATGATTCCAACTTCGTAGCCTCTCCCTACACGGGCTCCCGTCACAACAGGGGATGTGCGGTCGATCTGACGCTCATCGACCTGAAGACAGGCAAAGAGCTGGAGATGCCCACCCCATACGACGCCTTTACAAAAGAAGCTTCCGCCACCTGGGCGGCAATTTCCGAACAGGCGCGAAAGCATAGAAAATTATTACAGGATGTGATGCTGGAGCACGGCTTCCTCATCTATCCCAGTGAATGGTGGCATTTTGACTTTGCCGGATGGAAAGCGTATCCCGTGATGGATATTCCTTTTGAGGAGCTTATTTCAACGTCTCTTTAAAAAATGCCTGCATTTCCTTCCACGACGCACTGTCCGCTTTGGGATTGTATGCAATAGGCATATTGAATTTCTTCGCATTCTCGTCAGACGCCGGGTTGGTAAAGGCATGGGTAGCATTATCATACCCGACGAATTTATAGTCGGCGCCGATGGAATCCATCTGCTTCCTGAACTGAGCCACCTGCGAATTCACAAAAGAATCCGAATTGCCATGACAGATGAGGATCTTCGTCTTTAGCAGGTCCTTGCGTGCAGGCGTTCCCAGAAGTGACCCGTGGAAACTGACGACAGCCTTCAATTCATCCCCCAGTCGTACGGTATTCAACAGTACGCCGCCGCCAAAACAATACCCGATGGCTCCGATATTGTTCGTATCCACCTGCGGATAAGTCTTTAGCTGCGCAATGGCCGCATCGATACGGGCCTTGGCCATCTCCGGATGCATATAGAACGGTGTAGTCAGTGCCTGCGCCTCCTTTGGATCGTGCCCTATCTTACCATCCCCGAATATATCCAGCGCCAGGGCCACATACCCCAGCTTTGCGAGCTCCTTTGCCCGCATTTTTGGATAATCTGTAAGCCCCCACCACTCGGGGATCACCAGTACCGCCGGTCTCCTGGCTTTTAAGGAATCGTCATATACAAGATAACAGTTCATCGTGGCGCTGTCCGCCTTGATAGAAACCGGCTCCTCCTTTAGAATAGAGACGCCCGCCGCTGTGGGAGGCTGATCTTCCTTTTTAGTTTCACCACTATTACAGGACAAAAAGGCCGCTGCCAACAGGGCCGCTGCTGAGAAAAGTTTTTGGCTTGTCATATTTTATTTTTTTGCAAATATTATTCCAGACCCCTTGCACCTGGCTGATCAGTTTCTGGGAGAGGTCATGCTCTGACTAAATGATTGGATGGCCTCGATAAGGGTTGGGGCCTCGATATTTTTGTAAAGCCACCCCACCACATTGGTCTTTTGCACGATCCAGGCGGGAGGCTCTTTGTGATCCAGTGTAAGGACCATCACTTTGATTTGGGGATAATTTACCATCAGGAACTCCATGGTCTCGTAGCCGTTCATAAAAGGCATCTGCAAGTCCAGCAGGATCAATTCGGGTAAGTCGTATTCTCCGGAGGATAATCTGTTGATCAGTTCTTTGCCGTTGCCCGCCTGCAGACTGACGGTGCATTGAGGTATATGCTGCTTAATGATCTCAACCAGTATTTTTCTAAACCAGGGATGGTCATCAACAACAGCGATGTGCATTTTTTCTTGCATAGGAATGGACGTATCAGAGGTGTACAATAGCTAAAAATCCTAATCAAAGCCTTAACAAGTTAAATCCCCGGCGTCAGCCGGGGATGCACTAATCAAATACCATAACCATTAAACCTTATCCTATTAGGATCTAAAATTAGACCGGCCTGTTCGCAGGACGGCCGACATATGTCGGGATTTTTGCCGGAACTTCATTTTCTTTCCACAGAACTCCTCCTCCGCGGTCATATTTGACTCAATCGGATACTTTTTGCGTATTACTGATTTTAATGTTACTTTAGATTTAAATGGCGCCTGATTACCCTCATAAGGTCGTTCCCGAATCCCTTTCCGCCAATGATCCAGGTAAAGAACCTATAGCCAACCAGAAGAACGTAGAGGCCGTCAGAAAAGCTACGCACGAGATAGCCGGATCATTTTTCAGTATTTCCAGCGCAGCGGCAATGTTAAAGATGTCGCTGGAGAAGGAAGAGGATGTCACTGTCATTGTCGAACATCTGGCCGAAGCCTGTCAGGACTTCAAATACCGGCTGGGCAATCTTGTGGAATACACGAAATGCCAGGCAGGACTGCTGGATACCCGGCTGGATGCAGTGCGATCCAGGCCTTTTATTTCGAGAATGGCTGCGGAATGCCTCTCCTTCGCGGGAGAATATGGCGTGGGGATAGATACCCGGTGTGATGACGCAGTCCCGGCTGCGATCGTTTTGGATGAGTTCAGGCTGGCCATTGTTATCAATAACCTATTAAAGTCCGCTATAATGTCGACGCCCGCAGGAGGCCAGGTGCTGCTGGCTGTCGGGTCGAATACCAGGGAAAGCATTACGCTTTTTATAAGCAACATCGAAAAAGCGCCCGGGTCTGCAGGATCAGAGCATTGGTTTACGCCGGGGCAGCCGGCGGGAGAACCTTCCGGCATGACACATCGTATGGACCAGACCGTTACCCAATACCTGGTTGAACAGATCTTTGGCGGAAAATTGGTTTTCACAACAAGGCAGGCCTTTGGTCCGATCGCGGAAGTATCCCTGCCGACCAATTTACACCTCCTGGACAACCATTGAAGAAGTAGCCATTACCATTAACCTTTACGTTTTCTATGAAGCGACTTAGACTCTTTCAGATAGGGACAGCAGGTGTTTCGGATGAGGCAGACCGGAACAGGATCATTCTGGTAAACACACTTTGCGTGGTGACAGGATGTTCCATTATCGGCGTCGGCGCAACGCTATGCGCCTGTTTCAATTGGCGGCCGTTACTGGTCATCCCCTTTGCCCTTGAATTCATCATCAACGCAAGCGTCCTTCTTTTCAATAAATGGCGCAAACATGTGGCCGCCGCCATCATCCTCTATTTTTTACAGTCGGTGATGATCATTTACCTAAGCGCGGTTTTGGGTAAGCTGCTCCGGCTGGACATCGTCATAGTACTGCTCTTTGCCATTACCTTTTTACTGTTCAAGACCAAAAAACTGCGCACGCTCGGTATTGCGGCAGCCCTCCTCGACCTGATCATCATCGAGGTCCTGTATTACCGCAACCCGTTCGAGCTTCCAATAAGCCTGACCTACAATATGGCTTTTGTCATCCAGATGTCCGTCATCGTTATCATGACGCTGATAACGATCCTCATAAGCGCCCCTTATGTAAAAAGCAACGATACAAATGAAGAATTGAAACGGGCCAACCATCTGATAAAGATATTTGTGGCCCAGATAACGCATGAGCTGCGGACGCCGCTGGACAATATCCATCACGTAACGCAACTTTTGCGCGGAGAAGTGCGGCGGGACCCCAATCTCAGCAAGATCAAACCCCTGGCGGACATCGGCTGGACAGTGAGCTCCAATGCCCGGAACATCGTGAACAATGTCCTGCAGCTGGCGGAGATTGAGGCGGGACGATCGATCACCATCGTCAACGAAGCGTTCAAGGTCCGCCCTTTCTTCGAAAAGATCATGGAAGTATTTGTGATCATCGCCAAAAGGGAAGAAATGAAGATACACCTGGACGTAGACGACAATATGCCGGAAGTTATCTTCGGCGACCCGCTGGCTATCACGCAGATCGTGACAAACCTGCTTTCAAATGCGATAAAATATGGCGAGCGGCGGACGACGATCAAAATGACGATCAGCAACAGGGCGCCGCACTGGCAGCTCCAGGTGACGAACTTCGGGGCGGGCATCCCCGCAGACAGGGCGCATTCCGTATTCGACCCCTTTGTCACGAATAGCAGAGGGCATATCCAGGGCTCGGGACTTGGATTATACATTGTCCGGTCAAAAGTGGAGGCTATGGGCGGCACGGTGCGTTATGAAAGTGACGAGGCTTCCCTGACCAAGTTCACCGTGGCCTTGCCGATGAGGGAAGGCAAGTTGAGGGACCTGCCCGATCCTGCAGGTACCGACCCGGAGATAGGCGATCTGCAAAAGGTCTATGTATTGGCGGCGGAAGACGATAAGCTCACCGCGTATCTGCTCTCCCGGTCGCTGAAAGAAATGGGCTGCTCCTATACGATGACGAGGAATGGTCAGGAACTGCTGGAGCTCGCTCAAAAAAAATGCCCGGACGAATGTCCGGACATTATCATTCTGGATTGTCACATGCCCATCCTCGACGGGGTGGAGACCATACGACGGCTGAAACAAACTCCCGAACTGATGCACATACCGATAATTATCACGACGGGCGATCTGTATTCCGACACGGTGGACAGGATGCTGGCCGCTGGCGCCAATTCCTTTCTCAAGAAGCCCATCGATCACCAGGCGTTGAGAAAGACGATCCTGCTATATCTCCAACGGCTACCCCAAAATTAATGTCTGTCCTCCGTGGCTGCCTTCGAAAGGGCAGTCTCCATCCAGATGGTGTTCTCCCGCTTGTAGCGTTTGGTACCGAACTGCCATAACCAACTTGCTTTTGTAAATGACATAAGGTCGTCCAGGTGCCGGATAAGCTTATCTTTTTCAGCGGACAAGGAAGGTGGATAATGATCTATCTCCATTCTTATCTCCTGCATGAGTGTCTGCTGTTCAAAAATGATATTCCGGACGATCTCCCCCGCCCTTTCGATAGCACGTTCCAGCGACCACTGGGGGTGATTCAGCAGGATGACCGTGATGAGGTTCGAATCGCATTGGTTGTCGATGACCTCCTGCTCGAAGGAGAACAGGTCATTGGCCAGGGCCGGGAAGGCTGCGGTGGTCCAATGCAGACGTTCCATCTTCTGGAGGAGATTGGTCCGGGTGAGAAAGCGCCAGTCCACATAGTTGTCGGTACAATATTCGACCCACAGAATGAGGTGGTGCACTGCAGCATAATGACAGCGAACATCCATGTATTCATGCACGCCGGGAATATAACCAAGCGCGCTGACATTGCGGTCCCGATGGGTGATGGACAGATGATAGCAGAACAGCTTCAGCCAGCGGCTGAACCACTCCCCCGGCGACTGCTCTTTGATCATTTCCATGATACGGGCATTAGCGGTTTCCAGCGGGTGAGCATCAGGCTCCAGGATCAGGTCCTCCGTAACCAGGGACATATTGTCGATCAATTGCATGGCAGCCCGCTGGGCATCATCCGGTAAATTGGGAAATACATCCCGGCCCATCACATCGTTCAGATAGAACCCAATGCTAAGGGAATTGGTCATCAGCAGGAGTCTGTCATACAGGGCGCCGGGAAACAAATACCCGGCACAATTGACAAATGGCCGGACGGGGTCCAGCCATTCATGATACTCATCGATAAAGGCGTTAGCATCGGCCTTAAGCTCTGCCAGTCGCGGATGCGGGGTAAACCCCTTGGAAAATCCAGCCAATGACACGCCCGGGGAGGACAACAGCCGGGTAATGGAAAAAGGAGGCGTTTCCAGGAGCCTGTCATAGTCTTGTTTGATTTTCTTCATAATACAAGGTTTTAGTTGATAAATGGAAATACATAGATTTAATATTCAACGTAAGCTGAGTGTATAGAAGTTAATCCATAGGCTATCCCCTAGGTTATTTTTTAGTTGCGCCTAAGTGTTTGGAATTAGTATACTGCACTGTAGCTGCAGTGAATATACATGGACAGAGGGATGACATACACGCATTCCGGCTGAAGATGTCAATCCTTCTGTGTACCTTTAAACCGTTGTCCGGTAAGCCGGTAGCGCAATAAAAGTTTTACCTTATTTTATAATAACCATTTTTCCTTATGCCTCCCAAAATATTGCTGGCGGATGACCATAG
>Ga0105237_10004696_pt1 | contig 15722 bp, 12 predicted proteins | sample KBSC24metaG_FD_81520 | JGI IMG/M metagenome (GOLD analysis project Ga0105237, IMG submission 81520) | Corn rhizosphere microbial communities from Kellogg Biological Station, Michigan, USA - KBS C2-4 metaG | ecosystem: Host-associated > Plants > Roots > Rhizosphere > Soil | place: Michigan, USA... | reverse complement strand
GGGCGCCGCCGTGGCCGCCGCGGCCGCTTGCGCCCGCCCGGCCAGCACTTCATAGGCGGACTCGCTGTCCAGCACCTGTTCGTATTTGCCTTTCACGGGACTGGCGTCGATCACGGCCTTGCGCTCGTCCGGCGTGATGGTGCCCAGCCGCGCCGATGGCGGACAGATCATGGTGCGGTCCACCATGCGAGGCGTGCCGTTGCCTTCCAGGAAGGACACCAGCGCCTCGCCCTTGCCCAATTCCATGATCACCCGCGCCGTATCCAGCTTGGGATTGGGACGGAACGTGTCGGCGGCGGTCTTCACCGCCTTCTGGTCGCGGGGCGTGAAGGCGCGCAGCGCATGCTGCACCCGGTTGCTGAGTTGCGCCAACACGGTTTCGGGCACATCCAGCGGGCTTTGCGTCACAAAATAAACGCCCACGCCCTTGGATCGCACCAGCCGCACCACCTGCTCGATCTTGTCCATCAAGGGCTTGGGCGCGTCGTTGAACAGAAGATGTGCTTCGTCGAAAAAGAACACCAGCTTGGGCTTTTCGGGATCGCCCACTTCGGGCATCTGCTCGAACAATTCCGAGAGCAGCCAGAGTAGGAAGGTGGCATAGAGCCTGGGCGTCTGCATCAGCTTGTCGGCGGCCAGGATGTTGATGATGCCCCGCCCGTCCCGGTCGGTGCGCAGGAAATCGTTGAAGGCCAGCGCCGGCTCGCCGAAGAATTTGGCGCCGCCCTGATTTTCCAGCACCAGGAGCTGGCGCTGGATGGTGCCCAATGTGGCCTTGGAGACATTGCCATATTGGGTGGTGAGTTCGTCGGCATGCTCGCCGATGAAACTCAGCATGGCGCGCAAATCCTTCATGTCCATCAACAGAAGGCCCTGCTCGTCCGCGACGCGGAAGGCGATATTGAGAACCCCTTCCTGCACATCGTTCAAATCCATCAGCCGCGACAAAAGCAGCGGCCCCATTTCCGAAACCGTGGCGCGGATGGGATGGCCCTCTTCGCCGAACAGGTCCCAGAAGATCACCGGAAAACGGTCGGGCTCATACGCGTAACCCAGGCTCTTGGCCCTGGTGACAAAAGCGTCCTTGGCTTCCCCCGGCGCAGCAAGGCCCGACAGATCGCCCTTGATATCAGCAGCGAAGACCGGCACCCCGGCCTTGGAAAATCCTTCCGCCAGCACCTGCAACGTCACGGTCTTTCCCGTGCCCGTGGCGCCCGCCACCAGGCCATGACGATTGGCCAGCCCCAGAAGCAGATATTCCGGCTCATCGCCCTTGCCCGCCAGAATCCCGTTCGCTTGGCCGTCAGATTTGCCTTCAGACATGGGAGGGCGCTCCGCCAGAAAGATTCGAGGTGCATTATGCACAGGATCGGGTGCAAGTGCCCCGCTTACGCGTTTTCGGCCAGCGCGCTGTTCGGCCTGGCCGCGAAATCCTGGCCCACCGGCCGATAGCGCCACCACACAAAAAGCCACAGAAGCGCGATGGCGGGATACATCAGGAAACTGGCTTCCGTGCCCAGGACGCCGCCGGTCAGCCACCAGGGCCCGTCGAAACGCACATCCAGAAGGCGCCCCACGGGAAATTGCGATCCGTTGGGCGTGCCGATCACGAAAAGCTGCATATAGTCGAACGCGATGTGAAACCCCACGGCGAACCATAAGGTGCCGGTACGCAACACCGAATAGCTCATCATCAGGCTGAGACTGACCAGCGTGATCACATCCCAGATATTCTCGCCCGGCTTGTAGAAATAATGATCGGCGGCGAAGACCAGGGCGACCAGGATGGCACCCGGCCAAAAGCCCAGGCTTCGCCACAGGGCCTGCAGGAAATAGCCGCGATAGAACATCTCCTCGGCGACGCCGATGCAGATATTGGCGAAGAGCCACCAGAAGGCGAAAAATCCGATGGAGCCGCCGCTGGAGGCCAGACCCTTCACCTGCATGCCGCCCAGCGCGATCATCCCCAGCGCCACCAGCCCGGCGCTGATCACCCCTGCCGCCGCGCCTTCCAAGGTGGGCAGCCGCAGCATCCGGTCCAGCCGCATTCCATAATCGTCGATGCGGCGACGCTCGTAAAAAGCAAATGCGGCGGTCAAGGCCAGGGCGGCGATGAAAGTGCCGATCTCGGAGATCGCGATAATGCCCGCGGTCAGGCCGGGCGGAATATGCAGCGCCGCCGCGATCGCTTCCGAAGGTCCCGCCAGCAAGGGCGTGATGATCCAGGTGGCCGCCGCATAGAAGATCGCCGCCCGCCAGAAGAAGCGCAGTCTGCGGTCGGCGCCGAAAAAAAGGCGCGCTATTGCGTTCGCCATGCTCTTGCCCGTCCCAAGGCTCGCCGGGCGATGGTATTTGCAAATCCCCCTATGGAGCAAGAATGGACGCCCGCTTTCAGGCCGTGCGTCTTTTCCTAAAGATTTCGACAGCGGTAGAATAACAGCCGCCCTACTGTCCGTTCGCCATCAAGGGACTGACATCATGACCGACCGATCCGCAAAAGCCCGGGCCTTCAAGGCGCTTCACGTCCCGGGCAATCCCCTTCTTCTGTTCAATGTCTGGGATGCCGGAAGCACCCAAGCGGTGGAGAAGGCCGGCGCCCGCGCCATCGCCACCGGCAGCTGGTCGGTCGCGGCCGCCAACGGATATGGCGATGGCGAGAACCTGCCACTGGCGCTGGCGATGGAAAATCTCGTCCGCATCGTGGCGGCGACGGATTTGCCGGTATCGGTCGATATCGAAAGCGGCTATGGCGACGAACCCGAAAAAGTGGGCCAGACCGTCGGCAAGGCGATTGCGGCAGGCGCGGTCGGCTGCAATCTGGAAGACAGTTTCCCCGCAGATGGCAGCCTGCGGAAGGCCGAGGATCAGGTCTCGCGCCTCCGCGCGGCGCGGGCCGCTTGCAAGGACCAGCCTTTTTTCATCAACGCCCGCACCGATGTGTTCTTCCAGAAACCCTTGCCCGAGCATGACGAGGCAATGCTGGAGGAAGCGGTGCGGCGCGCGAATCTCTATGCGGCGGCGGGCGCGGATGGGATTTTCGTGCCCGGCCTGACGGATCCCAAGTTGATCGCCCGTCTGGTGGCGGCCGTGCCGCTGCCGGTCAACATCATGATCGGGGGCACCACGCCCAGCTTCGACGTGCTGGCCGAGGCGGGCGTGGCGCGCCTCAGCCATGGGCCCTCGCCTTATCGGATGGCGATGAAAGCGCTGGAAGATGCCGCGCGCGCAGTCCTCAGCTGGACGCCGCACGCATGAAAACGGGGCGGGTTTGGCCCGCCCCGTCTTCGCGCATGGATGTATGCGTCAGGCCGTCAGCACCTTGTCGCAGGCGGCGATGAAGCCTTCCATTTCCGTCCGCGATCCAATGGTGATGCGCGACACGGTGGGCCAGATCGCCCAGCGGCCGCCCGCGATTTCCACATTCTGCGCCTTGAACGCAGCCTGCATCTCCTTGGCAGTCCTGGTCTTCCAATCGACCATCAGCATGTTGGCATGGCTGGGGCCGATCACCCGAAGTCCCCGCTTGGTGAGGAACGCCTCGGTCATGGCGCGCACCGCAACCAACTCTTTGCGGCGCTGATCGATCAGGCCGGTTGCGGTCAGGCTGGCATTGGCGCAAGCCGCGGCCGGAACCGGAATCTGATACGACATCTGGCCGCCGTCATGGGCCCGCAATTTGTTGATCAGGTCGGGACGGCCCATGGCAAAACCCATCCGCATCCCCGCCATGCCGAACACCTTGGAGAAGGTGCGCATGATCAGGACATCCTTGCCCGCCCGCACCAGATGATTGGCGGTGTTGTTGGGGAAGTCCGGGGTCCAATGGATATAGGCCTCGTCCACCACCACGACAGCGCCGGCCGGCTTGTTGGCGACCAGCCATTCGATGTCGGCCATCGGCGTCAGCGTGCCGGTGGGATTGTTGGGCGAGCAGACATAATAAAGGCCCGCATCCGGATTGGCCGCCAGCATCGCCTTCACGTCATGGCGGTAATCTTCGGTCAGCGGCACGCCCTTGATCGGCGCGCCCAGGAACTTGGCGGCGGTGACGGCGGTCTCATAAGACGGATCGGCGGTCACCAGGCCCTTTTGCGGCGAGCAGAATACCAGCACCGACCGGGCCAGGGCTTCGTTGGAACCCGGCCAGGTGGAAATATGATCTTCCGGCATGTTTTCCACGCCGGAGATGGTCTTGATCAGCCGGGCATGGACATCGTCCGGCGTATAGCGGTTGCATTTGGCGCTGATCTCGGCGGAGGCTTTGAGGCCCGGCGCCATGGGACCGGCCCAGCATTCATTGAGGCTGATGCGGATCGTGCCGGTTCCCGCCGCCGCCCGCGCGATTTCCGGATTGAGTGCCAGCGCGGTCGCCCCGCCGCCCACCAGCATCGCCGCCCGCATCATCTGCCGCCGCGAAAACCCGCGACTCAAAAGATCGTTCCTGCCCTCGTCGGTAATATTGAACAAACTTCACTCCCCTTCGGATTGATGAAATGACGCTAGCCGGAACTTCGCCCCGCGTCAGTACCAAAAGGCGCGGATCGCGGCGAAAAGCGAGCATTTTCGCGGAGCCCACGATCTATCGCCGCCGATCCCAATTGCGCCGATTTTGCGGCGCAAGTTCCATTTTCCGCGCGATTCACTTGATTGATTGCATTCCCGGAAAAGCTGTCCTTTGATGAAACGGGAAATGTGAAGTCGTACGATTATGGCTCAAAGCCGTTTGGAGATACTGACGGACGAAGAGGCGCAATCGCAGGCCGAGCGCGACCGTTTCGAAGAACTTGCGGACCAGTATCGCCAGCAAAGCCATCTGCCGCCTGGGGGCGATCAATCCTGGCGCGAACGCGAAGCGATGCGCCGCGCCGCCTATGACAAGGGCTATACGCCGCCGTCGGGCGATTCGTCCTGGCGCGAACGTGAAGCCGCCGCGCTCGCCTCAACTCACGAGCCCGTGCAAGAACCCGCGCAGGAAATATTACGCGAGGAAGCCACCGCCGAAGGGATGCCGGAAGAACGCTATGCATCGCGCGAACCGGTTCATGTCGCCAAAGGCGGACAGGGCGGGACCATCCTCATATTCATCCTGGTGGCGGGGATTGCACTTGGCATCGCCGCGCTTGCTTATCCTCAAATGCTCACCGCCGCCTATTGGCGCCACGCGCAAACCGGTTCGGTCCCACAGGGTCCGCTGCGCGCGGCCGAGCCCCCAGCCACTCCGGCGGCTCCGTCTGCAGAGCAAACACCGCCTGCACCCGCGCCAGCATTGAACGCCGCGCCCGCGCCGTCTGCGGACGCAGCACCGCCGCCGGCTCCGCCAGCCCCCGATGCAAAAGCCGCGCCCACCCCGGCAACACCTGCGAAGGAAGCATCCCCTCCGCCCGCCATGAAGCCCGCGCTGGCGCCAAACGCGAATGCGAATCCGGTCGCGGCGCCGAAGCCCAAGCCGCGTGCAGCCGCGCGCGATGATCGCAGCACAAACGGGATTGCCGATCGCGACGCGGGCGGCTTCTACGCCAAGGTGCCCGGACCGAACGGCACGATGGAATATCAATATTTTCCGGCCGATCCGAAGATGGATCGGCGCACGCCCGCGCCGAAGGAGCCCGCCGTGCCGGATATGGGCGGCTTCTATGCCAAGGCGCCGGCGCCGGACGGCACGATGCAGTATCGCTATTTCCCATCCAAGCCGCCGCCGCGCTGACGCACAAAGTCGCTCAGTTGAGCGCGGTCCAGACTTCGTTGTCGGAAATCACTTCGACGGGTGCGCCTTTGCCGAACAACGTGGGACGCGGATATTGCGACGCGCCCAGAACGCAGTCGCAGGTGCAGCCATCGCCCGCCAGCGGCAGCATGATGCGTTCGCCGGTCACCACGCGGTCCATATACCGAAACAGCGGCCCGCGATTGAGATAGATCGCGGGCGTCAACGCAACCTTCGACATGGCGGCGTATGAAATCTCGAAGCCATGCGGCGGGTGGATGTCCTGCAACTGAGCCCCGCGAAAATTCTTGCCGAAACATTCGCTGATGCGATCCCCGGCCAAGCGCCCTACAAATTGCCGGCTGCTGCGATCGAAACGATAAGCCCAGATGATGGAAAGATGCTGGGCGATCTGGGCCGGGCGAAGCCGCTGCCAGGATGGCAGGGGGGTCCCGTTGCGCGCGGCCTGCCAATGGGCAGCAACCGCTTTCAAGGAGGGGCTTTCTATGGCGCTGAGCAGAGCTTCGAAATCCACGGCGGGCCTAAAGCGACAGAGCGGCGAAACGCTAGGTCCAAAGCCTTTAAGGCTTCATGAAGCGGTTGCCCATATGCGCGGGCGCATACCAACCAAAGGTTGTATGACTTCCCGATCTGGCGCGGAGACCGCCGCTATGGCTGGCCGTCGCCGCCCGCGGCCCCATAAATCTGGCCGTTGGCGAAGGAGGCATCGCTGGCGGCGAGCTGCACATAGATGGATGCCAGCTCCGCCGGCTGGCCGGGCCGGCCCAGCGGCGTGTGTTCGCCGAATTTTTCCAGCTTCTCCATGCTGGTGCCGCCCGAGACCTGCAAGGGCGTCCAGATCGGTCCCGGCGCCACGCCATTCACGCGGATCCCCTTGGGGCCCAGTTGCTTGGCCAGCGACTTGACGTAATTCACGGTGGCGGCCTTGGTCTGGGCATAGTCGTAAAGGTCGGGCGAAGGATCATAGGCCTGCTCGGATGTCGTGCCGATGATCACCGAGCCCGGTTTCAAGTGCGGGAGTGCCGCTTTCAGGATCCAGAACGGCGCATAAATATTGGTCTTCATGGTGGCGTCGAAATCTTCCGAGGTGACGTCGAGGATGGATTTGCGGTTCTGCTGGCGCGCGGCATTGTTCACCACGATGTCCAGGCCGCCCAGCGCCGCCACCGCCCGTTCGACCAGTTCTTCGCAGAAGGCTTCGTCACGCAGATCGCCGGGAATGGCGACGCCCTTTCGGCCCACTTCCTGAATCAGTGCAATGACGTCGCGGGCGTCGTCTTCCTCGGTGGGAAAATAATTGATGGCGACATCGGCGCCTTCGCGGGCATAGGCGATGGCCGCGGCCCGGCCCATGCCGGAATCCCCGCCCGTGATCAGTGCCTTGCGCCCGGTGAGGCGGCCCGAGCCTTTGTAACTGGTCTCGCCATGATCGGGCGGCGGCTCCATTTTGCCGGCAAGGCCCGGCCAGGGCTGGCTCTGCTTCTTGAAAGGCGGCTTGGGATATTTCGCGCGGGGATCGTCGGACTGCCTGGATGTTCCGCCGGTTCCGGCAAGTTCCTTGTCCATTCCGATCTCCTCGCGTCTCGCGGCTGGATAACGCCGGATGAAACTGTTCGTGCCCGGGGACGCCACCCGAAGATCTGTGCGGGCAAACATTTGTTCGCATTGAAACTTCGCCTCTCAGCCAGCGTTTTCACTCAAGGGGTTTGCTTGAGGAGGTATCGTCATGAGATCGATTTTTCTCACCGCTTCGGCGCTCACGCTTCTGGCGGGAACAGCGATGGCCGCCCCGCCCGACAAGCCGGATCATGTCAGCCCAGCGCCGGGAACACGGTCGGAAACCGCCAGCGCCGTCAAGGACGCGACATCGGGACTGGTCGGGAAAGTTTCCGCCGAGATGACCAGCACCGCCAAGGGATTTGTCACCGCCGCCGCCATCAGCGACATGTATGAAGTGGAGGCGGGAAAGATCGCCGCCGAACGATCGACCAACAGCGCGGTGAAGGACTTCGCCAACCATATGGTCGAAGCCCATACCCAGACCAGCGACAAGCTGAAAACCGTCCTGGCGAGCGAAAACGTCCAAGTGACGCCGCCCACTCACTTGGACACGCGCCGCCAGAGCATGATCGACAATCTGCGCGGCGCCAAGGCGGAGAATTTCGATCACCGCTATATCGAGCAGCAGGAAGCGGCCCATGAAGAAGCCCGGATCCTGATGCGCGGCTATGCCAAGGACGGCGACAATGCGGCCATCAAGAAGTTCGCATCCGAGACCTTGCCGGCCGTCAAAGAGCATCTGGCCATGGTCGAAAAGATCGAGAAGCACATGAAGACCGCCTCGCGTTAAAAACACGCGCGAGGGACTTGTCATGGGCGCGCCGCGGGGCGCGCCCATTTCTTTCAGGCCTGCTTGCGGTCCTGATTGGTCGTGGTCGCGGCGGACCGCTCCGCAGCCTTGATGCCGGGCACCAGCCCCTTGGCCCGGACATGGGCCACGAAATCCCCCACCCAGGCATCGAAGCGCGCCATCGCGTCCTTTTCCGCGATCATGTCGTCGGCCTGGTCGTCGGCATAGGGTTTGCCCGCGCCGAAATCGGTGCATGTCCACAAGGCGTCGGGCACTTCGATATCGCTGTAGCGGCACTGCCAGACCAGGCCCTGATAGGCCAGCCGCTCATCCTTTCCCCGCATCGGATGGGCCTTGGCGTCGAACCATTCGGGATGCTCCAATTTTTTCGGCACGCCCTTGCCGTCTTCCTCGTTGGCGCCGTCATCGCCGTAGCAGAAGAAGGCGGCGGTGCGTCCCGACAGATGGTTGCGGCTCAATTCCTGCCAGAGCGGCGAGCGTTCCAGCGCCTGGGCCTTGAGCGTATCCTTCTTGTCGATCAAATCGGGGCGGGGATTTCCGCCATTCATGCAGACCAGCCGATCGAACATCAGCTTGAAATTCGACGATGGTCCATACCAATTGACGGGCCCGATAAAGGCCCAGGCATCGGCCCGCGCCAGCCGCCCATAAAGATCCAGGTCCCACATCAAGTCGGGCTGGCTTTCGCTTCTGGGCCCGTAGCAATTGCAAGGCCAGACGCACAGCGCCATCGAAGAACTGACACAGGCGTTGCAGCTTTGAATCCTGGCCTTGCCATGCTCGTTGCCGATATCTTCGGTATCGGTCTGCCATCCCGCGGGCATCATCGCGGCCATGCGATGCATCAGGGCCCGCGCCTTGGAATCCAGGCCCGGACAGGAATGCTGCCGCCGGGCGGAGCCTGCGATCAGCAAGACGCGGATGGGACGATCTTCCGTGGGCTGTATCGGATCGCCGGAAACCATCCAGAACCAACGGCCCGGAGGAAAGACGGTTCCCGCTATCGCGGCGGCAGGAAGACCAGCGCCCGCACTTCGATGCTTTCGCGCGGCAGCTTGTCGGCGGGCGCGGTGGGATCGTTGAAGGCGGTGTGGGGCGTGAAGCGGGTTCTGGCGCCCGCGTCGGAATCGAAGCCCTTGAAGACCAGCGCCTCGTTGCGCTGCATCTTGGGATAATAATACCAGCGATGGGCCGGGCTGTAGGCGACGCTGTAGGTTTCCGTCACACGGTCGGGATAGATCAGGTCGGAAGCCATCAAGTCTTCCGGCTTCAGGGTGCTGGAATCGCACATCGCCAGCGGGCAATCCTGGAGCGGCCCCCGGATGGGCCGCCAGACATTGATCTCCAGAAAGCGATGTTTCAGCCGCCGCTCGGCTTCTTCGGGCGGCAGGTGATCGCGCACCCGCTCCGGACCGGAGGCTTCGGTATAGTCGTTATGGATGTTCATCGTGGGCGGACGCATGCCCTTGATACCGGCGTGGAATTTTTCGATCGCGCGCAGCGTATGGTCGAAGATCACGATCTTCTCGGCGCCCGTGATAACGGCGAGCAAGCTTTCGACCTCCGGATAATAGATGTCCCGGATCTGGACGGGATCGTAGAAATCCGTCACCGCCGTTTCCTGGAGATGAAATTCGAATCCATTGCCGTCAAGCGAGGGCGGCTCCGGCAAAAGCCGGCCATTGCGCACCGGCACATCCGGCACCGGATGAATTTCGCCCCAGGCAGGGGGCACCCCGTCCGGCGGATCGAACATATAGAGATAGGGCCTGCGATCGGTGCGATGCAGGTAATTCAAGGTCGCGTGAACGGCCTGATCGGCGGCAAAGGACATGCGCAAAAGCTCCCGCTGGGATATTGCGGCAAAGTCCTCAGGCCGCACAAGCAGGCGCAAAAAAAGGCCGCCCCGGATGGAGCGGCCTTGTTCGTTTGCGTCAGGGACGGCTCAGCTCATGGTCACCAGATTGGCGACCTGCTCCAGCTCGTCCGGCGTGTTGTAGACATGGGGCGAGATGCGCAGCAGCGGCTTGCCGCCGATGCGGGTGATCGAGCCCGCGAGCTTCTTGTTGGCATAAAGGTCCTTGGCGCGATCGGGCAGGCCGGGAATATCGACGGCCAGCACCGTGCCCCACAGCGCCGGATCGCCGGAGCCGATCACTTTGATGCCCTTGGCCGACAATTTCTGGCGCATCAGGGCGGCATTGGCGCGGGCGATCTTTTCGATCCCCGCATCGCCGCCCAAGGCGTCGCGCTCGTCCAGCGCCGCCAGAAGGCCCGGCAGCATCGCATCGGGACGCTGGCCCAGATATTCGAAGGCCTGCCCGTTCACCGCATCGGCGGGACCGGAGTGATAATAATCCACGCTCAGCATCAAGGGATCGAGCTCGGCGATCCGTTCCGGCTTCACATAAAGAACGCCGCCGCCGATGGGGCACATCATCCATTTGTGGGTGCTGCCCGCCAGGCTGTCGCAGCCCATCGCCGCCACATCCAGCTTCATCCAGCCTAGCGTCTGAGCCGCATCGACATGGAACCAGATATTCTTGGCTTTGCAGAAGCGGCCGATCTCGTTCACCGGGGCGATGATGCCGCCCAGATTGGTCTGGTGCGACAAGGCCAGGACCTTGGTGCGCGGGCCCGCCAGCGAAATATAGCTGTCCATCACCTCCTGCGCGGTCTTGGGCTCGTCGGCCGGGGTCGCGATCTTGACCACGATGCCTTCGGTCTTTTCCCGGCGCTTCCACCAATTGGTGTTGGACGGATGGTTTTCATGGCCGATGATGACTTCATCCCCCGCCTTCAGCCGCACGCCGCGGGTGATATTGCCGCTGGATTCGCTGCAATTGCGGGTCAGCGCGATACTGTCCGCCGACGCGTTGATGTTCTTGCCGATGCGGGCATGCGCTGTCGCCACCATGTCGTTATATTTGCGGCGATACTCTTGCGATGGATTGGCCTGCAGGGCTGCCGATTCCGCCTTTTCCGCCGCGATGGCGGTCTGGAAAGTGGGGCAGAGATTGGCGGCATTGACATAAAGAAGGCTGGGATCCAGCGCGAAGCGGGCGCGGATCGCGCCGCCCCGCATGGACTGGGCCGCAACCGGACCGGCGGTTGCCGCCGCCGCGGCAAGACCCGCCGCGCTTTGGATCAGAAGGCGTCGCGAAATATCCGTCATAAGATGTTCCTCCCCTTGGGTTGCCGAAATTCTTCGTGCGCGTTTGGCGCAAGAATAGGCACGGAATGACGGCCGCGGCCAGACCGGTCAGGCCGTTTTACGGCCCGCCAGCAAGGCACGGTCGACAGGCAGCCGCCGCAGCGGAACCCCGGTGGCGGCATAGATGGCGTTGCGGATGGCGGCGGACACGGTGGTGACCCCGGTCTCGCCGATCCCGCCCGGCGGCTCGGTGCTGGGAATGAGATGCACGTCGATCTGGGGTGTCTCGTTGATCCGCAGCATGCGGTAATCGTGGAAATTGGATTGGCGCACGCGGCCGCCATCGATGGTGATCTCGCCGAACAGCGCGGCGGTGGCGCCGAAGATCATGCCGCCTTGCAGCTGCGCGATCACCGTGTCCGGATTGACCACGGTGCCGGTATCGACGGCAGTGGTGAAGCGGTGCAGGCGCACATTGCCGTCCTCGCTCACTTCCACATGGGCGATGGTGACGATGAAGCTGGCAAAGGAGATCTGCGCCGAAACGCCCCTGCCATGCCGTGGGGGAAGCGGCGTGCCCCAGCCCGCCTTGTCCGCCGCCAGGTTCAGCGCCGCCAGAAGGCGCGGCGTCTTGGCCAAATGCCGGCGGCGGAATTCCACCGGATCGACGCCTGCCTTCTCCGCCAATTCATCCATGAAGCTTTCGATGGCGAAGACATTATTGTTGGGACCGACGCCTCGCCAGAAGCCGGTGGGAACGCCGGGCGGCTCGTGCCGCACCACATCCACCTTCAGATTGGGAATGGCATAGGGGATATCCGCGGCGCTGTCGACCGTGTCGAAATCGATATTGTGGTTGGAAGTGAAGGCGGGCGGCAGCCAGCGCGCCACCACCGAAGAGCCGGTGACGCGATAATGCCAGCCATCGATGCGGCCATCCTTTAACGTGGCCGCGACGCGGTCGTAATAGACCGGGCGGTAAAGATCGTGCTGGATATCTTCCTCGCGGGTCCACACCACTTTGACGGGCCCTTCGACATGCTGGGCGACGCGGATCGCCTTCACCACCATGTCGGGCTCCAGCCGCCGGCCGAAGCCGCCGCCGATGATCTGGTTGTGCACGATCACTTTGTCGAGCGGGACCTTGGCGGTCGCTGCAGCGGTGGATTGCACCCGCGCCGCGATCTGGGTGCCCAGCCAAAGCTCGCAGCCGCCGGGCGTCAAGCGCACGGTGCAGTTCATCGGCTCCATGGTGGCGTGCGCGAGGAACGGCATTTCGTAGCGCGCTTCGATCTTCTGGCTCGCGCCCAGCGCCTTGTCGGCATCGCCCGCCGCCTTGGCGACCAAGGCATTGCCGTCGCTGGCGGCGCGGATCCGCTTCCAGATCAGATCGGAATCGACATGGCCGTTGGGGCCCGCATCCCACTCGATCTTGCAACTGTCCAGGCCCTTCTTGGCCGCCCACATGTGATCGCCGACCACCGCCACCAGATCGTCCAGCACCACCACCTGCTGCACGCCCGGCACCTTCTTGGCCGCGCTGTCATCGACATGGCGCACCTTGCCGCCGAAAGCGGGGCTGGCGGCGATGGTGGCGAATTTCAGCCCGGGCAGCATCACATCGATGCCATAGACTTCACGGCCATTGACCTTGTTGGGCGTGTCCAGCCGCTTCAACGACTTGCCGATCAGCTTGAAATCCTTTGCCGACTTCAGGGGCGGATCGGCGGGGGCCGCGCCGTTGGCGCTTTCGGCCAGCGCGCCATACCCGAGCTTGCGACCGGTGGCGGTGTGGATCACCTGGCCGTTATCCGTAGCACAGCTTGTGGGATCGACATTCCATTGCCTGGCTGCCGCCTGGATCAGAAGCGCGCGAGCGCCCGCCGCCGCCTTGCGCATGGGCAGCCAGAAAGCCCGGATGGAATTGGAATTGCCGGTCGCCTGCACGCCCAGCATGGGATTGGCATAGAGTTTTTCGTTGGGCGGCGCGGCTTCGACATGGATATTGTTCCAGTCCGCGTCCAACTCCTCGGCGATCATCATGGGCAAGGCGGTGAAAACACCTTGTCCCATCTCCACCTGGGGAATGATCAGCGTGACCTTGCCCGCCCGGTCGATGCGCAAAAATGCGTTGGGCGCGAAAGGACCGCCGGCCGGCGGCGCGCCTTGTTCCACATTGGCGGCCAGATTGGCGGCAAGCTCGGCCGCCGATGCCGGCAGATGAAACGCCAGCACAAAGCCGCCCGCCAATCCGCCGGTCAGCAGGGTGCGCCGTGATGGAATAATCTGGGAAGAAGCAAGCCGAGCCATGCGGACCCCCGGCGGAAATGCCGGATAAACGCTATCACGCCGCCGCCGGGCCGTCGACGCCCAAAGCTTCAGTCGCCTTCGGCGTGCACCGCCCGTTTGAGGACGGCGTAAAGCGCCGCCAGCGCGCAGCCTGCCAGGATGCCGGTGGTGAGATCGACAATTAAAGTAAGCGCGAATGTCACCAAAAGGACCGACGATTCCCGCCAGTAATTCATCAGCCGGAGGAATTCCTCCTTCTCCGCCATGTTCCAGCACACCACCACCAGGACGCCCGCCAGCGCCGCCAGCGGCACATAGCTGGCAAGGTCCGCCGCCGCCAGGATGAAGACCAGCAGGAAAGCCGAATGCATCATGCCCGACACGGGCGTGCGCGCCCCGGCGCGGATATTGGTGGCGGTGCGGGCGATGGTGCCCGTGACGCTGATGCCGCCGAACAGGGCCGACACCATATTGGCGATGCCTTGCGCCACCAGTTCCATGTTGGAGCGGTGTTTGCGGCCGGTCATGCTGTCGGCGACCTTGGCCGACAAAAGGCTTTCCACGCCGCCCAGCAAAGTGAAGGACAGCGCCGACGGCAGCACTTTCCACAACAGCGCCAGGCTCATGGCCGGCGGATGGGGTGTGGGCAGTCCATGCGGCAAGCCGCCGAAGCGGGTGCCGATGGTTTCCGCCGGCAGATGCAGCAGCGCCACTGCCACAGAGGCGAGCATCACCGCGATCAACATGCCCGGCCAGGTGGGCCGCCACCAGCGCAGGACAAAGATCAGCGCCGCCGAACTTAAGCCCACCGCCAGCGCGGACGGATTGAGCGTGGGCAAGGCCTGGGACAGCGCCGCCAGCTTGGGAAAGAAAGGTCCGGGTTCCGGCCCCGCCAAGGTGAGACCGACAAAATCCTTCAGCTGGCTGGCCAGGATGGTAACGGCGATGCCGCAGGTGAAGCCGACCGTCACCGCATGGGGAATATGACGGATCAGGGACCCAAGCCTCAGCGCCCCCATCAAAGTCAGCATCAGGCCGGACAGAAGCACGGTCAGCAGCAGCCCTTCCAGGCCCAGCTTGGCGCCCGTGGCCGCCACCAGCACGATGAAGGCGCCCGCCGGCCCGCCGATCTGAAAGCGGCTCCCGCCCAGCGCGGAAACGACAAAGCCGCCCACGATGGCGGTATAGAGTCCCCGTTCCGGTGAAACGCCCGAGGCCACCGCGATCGCCATGGATAGCGGCAGCGCCACGATCGCCACGGTCAGTCCCGCCAAGAGGTCCTTTTGAAACAGCGCGGGCGCATAGCCTTCACGCAGAATGGTGACGAGTTTGGGCTGATAAAGATGCGCGGTGGCAGTGCCGTCAGGCATGGGGGTTCGCTATGGAATCATCACATGCTCTCCAGCCTATAAAGACGGGGGCACAGGCGGAAGCGGACCGATTGCCGCCCGGTTTGAGCGGGCGGCGGAAACCGCCTAACCTTTGGCGCATCGGGTGGAGAACGGCATGAAATATGGGATTTTCGGAGCTTTTCTGTGCCTGGCCTGGGCCGGCTTTGCCGCCCCCGCCATGGCAGATTGCGCGGTCAAGCCGCCGCCGGACCTCGTCACGCCCGGCACGCTCACGGTCGGCTCCAACATGTCCACGCCGCCCCAGATGTATATCGACAAGGGCGAACCCGCCGGTTTCGAGATCGATCTGGCCCACGCCATCGCCGGCACCATGTGCCTCAAGCCCCAATTGGTGAACATCGCCTTTGGCGGCCTCTTCCCCGGCCTGGCGGCGAGGAAATTCGACTACATCACGTCGGGCCTGGGCATCACGCCGCAGCGCGAACAGGTGTTCGACTTCGTGCCCTATCTGGCGGGCGGCATCCAGCTGGTGGTGCGCAAGGACAGCAAGCTGCACTTCAAGGACGAGACGCAATTGTGTGGCCACAGCGTCGCCACCATTTCCGGCACCACCCAGGCCAAGGCCATCGAGCGGGTCAATCAGACGCTTTGCAAGCCGGGACAGAAAATCGATCTCAAATATTTTCCCAGCTTCAACGACACGGTGATGCAGCTGCGCAAGAAATCCGCCGATGTCGCCTTCGTGGACTGGTCCTTCGCCGCCTATGTCACCAACCTGATGCCGGAACTGGCGTTGGGCAGCCCGATCATTTCCGGTCGCCCGGAAGTGCC
>Ga0105237_10004694_pt1 | contig 15725 bp, 21 predicted proteins | sample KBSC24metaG_FD_81520 | JGI IMG/M metagenome (GOLD analysis project Ga0105237, IMG submission 81520) | Corn rhizosphere microbial communities from Kellogg Biological Station, Michigan, USA - KBS C2-4 metaG | ecosystem: Host-associated > Plants > Roots > Rhizosphere > Soil | place: Michigan, USA... | reverse complement strand
CCTTCTAAGCCCTCCGTCATCTCGCTCGGCATGGAAATGATCGGCGCATCCTCGACGCCGAATTGCTCGGCGATCTGCTGCGATCCGACCTGGGCGACGAACAATCGGGCCACGTCTGCGCTCCTTTCTCGACTCGGCTTGATCGAGGTTTAGCACGAATCTGTTGCCGGGTGTTCCGTTTTTGTTCTAGCCTTCTTATCCGCCGCCGAGTCGGCGATTCGACATTCAAGGAGAACGGCCGTGCAGCATGACCCGCTGCTGCGCGCGATGGCGCGCGAGACATATGAGGCTTGCTACCCAACGGAGGATTGGGCGCCCGTCCGATTTGAGGAAGCGGAGCGGCTGGGCACAATCCACTATCGGCAGGCAGTCGAGGCCGCGCAGAGGTCGCGAGCGCTCGCCGCGGCGAAGGGGGAGCAGCTTCCGCTTTTTGAGGTGGCGTAATGCAGGTCATCTCCCACGACGAGCTCCGCATGCGCATCGCGATCAAGCTTCAGGTGCTCAAGCCGTACAAGAAGAGCGAGTTAGGCATCGTCAGTCCAGTAACGCTCGCCGAGGTCGTGAACTCGGTGATGGAAGTGCTCAATCGCACGATTGTCGTGCGGCCGGACTATCTCCCTGGTCAGCAACGGCCAGGGGTGTTCGGCGTGGACGAACCTTGGCCCGCCGGCTGCGAGCCGCGGGGCGGGGGCGGCTGATGTGGCGCACTACGGGCGCGATGGGAGTCCGCTGCCGACGAACCTGCTTGAGGCGGCCGCTTGGCACTTTGCAGTCGTCGCGACATGCCGACGATGTGCGGCCTGGGGCGTGTTCGATCCGCATGCCTTGTGGGCTCTCTTTGAACGCCGCGGCTGGGACGTCGGAATGCAGAGCGTTTCGCGGCGGCTGCGTTGCAAGCGCTGCGGTGCCGGCGCGTTCGTGTCGTGGTCGAAGGATCGCGAGCCGACGGTGATTTTGCCTATGCCTAGCGAGAGGCAGTGGAAGCGGGCTTTGAGCAGGTTGCGGAGTTGAGCGGAAAAAAGGCCGCAATCTGCACGCCACCTTTAACCAATTACTACTATGGCTAACGCTGCCAGACGACGGGCAATGCCTGCGATGACGTGAGTAGATGCGTCCATATCGGCGACAACTGCTCCTTGACGAGTTGGACATAGTCGTAGAGCCATGCGTCTTGGGGGGCAGGTGAATGGCCAAGGACGTTGACGGGAAATCCCCGTCGTTGAGAGAGAATCTTAACTCGACGATCTTGTCACGGCTGCAAAGAGTGTGGCTTGGTACCAAGTTGTTTCGGGCAATATTCTTTGCCGGTGCGGCGGCAGTTGCGGGTGTATGTCAGTACACTACTTGGCCTACCAACCAGCCGCCTAACACATCGCAAGTTATTGGCATTTCCGCTACAGTCGTGGTTTTCTTAGCTGCTGCGCTCGCGGTGTTTATCGACCAAGACGCTACGAACGAAATAGCGATCGCCCAACGGGCCGTCCACAGGGCAGAGGACCTTCGTGAACGTCTCGAGGACACCCTACGCGTTTGGCCAAACGTTGAGCGAATGGTGGCCTTACACCAGGCAATTAGCCTATTCCGTGACCACATCGAGAGCGCGTGCGTCGCCATGGTTGGCGACGAGTCCAACCTGTTGTCCAGCATGCTGACCTTGGGGAAACGTCAGTTGCCATCTGCGGCCGGGTTTTCCTACGCCGACCAATGGACCATCTGCCTATACCGCGCGGAACAGATCAAGGGCGATTGCAGATTCGAACTGAAGTTGATCGAGCATGTCAGGGCGATCGACTGCGCAAAAGATGAGGCCAGAGTTTGGCCGGAGGGCCGGGGCGTGGCCGGAATTGCCTTCTCAAACTCGTCGGAAGTGCTCATTGAAGATCTAACATCGGAGGCCGCGAGAGCCGTATTTAAGCCCTCCGGCATGGAACGAACTTATGATGACGATCGCTACCGTTCGATGGTTGCCATCCCTATATTGGTCCAAGGTAACGACAAGCCGTGGGGTATGGTAACGGCCACGTCATCGAACGTCGGCCACTTTAACCACGACCCTGAGGACGGCTTAAAGCCTGTAGAAGCCATGCGGGCGCTATCACGGTATGCCGCGCTGGCCGTAGCGGTGGTGGAGTCTCGGAGACGGGCTTCGCAGCCCCCACCGACTACGACTATCGCGAAACCTTAGGTTCAGCTAAAAGGGAGCAAGCAGTGGAAATGAAAATGGACATTAACGGCTTCACGGTTACGGGCGCTGATCTCGACAAGGAGATCGAACTCCTGGTGGCCAAGCGCCTCAAAGGTGAGTTGAAAGAAGGGGATCAATATCTCCTAGATCGACTTGTCGCGCGACGGGCCGGCGGAATGATACCGGTTCGGCGGCCCAGCCCATCGAAGGTTTATCGATTCGCCTAGGAATTGCTGACGCTCGCCGAAGATCAGATTCAACGGCGATCAAGCGATTGGCCGCCGACTGACCACCCCAAACGTTGGGAGACGACTTAATTCGCCGTCTTCCCCTCTTGCTCCTTCACCTGGCGAAACACCGCCTCAAGCGATCGGGCCGTTTCCGCAAATTCCCTGCCCAGCGCCCCGCCAAGCCCATCCAGGTCAACCGGCCCGCCACCAACCAGGCGGGCCGCAGCGAGGGACGACAGGCAGCGCATTGCCCCGATCATGGTTGGCACGAATACCTCGTCATCGACCGGCAAAGTATGCCCGTCCGCGGACAGGCTAAAGAGCGCCTGGCCAAGGGCCACACGCACGTTCTCGGTGTAATTCTCGGTCTCTTCCTGGGTCATGGCGCAGTTGCTCCGAGCGAACAGCTATTAACGCCTGGGCATGAAAAACGTCCCGCATCAGACCCCGGTCGCCATTACGAGCCGGAATAGGGCGCTAAAGCCAGCGCGCGACGCCGCCGTGCCAAGAACATGTACCCCGGTGGCTTTCGCTAAAGCTCCACGAGCCATCGCGGCACTTCGCGCTCGCGCCCGCCGGCGCGCGAGCGGCCTGCATCGGGCGATGTATACGATGACCACTTCGCGCCGTGTAAAAATCTGACGAAGAGCCATAGCGGTAGCCGTAGCGATAGTGTTGGCGAGCGTCTGACGTTGCGGGTCCCGCGATGGCGACCAATGCAAGAGCGGTGAATAACAATCTCATGGCTTCCCCCTCATTGCAGAACTTAGCTCGCCGATGACCGCGTTTCGCTCATTCGCCTTTGATCGACCAGTGAATGCCTGGCAGGGAATAGCTGTACGGCTGCGCGTTGCCCTCCGCGTCCTTCTGAACCGTAAAGCGGCCGCGCCGCTGGGCGAGACGGCATGTCGCGTCGTCGAGAGAAGCGTTGCCACTCGACGCCGTCACGCGGCAGCCAACTACCTTTCCTGCAGTATCAACGCTGAGCAACAGCGACACGCTCCCTTGTGCGCCGGCGCGCTTCGCGTCGGCCGGATAATCGTCATCGGTGAACCAGCTACCGGGATTGCCCTTTGGGCCTCCTTTGATCGGCACACCCGCGGGGCCAGGCTCCCCACTCGGCTTGGCGAATGGATCGTCGGCGATATCGGCATATCTGCGCTTCTCCGCATCCGCGGCAGCGATGTCCGCACGCACCTTCGCCAGGCATTGCTTCGCCGCTGCGATCGCAGCGCCGCTCCCGCCGAGTGAAAGGCGATCGACTAAAACGTCGCCTTTCAAAATCACCAGATTCGGCGAAGCGGCGAAATCCCTAAGAAATTCAGGCCCAAATTTTGTGGCGAAGGACTTCTTGTTCGCATATTTATCGCTGACGCCGACGGCGACACCATCCGAATACACGCGGCCGTTGACGCCGAATATCAGATCAGTTTTTTCGCCTTTTTCGATGCTCCATTTTTCGTTGCCTACAACTAAAAGAGCATCGCCATTCATCTCGAGGAACAGCGACAACTCGGTTGAGCCCTTCCCCTCATACTCAAGGTGAATGGCGCAATCGTCGGCATATTCGAATACATCCCAGCCCGCCGTTCGCGGCCAGTCTCGCGCGTCCGCGCTCTGTGTCACTGTTGCGCTGGCAGCAAGAGCCAGTCCGAATATGGCCGCCCTCACGCCGGCCGAGCGATTTGCGCCAAGCCTCGGCATCTTCAACGACTGTACCTTCGGGCGGTATCTGCTTCGCCGCCCGTTCCCGCAAACGCCATGATCCATGCAATCACGACCAGCACCGGGTGCGAGTTCCAATACGCTAGGCTCAAAACCGCAACCAGGAAGTGCGGGGCAACGAGCCAACCCAACCACGCCAACCAACCGAAAGGTGTCGAAGCGAAAAGGAGCAGCGTTATCCGCGGGAAGAGCGCCAAGCCGACGAGGAACCAAATTCCGTGATTGCCGACGCTCATCGAGTTCCCCCTGTTAAGCAATCAGCATGCGTATCGGCACAAGGGTGTCAACGATCCGGGGCGCCATAGGGTGTGTTTTTGGCCCAATGTGGACCCAATGACATCGCTGCCTACCGATGCGGCCATTCAATCGCGAACCCGCCCGCGACCATGTACTCGCTCAGATCCATACCGTTAACGCTGCAGCGCGCCACAGTTCGGCCATAGCGATCGCGAGATGACCCGCCGCGGGGCGAGGCCGAAACAGGCGTACATTCTATGTCTTGCCGGCCGACAACCTCGACCAGCGCGGCTTTCGCCTCGAATGGGTCACCTGGGGCGCAGCTACGGCCGCGCCGGCAATGCCCCGGCATCTCGGGGGCATCGATCCGAGCGAGACGCACGCGAGGGCCGCGGGCGCATTGCAGCGTGTCGCCGTCAATCACGTAGGGAGCGTGGCAGACGAAATTGGCTGGCAAAATTGGCATTTGCGCGCCCTACGGCGCCGCTAATCCTTTGTCATCGGCTCGTGCCCGCGGTCGCGCAATTCAACCAAAATGGACATTCATAGGCTTGACGAGTGCTCGCCGCCGGATCGACGGTGCCGGCGGGGGTAGCAATGTCTCGAGGTCGCCAGGCGCCGCCTGATACCGGATGGGTGATTGCGGGCGTAATGCTGGCAATCGGCTTTGCGTTGGGCCGGTGCAGCGTCACCACGCCACAGCCGTCCGCGCCCGCCGCACTGGCCGGCATTGCACCGGGACCTACGTCAAGCGCGGCCGCGCCGGCGTTCTATGCCAACTGCAGCGAAGCGCGCGCGGCCGGCGCTGCTCCTATCTATGCGGGTCAGCCCGGCTATCGCGGGGGCCTCGATCGCGACGACGATGGGATCGCATGTGAATAGGCGCTTGGCTCTCTCAATGCGGCAGCATGAGGTCGAGCTGACCGCCGGCTTCACGAGAAATAGGGACCTGCAACGATGACACATACCAAACGATCGACGTTCGCGGTTGCGCTCATTTCGCTCTTTACGGCCCATGGTGCAGCGGCGCAGCGGGCGAAGCTCGACGTGCCAGTGATCATCAAGGCTAGCGACCTTGACCCTTGCAGCAATGGTGTCGTCGTTGGCCTTGATCCGCGTGGCGACGGTTTTCTGGCCGTCAAATCGGGACCCGGCTTGCGCTATCGCCGGGTCGACAAGCTGTTCAATGGCGAAAAAGTCTACGTCTGCGGCCGCCGCGGCGATTGGCTAGCGATCGTGTACTCGCGTCGTAATTCCGGGTGTGGTGTGACCAGTCCGTGGGTGCGAACTTTGCCATACACAGGACCATGCGCCGTGGGTTGGGCGCATCGCCGGTGGATCGAAATTTGGGCGGGCTAACGAACGATCTTGGGGGCTAAATGAAAATACTTGGTATCTGGTTGCTGATAGTCGGCGCGGCGATCGCAGCCGGTTCATTGCTTATGCCGACCACGGCCCCCATCGAGGTGCCGTCCGGCACGCTGTACGGGCTGCCAACGCGATCGGACGTCTACAATCTAGGCCTGTTAAGAGATCAATCCTTCGTTTTCATCGTCGGATGCGCGCTAGCGGTTTTAGGCGGCGTCCTCGCGGCGATTGGTCACCTCGGCAAGCAACTATTTCGGCCTGCGGAAAAGACCGACACGCCAGCACAGCTTGCGCACCCTTCGCCCACATCGGCCACGCCTAGTGATACACCCACTTCGGTGGATAGCGCCACCGACGGGCCCAATAGCGAAATCGGATGGATTATTGGCGTGGGCGCGGTCGCCCTGCTGATCGCTTTCTTCGCAATCGTTTTCGGACAATTGTCCCACAACTCGAGTGCGCCGGCGACGAACATTACCGACATGAATGTCACCGACGAAGTCGTCGATAACATGTCGCCGGCTGATGCCGGCGCGCTGGCCACCCCAATTGCGACCCCCTCCCCGAAAGCCATCGAGACACCTGAGGCCCCGCCAGTCGAAGATGACAGCGAGATAGGCCGCGACAATTGGGAGGGTGAGTGAGGGAGCTAGCCTCTCGGCCTTTTGCCCCAAAACCACCTTGCGAAATGAACAGCGACGCCAAGCGCGCTAAGCGCGACCATCCAGAAGCCGAGCTCTGCGAGGAATGCGCCGAGGTTCATGCGTGCTTCTCTCCTTTGGCAGATAGTTTCAGGTAAGGTTGCTGCGCCCGAAAACGTGACGAAACCCCTCGAGATCAAATCGCATAATCGGCCGGCTGGTCCGCCTTACGCAAGCGCCACGATCCGCTTGAAAAGGGCGCGCATCTGGTTCGACTTGAACCGCTTGTTGGCGCGGCGAGACAAGTGGGTGCCGTCGTTATAGGCCGCGTTCGGGTTCAGGATGTCCCACTGACATTTCACCGGATCGGAATTGTAATAGGCGTAGAAATCATAGATCGGGACGTTTAGGCCCCAGCCGACAGCTCGCCCTTGCTCCGTAATCTTGTCCGAAAGCGCGCGTGCGAAGGTTGCCGTGGTCGATTCGGGATCGGTGAACAGCACAACACTTCCGCTCAACTGCGCGTTGGTGATGATCGCGGTCGCCTGCTGGTTGTACGTTGCCCAGGCCGTGCCGCCGGAGTTCATGTCGTTGGTGTCGTCGCCGCAGCCGAACCACAGCGAACAGCCAAGCACGCGGACGGGATAAGCGTAGCTCGACTCAACGTCGGCATCTAGCGACAGGTTGCCGACGGGGTAGCCGTTGGCGCCGCCGTTGAAGAACACGAAAGATTTCGCGGCCGGATTGTAGGCATAGCAAAGGCACAGGTGGACCGGATTGCCGACCGCCTTGATGCTCCACGCATTGCTGGCGAGGGTGGTGTCGTAGGTGCGGACGATGAGCGCCTTAGTCCACATGCTGGCGCTGGTCGTGTTGGTCGTGTTCGAGACGCTGTACGTCCCGTCACCGCCAGCCGTGCCGCTTAGCTGGGCAAGAATTGCCGAGCCGCCGATAACGCCGGTCGTGAGTGCCAGCCTGTCACCGACTCGGATCGTCCCGGTCGTCCCGGTCGTCGTCAGCACGCCATTCGTAATCGACCCCGTGAAGGCGGCCGAAGTGGTGCCGTTGCTCGTGACGCCCGTTTCATTGGCGACGATCGGCGTTATTCCGCCGTCGATCGACACCTCGGCGCTGCCGCGGCTGGTCTTGTCAGTATAGAAATAGGCGATGAGCCGGCTATTGGAGCGGCCCGGCGTAAACGTAAGGACAGTCCCCGCCGGTATGACGACATAAGTCTTGCCGAAATCGACATCGACAGCGGTCGGCGCGGTCCCGGTATAGGTGATCCGGGCGTCGTGCTTCATCGTGCCACCGGAGAACGTCGCCGACCCGGTGCCGCAGAAGGCTTCCGCGACGCTGTAGCCGTCGGTTTCGAGGTCAGCGAGCATCTGCGATGCCCAGCTATTGGACCGAATATCGGTATCGCCCGTCAGGCCGACGCCGCCCTCATGGGATGGGCCGATGATCCCGACCTTTACGTGGTCGATCACGCCCGCGCGTAACTGGTGCACCGATGCGAGAAATTTCGAGAACTGCGTCGGCCCGACATAATTCTTGAGCAGGGTGTCAAGCGCCGGCGCGGGCTGCGACGTGTAGGCATTCCAAAGCTGCTCGTCGGTTAAGCGGGCAACAGTGTCGTATTCCCACCAGCCGATGCAGCCGTTGAGCACTTGCTGACCGGTAGTACCACCAGTCCCCTTCGGCCCTCCAAGCGAGGCCGAGGTGATCGCGACGCCGCCGTTTTTTGCGAAGGGGTGCGATGTCTCGAATCTGCTGCCGCCACCGAAAGTCATCGTTGCGGTCGCATCCCAGGTGCGCCCCACGGTCGCGCCCTTCGAGAAGGTGTCATTGCCAAGGTCGCTGCTCGTGTTGCTGCCGCCGTCAGACATGGTGACCTTCGTGTTGGTGTTCACGAACCACTTGCCGGCGTTATTGAACCCGAGGAAGAACGGCGGCGCGCCATAGTTCCGGGTGTTCTGGTCAGAGATACCCATTAGCAGGTAACCCTGCGGCGACTGCATCGCCGCAAGGAAGGCGGAGCCCGCCGGGATTTGATCCGCTTCCCGGGTCGCCTGCGAAGCGATGTAGGGCACCGCTTCCGTCTCGGAAGGCGAAGACGGGTTATAGACCACGTTTGCCTTCGCAATCCCGCCCGACGGCGTCAGCGTGATCGTGCCCGCGGTCGTAATGTTGATATACTGCGGAGCGCCGGCGTCGCCCGCGAGGGAGCCGAACCCGGTGCCGACGGCACCGCCGGTTGACCCCGGCGCGCTGGTATAGGTGCTGCCCGATGGCCCCCACGCTGTCACGGCGATCCAGCCGACAGGGACGGTGACCGTCTCCGCCACTGGTGCGCCGGGCGCTGCGAGCAACTGCTGCGCGCGCGTGAACGCAAACAGGCCCTTGCCTGGCCGGATTACGGGTGTGTTGATAGGGTAACTGGTCGGAACATAGGTGTAGGGGTCGCTTGCCAGCATGTCGGTCGACACGCTGTTGCGGGTTACTGTCGCCTGCGTCGTGGGCAGAGTTGCGCCGGCGGTACGGAGGTCGGTGCGCACCCGAGTGGACGAGGGAATCGATCCCCGGGCAGCCGGCGCCCCCGCCGGCCATCCGATCGCGGTCTTCGGCCCATACAGGTAGCCGCTATCCAGATCATAGTAGAAGGCGCCCGGCGAGCCGACGTTTGATCCTGGCGGGCCATGGCCCTCGATATACGTGGCCGCTCCGGTCGGCACGCTGCCCGCGCTCGTTGCCGCCGCAGTCGCCGAACTTGCGGCCGCATTCGCATACCCCTGCGCGGTAGCGATGAGGGCGTTGATCGCCGTAGTCGCGGTCGTCTGCGCAGCCGTAACGGCATTGACGGCCGTTGTCTGCGCCGCGGTGATCGCCGACAACGCAGCGGTCTTCGCCGATGCCAACTGCGCCGTCGCCCACGCCAGCAGATTGGTGCGCTTGGCATTGCCGGTGCCGTCAACGACAATGGCATTTTCGGTACCGTCAGGGCTCGTGACGAGCGGAAGAAGCGCGACCTTCATGCGAGTTCGAGCCAGGCCGTGCCATCGTCGAGCGTCAGCACCTCACCGTTTTCGTCCTCGAGGTAATCGGGTGCCGCGGAGCCGGACGGCGGCGCATCCTCATCGGATGGATGGGTCGCGTGTTGCGTGGAGTCGGGGTTCGTCGTCATGACGAAAAGTTGCCCCGGGCGCCGAAAAACTCCCGGACGCGTTCAATGGCGGTGGCGGCAAAACTTGCTATCTGCCCGGATGATCGGCCGCCGTGGAAACAAGCCTAAGTTTCTATTTTTTTATGATTTTTTTCCGACCGGGCTCACTAACCAGTTTCAATAGAAACAAGTTTGAAAATTTCATTTGATCTAGAATTCCTCTGCGCTTCGCGCGATACCCGCACCGGGCGGTGGCCCGGGAGGACCCAGACCGTTCTAAGTCATTGAAAAGGAATATAACTGATCTTCAACTGTGTTGATCAAATAGACCTCGTTCAAACTGGACCAATATTCTCTTTCAACGGAGAGCCAAAAGTGTTGCCATGCCAATGTTATTGGAGGTGAAGCATGACTGACCCACTTTTTGGCAAACAATGGAAGATGAGCCGCGCGGCAAGTGCGTTCAGCACTGCATTTTCCCCAGAAACCGAGACGCGCCTCTACGAGGAACGTCCAAATGGTTACAAATTAACGGTTTCCGGTGTTCACGGCGGAAAAGAATATAGTTGGGGTTACGAAGCATACCATGACGGAAAGCCCTATCCCGTACATGGCCGAGATGACGTCGACTCGATCACGATTTTCCGCCTCAACGATGCGCGCACCGTTGGTTTTTTCGAGTTAGCCGGTTCTGTGGCCGGCCCTTATGCGCGTAGACTATCGGATGACGGGAATAGTTTGACTGTCGAAGCTGCTGGCCGGCGGGACGGGACGCCATTCTATGATGTGATCAACTACCATCTCTAACAATTACGACTCATTCTCGGCGCCACTGGACCAGGTGAGCGGACATCCGGACACGACCGGACATATCTCATTTTGTCCATGTCCGACCTAAGTCCGAAGACCGGACAGACAGGACACCCCCCTATAGGGGTGTCCTATGTCCGGGCGGATGGGTACCTAACATTACCCACGTAGGCGATCCACCTACGCCGGCCTATTGTCGGCAATGAAGCACAGCCCTTATTATCGTTACATGGTCGACGACAGCCGAACTCTTCTCGTTTTTCCTGACACGAATGTCTTGATTCAAGGGCGGCCGCTCCGCGACATACCGTGGTCGGAATTAGGGCGGCCAGAAATTGAATTAATCATATGCGGCCCGGTTATCCGGGAACTCGACCGCCTAAAGAACAAGGGGGGCCGCGCCGGAAAAGCGGCTCGAGCAATGAGCACGGTAGTTCGTGGACTGATGGCAGAGCCCACCAAATCCGACGTCATTCACCCAGTATCTCCGCGCGTCGTGCGCCGCCTGATATCTGCGTCCGCTGCGCGCAGCCCCACGCGGGTCGGCCTCGACCTCAACCATGACGACCAAGCCATCATTAATCAGGCGCTGGCGAGTTTGGACGCCGGTGAGGACGCTGTACTGCTAACAGACGATAACTTTGCCGCGATGACGGCCGAAGAATTCGGCCTTCCGGTGATGATGTTGCCAGCCCATTGGCTTAAGCAACCTGAGGCCGATGACAGCGAAAAAGAGATCGCGCGGCGCGACGCCGAAATCGCCCGCCTCAGGGCTACCGAGCCCCAGCCTGTGCTGCAGTTTGTCGATGATAACGGCACGCCCTTGGATCGCCTAGACGCGACTATGCCTCGCTACGTGGCGATTAAAAAGGAAGACGTCGACCGTCTCGTGGATCGCATCGCGCAAGCCGCACCGCTGGTCGACGTTCGCGAGACGCCGCTACCAAAACCGTTGACCGCTCCACGAACGCTTCAAGAAGAAATTGCACGTCTCGTAACAGTGCATATGCCGGTTACGCCGGTGACAGCCGCGGAGATTGAGCAATACCAAGCTGACTACAAAACTTGGCTGGGCGACGCTCGCGCCAAGATCGCCGAGTTCCATATTGAATGGAATCGCAGACGCGATTGGCCTCGAGCAACATTAGAGGCTGTCAATGTTGGGTCGCGACCGGCCAATTCAGCTTTATTGGAAATTGAGGCAGCAGGGCGGTTTGTACTCTCAAAAGCCTCAAATCGTGGCGAGGCAACTAGCGACGACGCAAACGCCCTTGAATGGTTGTCCTTGAGGCCGCCGCCTAAACCGCCCCGTCCACGCACCGGGCTCGATGAGTTCCATCACCAGTTAGCTGCGATTACGGGGCCCGTTCCGTTGTCACCCGGCTTTGGGTTGCGTCGGCATGACTTCCCGAGCGATGCCGACGCATTTTTCTGGCGCAGTGGCCGGGATAAAGCGGTGCGCACACTGGAAATTACCTGCAAGACCTGGCGGCACGGGCGGGTTGCGGATTGCTTGGCTTTTCAATGCTTCGCCGGCGATACCGCCGATCTTGGTGGGCAATTGATCGCGAGGCTCAGTGCAGCAAATTTGGGCAAGGCAGTTGAGGTCAGAATACCAATTCGCGTCAAGTTTGTGGATAAGTCGATCCTCCCGCAAGCCGAGGAAATGGTAGCAGAATTTGAGCGGCAGCGGCGTTGAATTTTGGCCCGACCGCGATCACCGGAGTCGCCGCATTACTGCTATCCGTTTGGCACCCACACCATCAAAGTCCGGTCATCGGTCGCGACGCGCCCATCATTGATCGCAACCTCGAGAGCCCGTGTCCAAGCCTTCCGAATTGTGTCAGGCTTGCCGTCCGGTCGCGCCGCGCAGAACATCAGTCGGGCCGTTTGGACCCTGGCGCGCTTACCGCCCTCTTCCGCGATCGCCTTCTCGACCGCGTCCATGAAATCGCGACCTGACTTGGTTAGGCCATTTGCGTCAACGGCCGGCGCAACAATCGGCTCGACAACGCAGGTAGTGACGACATCGCCATCCTCGTCGACGCCAGTCGGTACCGTTCGCAAGCGATAACCAAACTCGCTGCCCGCGTCGCCGTCGCGCAACTTAGTAATTGCGATGCGGCGTGGCGCGCTGCTCGGCTTCGCCTTGGCGCCAGTGAAGCCCGGCACCGATACGGCCAAAATGACATCTGCGGCCGCAGGCAGCGCATTCGATCCCCGTGCGCCCTTTTCGAGCTCCTTCCCGGGATGGTGGACAACCAACGTGAGGAAATCGCCTTTCTCAGATTCGCTGATCAGCGGTTTGAGCGCGTGCCCGGCGTCAGCCGCACTGTTTTCGTCGCCACCGCCAAGAGCAGCATGCCATGTGTCGAGCACGACTAGCGCCAGCCGGTCGCCACCGGCCTCAAACGCCGCCTTCGCCGCCCGGATGGTTTGCATCAAAGGGTCAGGACTACCATCGCGCGAGAGGTCAGGGGCTTCCGTGACGATGCGGATGGGGGCTCGGCGCGGCTTAGCGCCGGCCAGCCCCGCGGCGGCGATCGCTCCACCGAGTTCGGCGTTCGCTGCTTGGAAGCGACGAGTAACACTGCGCCCACCTTCGGCGGCGATATACAGCACGCCACCTCGCTTCACCTTGGCGCCGAACAGAGGCAACCCCCATGCAACGCAAAGCGCGCTGTGGACCGCCGCAAAGCTCTTACCCGCGCCGCTCTCGCCGAACAAAAGGCCGATTCCGACGCGCGGCAGCAGACCCTTAGCGAGCCAGGCCGGCGGCGAAGTCTCGGCGCTGGGATCGAAATCGATATATGCGAGCCCGCGCAGGTGCGCCGGCATATTCTCCGCAGCCGACCACATCGCGGGGTTGGACAGGCTAGCGGGGCGCCAGTCACCGCGCGGACCGGGACCGGTCGCGATGACCGCGGCCGGGCGAGGCTGTTGGTCCGTCATTTCTTGTTCGAGCACTGGCGCTCTCCGCCGCGCTTTGGCGCGCTGAAAATCCTCGAGCGCCATCCACGCCCACGATTGCATGAGTGTTGCCGGTTCATCGGCGCACGCTCCCGGTGCTTCGCCGATGACGATGTCGACCAGATCCGCAGGGGGAATGTCCGCTGCGCGCGCGGCCGCTTCGATAAGCGCGCGAACGTCGAGATTGTCGTTGTCGGCCTGGACCTCGATCCAACCGCCTGCGCCGTCGGACTGCAAGACAGTGTCAGCGGCGGCTTCCATGTATCGGCGGACGGCTGCGCGAGCTCGGTCGCGAAGTCCCTCGGTGAAACCGGCTATCAGTGGTCCGACAGGAACGCCCTTCTTGGCGCCAACGCGGTCGGCGAGCCGGGGGATATCGTGGGGCGCGTATAGGCCATTGAGGCCACCTCGCCGAAAGTCGGCGGCTAGGGCAATTGCGTTCACAGAGAACGCCTAGGCTTCGTCGGCACTGGTGTTTTCCTTGGTGAGTAGCGATCGGCGTGTGGCGCGCCGTAAGAAATTGAGCGGCCCGGCCGAGAGTGATGACTCGGCCGGGCCGTTTCGATTCAATCGAGTTTGAGTGGACGCGATTCAGCGTCAACGAGTTCAAAGGCGTTGATGTATCTCCGCGGGAGCCGCGCCGGTTCTGTGCGCTCCGCCGATTGCTCGACCTTCACGACCTTTCGCACAAACCCCTTCTCCGTTGGCTCGAGCTCTCCATTTTTGCCGTTCCTGTACGTATGCGGCCGGTTGCCTGCGCCATCTTCCCAGCGGATTTCGTCGCGATATTGTGCTGGATGGTGTTTGGCCGGGATCGTCCGGACAAGTTGTTCGGCATCCATGATAAACGGGCGCGAACCGCGTGCGGCGTTTAGCTTGTCGGTCGCTTTCCGGCCTTCCTCGACCTTGAGGATTGCCGCGTGGAGCTTCGCTGCCAGCCGGGGGATTTCGTTAACGATGGGAACAAGGGCATCGCGCTGCTTGATGCCTGCGGCATGCGCTGCGTCCGCCGCGCGTTCTGCAGCTTCGGCCCTTGCTTCTTCGGCCCGCTTCTCAGCAAATGCGAGAGCTTCTTGAGCGGCTGTGACACGATCGCCGAGGTCACGTTGGTCACGGCGCCACGCGTAAAGAGCATCCGCATCGTCCGACTGCGGCTTTGCCACCTCGTGATCAGACAACGCGCGTTGCGCGCGCTGCAAGGCGGCACGGTTGCGCGCGACGGCGTCGATCGCCTTTTCGGCATAGCTTTTTACGCCGATCATCGTGCGGCCTCCGCGATGCTGCGCGCTGCGGTTACGGCGGCGGGGCCGTAAATTGTCGTGCGACCACGACGCTCAGGGCCCGGAAGAAGGCCGGCGCGCGTCCAGCGCCAGAGGGTTGTGCGACCTACGCCGAGGTCGCGGGCGAGGGCTTCAGCTTGCATTGGTTCGCTCCGTTCTGAGTTGATGGGCAAACCATGGCGGGGTGAAACGAATTGGAGGGGACGTGTTTGACGTCTGTTACTCGACCAACACACCTCACACGCCGCCGAAAAGGGCAACTTGCCCCGGCACCTCTATCGATCGGCGGCGTGGCGCCGCGGACGCCGGTCTGGCTGCCGCCTCCACCGCCGGCACGTCCGCCGGCTCGGAAGCGCCGGCCAGATACGCCCCCCACTCTTCCATGAGTGCGCGGCGCTTCGCCAAAGCATCGCCGCGCCTATAGGCGCGCTCGACAGAGTCACCGACCGCGTGCGCTAGCGCCATCTCCGCGATCTCGCGCGGAAAGGTGGTCTTATCGCCTGCCCAGTCCCGGAAGGACGACCTGAAGCCATGGACCGTCTCTTCGCGCCCCAAGCGTCGCATGAGCATATCAAATGCCATGACCGATAAGGGGGCGCCTGGCTTCTTGCCCGCGAAAATGAACTCATCGGGCGCACCGACCCCAAATTGATTCAGGAGCTCTATAGCGCGCGGCGAGAGGGGCACGCGATGAGCTTTACCCGCCTTCATTCTTTCGGCCGGGATAGTCCAAAGCGCAGCGGCGAGATCGAACTCGGACCAGGTCGCGAGCCGAACCTCACCTGACCGGGAGGCACAGAGGATCAAGAACTCGAGCGCGCGTGCGCTGGTGGCGTCCCGCGCCCGCAGGCTGGTGATGAACTCGCCGACGTCGCTGTAGGGCATGGCCGCATGGTGCCCGCCCGACGGACGCTTCGGGAGCATGTGCTCCAAATTCCCCTTGAGTGCGGCTGGATTCTCGCTGCCTTTTCGCCACCCGCGCGCACGCGCCAAGTCGAGCACGTTCTCGATGTAGGTTCGAACGCCGCGGGCCGCTTCTGGCTTTTCAAGCCAGATGGGCTTCAACACGGCGAGCACGTTCTCAACTTGCACTGTGTCGACCCGATACCCGCGAAT
>Ga0105237_10004693_pt1 | contig 15726 bp, 8 predicted proteins | sample KBSC24metaG_FD_81520 | JGI IMG/M metagenome (GOLD analysis project Ga0105237, IMG submission 81520) | Corn rhizosphere microbial communities from Kellogg Biological Station, Michigan, USA - KBS C2-4 metaG | ecosystem: Host-associated > Plants > Roots > Rhizosphere > Soil | place: Michigan, USA... | reverse complement strand
GTGAGCAGGCCCGGCGCCGCCTCCATGATCACGCGATACTGGGTGGTCTCGGTGAAGATGGTCGAGACGATGCGCTGGCCGAAGGCGGAGTAGAGCGTGTCGTCCACCGAGGAGGCGGTGATGTTCAGCCGCGCCGCCGCGTCGCGATCGATCGCGATGTTGGCGGACGAGCCCTGCTGGCCGGCATCGGTGGTGACGTTGCGCACCTTGGAGACCGATTGCAGCGCCTTGACGATGCGCTGCGCCTCCGCATTCACGTCGGCGGTGTTCGATCCCTCGACCGAGAGGCGGTACTGGGTCGGCCCGCTCTCCGCGTCGATGGTGAGGTCCTGCGTCGGCTGGAGATAGAGGGTGATGCCGGGGATCTGGCCCACCGCGCGCTTGAGGCGCCGCATCACCTTCTCCTGGGAGGGATGGCCCTCCTTCAGGTTGACCAGCATCGTGCCCGAATTGAGCGCGGCGTTGTTGGAGCCGTCGACGCCGACGAAGGACGACAGCGACTGCACCGCATCGTCCTGCAGGATCGTGTCCGCCGCGCGCTTCTGCAATTCGGCCATGCGATCGTAGGAGATGCTGGAGGTGGCAATGATCCGCGCCTGCAGCTGGCCGGTATCCTGCGTCGGGAACAGGCCCTTGGGGATGACGAGGTAGAGCAGGACGGTCAGCACCAGCGTGCCGATCGCCACCAGCAGCGTCGCGAAGCGCCGCGCCAGCACGAAATCGAGCGCGCCCTCGTAGCGCCGCTCCACCCAGGTGAAGGCGGCGGCCGATCGCTGGGCGATGCGGCTCGGCTTCTCGTCGTGCGGCGCCTTGAGCCAGCGGGCCGAGAGCATCGGGGTGAGGGTCAGCGACACCACCGCCGAGATCAGGATGGTCACCGCCAGCGTGACGGCGAACTCGCGGAACAGGCGGCCGACGATGTCGCCCATGAACAGGAGCGGGATCAGCACCGCGATCAGCGAGACGGTGAGCGAGATGATGGTGAAGCCGATCTCGCCCGCGCCCTTCAGCGCCGCCTCGAAGGGCGGCACGCCCTCCTCGATGTGGCGCTGGATGTTCTCGATCATCACGATCGCGTCGTCGACGACGAAGCCGGTCGCGATGGTGAGCGCCATCAGGCTCAGGTTATCGAGGCTGTAGTTCAGCAGGTACATCACCCCGAACGTGCCCATCAGCGAGATCGGCACGGCGAGGCCCGCCACCAGGGTGGCGCGTGCGGAGTGCAGGAAGAAGAAGATCACCAGCACGACCAGCACGACGGCCAGCACCAGCTCGAACTCGACATCGTGCACCGAGGCGCGGATGCCGGTGGTGCGATCGGCCAGCACCTGCGTCTCCAGGCCGGCGGGCAGCTGGCGGAGCAGTTCGGGCAGCTGCGCCTTGATCGCGTCGGTGGTGGCGATCACGTTGGCGCCGGGCTGGCGCTGGACGTTGAGGATGATCGCCGGCGTGGTGTTGGCGAGCGCGCCCAGCCGGGCATTCTCCGCCCCCTCCACCACCTGCGCCACGTCCTTCAGGCGGACGGGGGCGCCATTCTGGTAGGTGACGACCAGGTTCTTATAGTCGTCGACCGTCTCCAGCTGGTCGTTGGCGTTGATCTGGTAGGAGCGGTTCGGCCCGTCGAAGCTGCCCTTGGCGCTGTTGGCGTTGGCATTGTCGATCGCGGTGCGCACCTGGGCGAGGCTGAGGCCGTAGCTGCTCAGCGCCTGGGTGTCGGCGCGGATCCGCATCGCCGGCTTCTGCCCGCCCGCGAGGCTGACGAGGCCGACGCCGGAGATCTGGCTGATCTTCTGGGCGAGGCGCGTGTCGACGATCGACTGCACCTGGGTCAGCGGGATGGTCTTGGAGGTCACCGCGATCGTCATGATCGGGGCGTCGGCCGGGTTGATCTTGGCGTAGACCGGCGGGGCCGGCAGATCGGCCGGGAGCAAGGCGTTGGAGGCGTTGATCGCCGCCTGCACCTCCTGCTCGGCGACGTCCAGCCCCTCGGACAGGCCGAACTGGAGCGTGATCACCGAGGCCCCGGCCGAGCTGGTCGATGCCATGCGCGACAGGCCCGGCATCTCGCCGAACTGGCGCTCCAGCGGCGCCGTCACCGTCTGGCTCATCACCTCGGGCGAGCCGCCGGGATAGAGGGTGGTCACCTGGATGGTGGGATAATCCACCTCCGGCAGCGCCGAGAGCGAGAGCGAGCGGAAGCCCACCAGGCCCGCCAGCACGATGGCGACCATGAACAGGGCCGTCGCCACCGGCCGCAGGATGAAGATGCGCGAGGGACCCATGGATCAGGCCGTCAGCCGCCGTTTCCGCCGCGGCGATGATGGCCGCCGCGCTTGCCTCCCGCGCCGGCGCCCGCCCGCTGCGGATTGTCGCCCGGCAGCGCGACCTTGGCGCCCTCGGTCAGCCGGTCGCCGCCGTCGGTGACGACCGTGTCGCCGACCGCGAGGCCGTCGGTGATCTGGACCTTGTCGGCGGCGTTCACCCCCGGCTTGACCACGCGCTGGGTGACGGTGCGGTCGGGCTTGAGCAGCCAGACGAAATCCCCGTCCGGCCCGGTGCGGACGGCCGCCGGCGGCACGGTGATCGCATTCTTCACCGTGTCGATGGTCAGCCGCACGTTGACGAACTGGCTGGGGAACAGCTGGGTGCCCGCATTGGGGAAGCGCGCCTTGCCCTTGATCGTGCCGGTCGTGGTATCGACCTGGTTGTTCAGCGTCGAGAACTTGCCGGTGTCCAGCGTCTGGGTGCGCGTGCTGTCGAGCGCCAGCGCCGGGATCTGGGCGCCCTGCGCGATCCTCTTTTCGATCGCGGGGGCCTGCTGCTGCGGGATCGCGAACTCGACGTCGATCGGCTGCAGCGTCGTCACCACCGCGATGCCGCTGGTGCTGCCCGACGAGACATAATTGCCGATATCGACCACGCGCAGGCCGATCCGGCCCGAGACGGGCGACACGATCCGGGTGAAGCCGAGATTGACCTCGGCCGCCTGCACCGCGCCCTGGTCGGTCATCACCGTGCCCTCGAGCTGGTGCACGGTCGCCGCCTGGGTGTCGCGATCCTGGCGCGCGATCGAATCCTGCGCGATCAGCGTATCGTAGCGCTTGAGCACCAGCCGGGCATTCTCCAGCTGCGCCTTGTCGCGCACCAGATTGCCCTGCGCCTGCAGCAAGGCGGCGCGATAGGGGCGCGGATCGATGATCGCGAGCGCCTGGCCGCGCGACACCTTCTGGCCTTCCTGGAACAGGATCTGGGTGATCGTGCCGGACACCTGCGGGATCACCGTCACCGTCGCGGCCGGGGTGACGGTGCCGAGCGCCTCGGTCTGCACCGGCAGGTCGGCGATCGCCGCCTTGGCCGTGCCGACCGTCGTCGTCTGGCTGCGGAAGCTGAACGGACCGCCTCCGCGGCCTCCACCACCGCCGCCGCCGCCACGCCCGCCATGGCGGCCACCGCCGCCCTGTCCGCCCTCGCCCGAGGAGGAGCCGTGGGACAGCCACACCGCCAGCCCGATCAGCACCAGCAGGCCGATGATGCCGCCGATCCAGCTAAGGGCGCGTCCGCGGCTGGAGAAGCGGCGCGGCTCCTCATCCACCCAGTGCGTATGCTCCGTCTCGGGGCGCCCCGGCCCAGGCAGATGATCGTCGGTCATGCAGTGTCCGTAATTGCGGTTAGACGGCGCCGTAACGGCCAACGGATGCAGCCTTATGTCAAGGCTGCAATGCCGAATGCCGACTTTCCCGGAAGCCGGAAACACGTCGCCCCCCTTTTTTCTCCCGCGGCGGTTACATAATCGGGCCGAGCGGCCTATGTGCCGGGCATCCGATGCTCATCCGCGCGCCCTCCCCCCGCTTCGAGGCCCCTTCATGCTGAGGCCCCGGCGGCGTGGCATGGCCTCGGTCAATGCCGAGGTGCGCGACGGCATCGTGCCGGCCGCCGGCGCGCTCGCCAAGGTCCATGACGAAGGCCCCGACGCGTCCGGCATCAACTACCGGATCGTGGCGCTGATCATCGCCTGCGCGCTGCTGATGGAAAATCTCGACGCCACCGTGCTGGCGACGGCGCTGCCCACCATGGCGCGCGATTTCGGCGTGCGCGCGCCGCAGATGAGCATCGCGCTCACCTCCTACCTGCTGGCGCTCGCCGTGTTCATCCCGGCCTCGGGGACGATGGCGGACCGGTTCGGCTCGCGCCCCGTCTTCCAGGCGGCGATCGCCCTGTTCATGGCGGGATCGATCGTCAGCGCGCAGGCGACGGCGCTCTGGGTGATCGTGGCGGCGCGCTTCGTGCAGGGGATCGGCGGCGCCATGATGCTGCCGGTCGGCCGGCTCGTCCTGCTCCGCAGCGTCGCCAAGAAGGACATGGTCTCGGCGATGTCCTGGCTGATCATGCCGGCGCTGATCGGGCCGATCCTGGGGCCGCCGCTCGGCGGCTATATCGTCACCTACCTGGACTGGCGCTGGATCTTCTATCTCAACCTGCCGATCGGGCTGCTCGGCTTCGTGCTGGTCGGCCGCTACATCGCCAATTTCCGCGAGGAGCGCCCGCACCCCTTCGATCCGCGCGGCTTCGTGCTGAGCGGGGTGTCGCTCGGCTGCCTGCTGTTCGGCTTCGAGATGACCAGCCGGCCGGGCGCGACGGCCGTCGCGCTCGCGCTGCTCGGCATCGGCCTCGCCGCCGGCCTGCTCTATATCGGCCATGCCCGCCGCCATCCCGCGCCGATCATCGATCTCGGCCTGCTCGGCGACGAGAATTTCCGCCTCTCGATGATCGCGGGATCGCTCACCCGGATCACCCAGGGCTCGCTGCCCTTCCTGCTGCCGCTGATGATGCAGCTCGGCTTCGGGCTCAGCGCCGCGCAGAGCGGCACCATCACGGTCGGCCCGGCGGTCGGGTCGCTGCTGATGAAGGGCGTGGCGCCCCGCCTGCTGCGCCGCTTCGGCTTCCGCCGGGTGATGATCGCGGCCGGGCTGGTCGGCGCGCTGGGCTATGCCGTGGTCGGCCTGTTCCGGCCGGACTGGCCGCTGCCCGCCATCGTCGCCACGCTGACGGTCTGCGGCTTCTTCTTCTCGCTGCAGTTCACCGCCTACAATGCCATCGCCTATGACGGGATCGACAAGCAGCACATGTCGTCCGCGACGAGCTTCTATTCGACGGTGCAGCAATTGATGCTGTCGCTCGGCATCTGCGTCGCGGCGAGCGCGCTGCACCTGTCGATGCTCGCCCACCATGCCGAAAAGCCCCTGCTCGCGGACTTCACCGTCGCCTTCTGGACGGTGACCGCGATCTCGCTGCTGGCGACGATCTGGAACCTGCGCTTCCACCCCGATGCCGGCGCCGAGATCAGCGGCCGCGCGCCCACCCCTCGCAAGACCATGGCACCCGCCTCGCGCCTGCGCTAACGCGCATCGGATGAGCGAAGGCCTGCAGGCGATCCTTCTGGCGAACCGGGCGACGCTGCTGCGCTTCGTCGCCGCGCGCGGCGCGGGCGACGAGGCGGAGGACGTGCTGCAGGAATTGTGGATCAAGCTCGCCGCGGCGCCCGCCGGGCCGATCGCCAATCCGCTCTCCTATCTCTTCCGCGCCGCCGAGAATCTGATGCGGGACCGGCATCGCGCCAGCCGCCAGGCGATCCTGCGCGACGCCGCCTGGGACGAGAGCCACAGCGCCTCGCTCCCCGGCGTGTCGGATGCGCCGACCGGCGAGCGGGTGCTGATCGCGCGCGAGGAGCTGGCCCGGATCGAGGCGGCGCTGGCCGCGCTGGGCGATCGCGCGCGCGACGTGTTCCGCCTGCATCGCATCGAGGGCATGGCCCAGCGCGACATCGCCACGCGCCTGGGGGTCAGCCTCAGCACCGTCGAGAGCGACATGCGCAAGGCGTATCGCGCCGTGCTCGATGCGCGGGAGAGGCCGGAATGAGGCTGGGGCAGGCCGACTCCGTCCTTGGTTCGAAAGGACAGGAATGACGGATCGTGGAGACATCCGCGAAGCGGCGGTCGGCTGGGTGGTGGCCCAGACCGATCCGGCCTTCGCAGACTGGGACGGCTTCCTCGCCTGGCTGGAAGCCGATCCCGCGCACGCATCCGCGTACGAGGCGGTGCTGGCGGCGGGCGATGCCGCCGAGCCCGCGCTGCGCGCCGCGGCCACGCCGATGCCGGCCCCGGCGCGGCGTCCGATCTGGCGCCGGCAGGCGACGGGCGGCCTGCTGGCGGCCGGCATCGTCGGGGCGATCGGCCTCGGCTACCTGAACCTCGGCCCCGCCCCCTTCGTCATCGAGACCGGCCCCGGCGAGCATCGCACCGTCACGCTCGACACCGCCACCATCGCGCTCAACGGCGACACCCGGCTGGTGCTGGACCATCACAACCCCCACCGCGCCACGCTCGATCGCGGCGAGGCGCTGTTCGACGTGACGCATGACGAGGCGCACCCCTTCGCCGTGAAGGTCGGCGACGACGAGGTGCAGGATGTCGGCACCCGCTTCGACATCACCCGCGACCCCGCCGGCACCCGCGTCGCGGTGGCCGAGGGCATGGTGGTCTACAATCCGAAGGCCGAGGCCGTCCGCCTCGGCCCCGGCCAGACGCTCGACGCGCGCCGGTCGGCCGGCGAGCTGCGCGTCGCCACCGCCGCCACGTCGGACATCGGCAGCTGGCGCGAGGACCGGCTGAGCTACCGGCAGGCGCCGCTCTCGGTGGTGGCCGCCGATCTCGCGCGCGGGCTCGGCCTGCCGGTCGAGGCGGCGCCCGACGTCGCCGACCAGCCCTTCACCGGCGTCATCGCCTATGGCGGCGACAGGGCGCAGTTCCTGGACCGCCTCGGTCCGCTGCTTGACGTCGGCGTGAAACGGGATCAGGGCCGCACCATCCTGACCCGAAAGGCCGATGCCCGGCTATAACCCCCTGCCCCGGCAGTGACACACCGCTTCGCTCCCCTCGTGGCCACCGTCGCGCTGCTGGCGCCGTCGGCGGCGCTCGCGGGCTCGCGGAGCCGCATCGACCTGCCCGCCGGCCCGCTCGGCGAGGCGATCGTCGCGCTGAGCCGCAGCACCGGCGCCAGCATCCGCCTGACCGATCCGATCCTGTGGCAGCGGCGGGTGCCCGCCGTGCGCGGCAGGATGGACATCGAGCAGGCGCTCGACCATCTGCTCGCCGGCAGCGGCGCCCGGCCGGTCGCGCTCGGCGGCGACACTTGGCAGATCGCGCCGGCCGAGCCGTCGCGGGCCCGGCTCATCCCCGCCGTGCTGCACGAGCCGGCCGAGCTGCCGAGCCCGGACATCGTGGTCAGCGCCAGCAAGCGCGACGTGCGGCTCGGCGACTTTCCCGGCTCGGTCTCGATCTATTCCGGCGGCCAGTTCGCCGATGCGGGGCCGGCCGGCAGCGATGCGATCGCCAGCCGCGCCGCCAACGTCACCTCCACCCATCTCGGCAACGGGCGGGACAAATTGTTCATCCGCGGCGTCGCCGATTCGGGGCTGGTCGGGCAGAGCCAGGCGACGGTCGGCCAGTATTTCGGCGACCTGCGGATCAGCTACAACGCGCCCGATCCGAGCCTGCAGCTCTACGACATCGCGGCGGTCGAGGTGCTCGAAGGGCCGCAAGGCACGCTCTACGGCGCGGGATCGCCGGGCGGCATCATCCGCATCGTGCGCAACGATCCGGTGCCGGGCCGCTTCGAGGCGGCGATCACCGGCGGCGTCTCGACGGTCGCGCACGGCGCGATGGGGGGCGACGGATCGGCGATGCTCAACCTGCCGATCGACGACGACACGGTGGCGCTGCGCCTCGTCGGCTATGCCGGCACCGACGGCGGCTATATCGACAATGTCACCACCGGCCGGCACGACATCAACCGCACCCATACCGAGGGCGGCCGCGCGACGCTGCGCATCGAGCCCGGCGCGGGCTGGTCGGTCCGGCTCGGCGCGGTGATCCAGGACATTCACGGCGACGACAGCCAATATGCCGACAAGGACGGCCCGCCGCTGACCCGCGCCAGCCCGATCGCCCAGCCCTATGACGACCGCTACGGCATGGGCGAGGTGACGATCACCAAGGATCTGGGCGACCTGCGCTTCACCTCGTCCAACGCCTATGTGCGGCAGGACATTGACGAGCGCTTCGACGCGACGCTGCCCGGCGGCCCCCCGCGCCTGTTCCGCCAGCGCAACCACACGGCACTGTTCACCACCGAGAACCGGCTGTCGCGCCCGATGTCGGGCGGGCTCGGCTGGGTGATCGGCACCTCCTATCTCAACAACAGCGCCCGCATCACCCGCGAGATCGGGCCGATGGACGCGCTGTCCCCGGCGGCCGGCGTGCTCAACCGGATCGACGAGGAGACGCTCTACGGCGAGGTGTCGGTGAGCCCGATCCGCGGGCTGACCATCACCGGCGGCGCCCGCCTCACCCATTCGCGCCTCGCCGGCCATGCGATCGGCGGCATGATCGGCCTGCTGCCGGAGAATTTCCAGGGCGACGTCGCGGTCACGCCGACCGCGACCACCTCCAGCCCGCCCTACCAGATCGTCCAGAGCTTCGCCGACATCGCCCGCATCCAGCAGAGCCGGTCCGAGACCAAGATCCTGCCGTCGCTCGCCGCCTCGGTCGAGCCGACCCGCGGCCTGATCCTCTACACCCGCTACCAGCAGGGCTTCCGGCCGGGCGGGCTCGCCATCGGCAACAATCTCGTCCGCCGCTTCCGCAGCGATCGCGTCTCCACCGCCGAGATGGGCATCCGCTACGATCGCCCCGGCGACGATGCGATCAGCCTCGCCGCGTCGGTCGCCTATACCGACTGGCGCAACATCCAGGCCGATTTCGTCGATGCCGACGGCCTGCCCGTCACCACCAACATCGGCGACGGGCGCATCTGGTCGTTCGACGCGCGCATCGCCTGGCGCCCCACCCGGTCGCTGCGGCTGGAGGGATCGGTGGTGGTCAACGACAGCCGGCTGACCCGGCCGGATTATGCCCCGCTGCAATTCTTCCGCCTCGTCGCCACGGCGAAGAAGGTCCACGAGCAATTGCCCAACGTCGCCGAGCTGAGCGGGCGCGTGGGGCTGAACTGGCACCGGACGATCGGCCGCTACGACCTGAACGCCGACGGCTGGGCGCGCTATATCGGCAAGTCGCGGCTGGGCGTCGGGCCGGTGCTCGGCGGCAAGGAGGGCGACTATGTCGACACCGGCCTGTCGGTCCGCATCGGCCGGGGCGGCTATGGCGTGACGCTGTCGGCCACCAACCTGCTGGACACGGTCGGCAACCGCTTCGCGCTCGGCACCCCGATCGACGTGGTGAAGAGCACCGAGATCACCCCCCTCGAGCCGCGCACCGTCCGCATCGGCTTCGACGCGCATTTCTGAGGGGATTCGCACCCACGCCGGGTCTCTCGCGCCGACCTCAAACCCGTTCGCCCTGAGCCTGTCGAAGGGCTGTTCTTCCTTTCAGTGCTGAAAAAAGGGAAGGACAGGGCTTCGACAGGCTCAGCCCGAACGGAGGAATGTTTCGGTTCGAAGCCAAGGTCGCAGGAACAGGTCTCCGTCTTCGGGCTATCGGGGCGACGGCACAGCCGCGCCCGCACAGCCGGAAGGGGTTTCATGCGTCGTCTGTTCGCTTCCACCTGCCTGACGCCGATCGCGCTCGGGCTGTTCGTCTCGCCCGCCATCGCCGCCACCGTCTCGATCGGCGCCGCGCAGACGACGCCGGTGAAGACCTCGACCGCGGACAGCGGCGCCGCCGCCGACATCAGCATCACCAGCGCCGGATCGATCAAGCCGACCTCCGGCACGGCGGTGACCATCGACAGCAACAACAGCGTCACCAATGCCGGCACGATCGGCATCACCGGCGCCAACGGCGCGATCGGCATCCTCGCCAATGCGGGCACCGCCGGCACGATCACCAACAGCGGCACGATCACCATCGACGAGACCTACACCCGCACCGACACCAACGGCGACGGCGTGCTCGACGGGGCCTGGGCGCAAGGCTCCGATCGCTACGGCATCCGCACCGCCGGCGCCTTCACCGGCGATGTCGTGAGTTCCGGCGGGATCACCGTGGACGGCAACACTTCGGCCGCGATCGCGCTCGACGGCCCGCTGACCGGCTCGCTCACCCAGAGCGGCACGATCACCGTGACCGGCGACAACAGCGTCGGCATCCGCGCCGGCGCGATCTCGGGCAACGCCACGATCAACGGCACCGTCACCGCCACCGGCGGCAACACGTCCGGCGTGCAGCTGAACGGCGACATCGGCGGCGCGCTGGTGGTGCAGGGCACCATCACGGCGACCGGCTACAGCTCCACGACGCTGCCCGCCGACACCACCAAGCTGACCGACCAGAATCTGCTGCAGGGCGGCCCGGCCATGCAGATCACCGGCAGCATCGCGGGCGGCGCGCTGTTCACCGCCTCGACGTCGACCACCGATTCGAGCGGCAACACCGTGACCACCGCTTTGTCCTCGCTCACCAGCTTCGGCAGCGCGCCGGCGCTGCTGATCGGCGCCACCGACCATGCGATCACGCTGGGCTCGGTCGCGTCGGACGCCAGCAAGAACGGCCTCGTCATCAACGGCACGATCGCCGGCAACGGCGTGTATGACGGCAAGACCGCCAACGGCCTGGTGATCGGCGGCCAGGGCGGCGCGGTGACGATCGCCAACGGCATGACCCTGGGCGGCGGCGTCAGCGCCACCTCGTTCGACGCCAGCGCCACCGCGATCCGCATCGGCAGCGGCGCGAGCGTGCCCGCCATCACCAGCAGCGGCTCCATCCAGGCGGCCGGCGCCGCCAAGGCCGGCGACAGCAGCACCGCGCTGCAGATCGATGCCGGCGCCACCGTCTCGACGATCGCCAATTCGGGCGCGATCACCGCCAGCGCCGCCGGCACGGCCGCGGCCGCTTATGCCATCCTCGACAAATCGGGCACCCTCACCTCGGTCGCCAACACCGGCTCGATCACGGCCAGCGGATCGGCCGCCACCAACGTCGCGATCGACCTTTCGGCGACGACCGCCAACGCCACCGTGACGCAGGCGGCGCCCGCCTCGGGCAGCACCGTCCCGTCGATCACCGGCGACATCCGCTTCGGCAGCGGCAACGACACGCTGACCGTCTCGGCCGGATCGGTGACCGGCAATGTCAGCTTCGGCGGCGGCACCAACAGCATGGCCTTGTCGGGCAGCGCGACCTACACCGGCGCCACCGATTTCGGCGGCGGCGCCGGCAGCCTGACGCTGGGCGGCACCTCGGCCTTCACCGGCACCCTCGCCAATGCCGGCAACGTCGCGGTCAGCGTCTCGGGCGGCAGGCTCGGCCTCACCAGCACCGGCCCCACCGCGATCGGATCGCTGCAGGTGACGGGCGGCGGCACGCTCGCCGTCAACATCGACGGCAGCACGGGGGTGTCGACGCTCTACCAGGTCGCCGGCAATGCCAGCTTCGACAGCGGCTCCAAGCTCGCGCTGCATTTCTCCGATCTCGCCCACACGGTCGGCACCTACACCGTGGTCGAGGCGGGCACGCTCACCGGCGCGAACAACCTCACCACCACCGGCGCGGCGGTGCCCTGGCTGTTCAAGAGCAGCGTCGCGACCGATGCCGCCGGCACCGGCGTCAACGTCATCGTCGCCCGCAAGACGGCCGCCGACCTCGGCCTCAACAAGTCCGAGACCACGGCCTATGACGCGGTCTACACCGCGATCTCGGCGGACAAGCCGATCGGCGACAGCTTCCTGAGCATCACCGACGGCACCAACTTCCTCCGCGCGCTGCGCTCGCTGCTGCCCGATCATGCCGGCGGCGCGTTCGACGCGGTGACCTCGGGCTCGCGCGCCACCGCGCGCTTCCTCGCCGATCCCGATGCGCCGATCGTCGACGAGGGCACGTGGGGCTTCTGGCTCCAGCAGGTCGGCTGGGGCCGCACCAAGGCGATCGACGACACCGCCGGCTACAAGATCACCGGCTGGGGCGCCTCGGGCGGCGGCGAGATCAAGCTCGGCGGCCTCGGCCGCGTCGGCCTGGGCGCCGCCTATCTCTCGGGCACCAACGACGATGTCGGCACCGACAATGACGTCGAATCCAACCAGTATGAGCTCAGCGCCTATTGGCGCGGCGACTGGGGCGGCCTGCACGCCTGGGCGCGCGCCTCGGGCGCCACGATCAACTTCAGCAGCCATCGCCGCTTCCAGGGCGAGGATGACGGCACGCAGGTGGTGCGCAACACCGACGGCCACTGGAACGGCAAGCTCTTCTCGGGCTCGGGCGGCCTGTCCTACAAGCTGCAGCTCGGCGCCTTCTCGCTGCGCCCGCAGGCCTCGATCGATTATTACCACCTGCACGAGAAGGGCTATACCGAGAGCGGCGGCGGGGTCGGCATGGACCTGATCGTCGATGGCCGCACCAGCGACGAATTCGCCGCCAACGGCGCGGTGGCGCTGGGCTACAAATTCTTCGACGACACCGCCGACGAGGGCGGCTTCCTGCGCGCCGAGATCGAAGGCGGCCGCCGCCAGCTCATCAACAGCAAGCTGGGCGACACGATCGCGCACTTTGCGGGCGGCCAGGACTTCACCCTCACCGCCGACGACCGCACCAGCGGCTGGACCGGCGCCTTCCGCCTGAAGGGCGGCACCAGCACCTATGTGATCAGCGGCGAGTTCGGCGCCGAGCAGCAGCAGGATCACGTGTCCGTCGCGTTGCGGGCCGGCCTGCAGGTCGGCTTCTAGAGCCGGGCGAACGCCGCCGGGGGCGAACCCCGGCGGCGCCCGCCGCGATCGCGACGGTCAGGATTGCGGGCCGGAGGCGCCGCCCGCCGCCGAGCCGCTGGCCGATCCCGACGCGCCCGCGCCGCTGACCGAGCCGGCGAGCGAACCCGCGCCATTGCCGGTCGCGCTCGCCGCGCCGTTCAGGCGGCCGGCGGCATTGCTCGCCCGGTCGCGCGCGCTGGCGACCGTCGAGCCGGCGCGATCCCGCACCGCGCCCGCCGTGGAGGTGGCCCGGTCGCGCACCGTGCCGACCGTCGAGGTGGCGCGATCGCGCACCGCGCCGGCGGTCTGGCGGACCTGATCGGTGCCGACGGTGTCGGCGGTCAGGCCGACATTCCTGTCGATGCTGCCGCTGCCGGCGAGCCCGCCTTGGCCGCCGAGCGTGCGGCCCCCCGGCCCGGTCGCGCCCACCGCCCCGTCCGCCGCGCCGGAGACGGTGCCGGCCAGCCCCGCATCGGCGCTCGCCCGGCCCGATCTGGCATCGACCGACTTGGTGGCGTGCGCGCTGCCCGAGCCGCTCACGCTGTGGCTCAGGCTGCCCGTCGCCGAGCCGAGCGACCCCGCGCCGCCGGTCAGGCCGCCGGCACCGGACAGGGTGCCGTTCACCGCGCCGTTCACGCCGCCGAGCCCGCCCGTCAGGCCGCCGACCGCACCGCCGAGGCGCCCGCCGCCGCCGCCCAGCAGCTGCGCGCCGGCCGGCGCCGCCGCCAGCCCGACCAGCGCCGCCGCGACGAGGAGGCGCGCCCTGATGTCGTTCCGCTTGGTCATCGTGTCTCTCCATTCCGCGCCGGGCGCTGCGCCCGGCCTGCAGGAAGAGCAACGACGGCGCCTTCGGCTTTCATCCCGCCGGCGCGATTATTTTATGCCGGCTCCGTCGGGCGAGCTCCGCCTCGCCTCATTGGCGGACGAACAGCAGGAGCGTGTCGTCTCCGCTCAGATAGCCCTTCCACTCGGTGTCGCCGGGACAGGTCGCCGCCAATCGATACCCCCGCGCGTCCGCGGATCGCCGGAACCGGCTCAACGCGGACGGGCCGATCGCGAAGTTGGACAGGAGCAGGGCGTCATAGTCCCCGGCGAGCGCCTTGTCCGCTTCCCGGAGCGGCTCGAAGGGATGCCAGGGCGCGCCGCGCGTCCACACGATATAGGAGGGTCGCGGCGCACCGCCCTGATAATTGGCGAAGACATTGCCTCGGAAGTAGGGCTGCACGGCGAAGGCCATGAAGCCCGCGGCCGCGAGCCGCCCCTGCGGGTGATCCGCGCGCCAGCCCCGCAGGGCGTCCGCCGCCCGCGCGCTGCCCGAATAAGGGTGATGGATGTCCCACCAGCCGGATTCGAAGGCTTCCGCCGCCTGCACGAGGGCGACGATCGCCATCGACGCGAGCACGACCGGCCGCAGCGGCGCCGACGCCGCCATCGCGGGCCAGGCGATCCACAGGGCGAAGATCCAGACGAGGAACAGGATGCCCGAATGCCAGGCGCTGGCGTAGGTGAAGGCGGAAAACCCGACCAGCACCGCGATCAGGGCCGCGACCAGGGTCAACAGCGCCGCGCGCCGGGCGAGCAGGAGCGCGGGGACCAGCAGCGCGATCGACAGGCCCATCCCCAGCAACTGGCCGTCGGGCGACGGGAGGCGCCAGACCGCGAGGCGATCGACGAACGCCTCGGCGACGAAGTGCAAAGCCGCGAACAGCGCCGGCGGCCGCTGCTCGGGATGCAGGAAGCCGTTGTCGGCCGGTTGCCAGGCGGTGAGCAGCGCGCCGAGACCGAGCGCGGCGCCCACCACCAGGCCGGCGCATCCCGCGCGCAGGCGCCCGGCGCGCAGGAGCGCCCACGCCCATTCGGCGCCCAGCACCCCGGCGAGCAGAAAGCTGTGGGCGTTGCAATTGGCCAGCAGCCCCAGCAGCACCCCGTACAGGAGCGGTCGGTCCGTGCGCCGGGCGAAGGCATGCGCGAGCGCGGGCAGCAGCACGAGATCGAGCGCGTAGCTCCGCGCCACCACCGCGAACTGATACGCCCCGAAATAGGAGGCGGCGAGACCGGCGCGCAGCGGCGCGGGGAAAGGCGCGCGCCACAGCATCAGGGCCATGCCCGCGACGGCGCAGCCGACGGAGACCAGGTGCAATTGGCCGAACGGCAGGCCGCAACGGATGGCCAGCCAGAGCAGCAGGTGCCACAGCCCCGGCGTGCCTTCATAGCGGACGCGCTCGGCGAGCAGGGAGGCCAGGCTGCTGTCGCGCGCGATCAGCCACGCCTGGCTTTCGTCCACCCACGGCTCGTGATGCGCGCCGACGACGAGCAGCCACCCCGCCAACGCCAGGAGCGCCGCCCATTTCCATCCGTGTTTCGCCAGTCCGGACGGGGCCGCCGCCGGCCCGGGCGGAGATGCCGGCGTCAGGACAGCCATTTGAGGATGCGGATGGCGCCCATCCTCGCCGACTGGCGGTGCGCCGACACGTCCCTGCGCGCGGCGATCTCCCGGCGGCGGGCGTGATAGTAGCGATAGGCCTTGAGCAGCATGTCGCCGTTGGTGAGGCTGGGCTGCCAGCCGAGGGCCGCCTTGATCCGCCGCGTATCGAACACGAAGTCCGACGCGATCATGCGATAGTGATAGGGCCCTAGCGGCGAGACGCGCAGCAGGTGCGCCAGGCGCATCGCCGCGAGGGTCGGTGCCTTGGGCAGCGCGCCCAGCCGCGACCGGCTGCCGCTCCGCGCGATCACGTGGGCGAAGGTCTCGCGCATGGTGGTGACGTCGTCCGAGCCGATGCCATAGACTCCGCCCGCCGGCGCATGCCAGGCCTTGAGCATCGCGTCGATCAGATCGGCCGCGTAGATGAACTGGTAGCGGTTGCCGCCGGCGCCGACCGTCCATACGCGGCGCCCGTCGGCGATGAACTCGAACAGGATCGCGAGCAGGCCCAGGCGCCCCTCGTCGATGATGGTCGGGCAGCGGATCACCG
>Ga0105237_10004688_pt1 | contig 15738 bp, 14 predicted proteins | sample KBSC24metaG_FD_81520 | JGI IMG/M metagenome (GOLD analysis project Ga0105237, IMG submission 81520) | Corn rhizosphere microbial communities from Kellogg Biological Station, Michigan, USA - KBS C2-4 metaG | ecosystem: Host-associated > Plants > Roots > Rhizosphere > Soil | place: Michigan, USA... | reverse complement strand
AATACTTTTTCTGTGAAAATTAAAAAAAGAATAAAGCCATTAATACTCGAATATAAAGAAGTGATTAATGATTTGATAACTGATAGAGATTTTGATTTTGATTACTATCCCTGCGTTATTCCAAATTGGGATAACACGGCTAGAGTTGGTAAACATTCAATTGTTTTCCATAATTCTACACCAGAGTTATTTCAGCTTCACTTAAAAGCAGCTATAAAAAAAGTGCAACACCTTAAAGAATCACAAAGATTTATTTTTATAAAGTCATGGAATGAGTGGGCTGAAGGAAATTATCTCGAGCCAGACAAACGATTTGGTTACGGATATCTTGAAAAGATTAAGGAGTGTTTATGCTAATATATGTACACTTTAAAGAAAAAATTAGAGCTTATTCTTTATCTAAAAAAAGGATAATTAAATGGTATGCACAAATTTTTTTGCATAGAATTACACTTGAGCAGATCTTATACCCCAAGAAAATACCGATTATTATCAACTCGTATAATAGGCATACCTATCTTAAAAAATTAGTGGAATTCTTGGAGAAGAAAGGTTATAAAAATATTATTATACTTGATAATCAGTCTAATTTTCAACCATTATTAACATACTATACAACACTCCCATATAAAGTTATTTATCTCGAAAATAATTTTGGGCACCTGGCTCTTTGGAAAAGCAATGTAATTGCAGCTTATAATAAAGGTTTTTTTGTTTACACTGATTCAGACGTTTTACCTGTTGAAGATTGCCCTTCTAATTTTTTGAAGTATTTTATTAAGTTAATGGTAAGATTTGGTTATAAAAAGGTAGGCTTTGGATTGAAAATTGACGATATCCCCGATCATTTTAATCAGAAATATGAAGTGATTGAATGGGAAAAAAATTACTGGCTTTTTCCATTAAAAAAAGACACATACAAAGCTAAAATTGATACAACATTTGCTTTATATGCTCCGGGATACTCAGCTTCGTCAGGGTTTCTTAACGCTATACGTACAGGAGGTAAATATTTAGCTCGTCATTTGCCATGGTATGAAAACTCTAAAACACTTAATGCCGAGCAAAAACAATACTACAATAGTTCAAACACATCTACTCACTGGACATCTTATCAGCAAAAAGAGTAGATAAAAATTTAATAAGTGCAATTACCTTTAGTTACAATTCTAGCAATTTCTTATAACCAGGAAAAGTATGTTATTGATACTTTAAACAGTATTAAGGCACAAACTTATTCCAACATTCAATTGATAATTGCAGATGACGGCTCAAAAGATAATACCAAGCAGCTAATACGTAAATGGATTCCCCAAAACTGGCCTGATGCCGTTTTTCTTGATCACCCGATAAATATGGGTGTAACAAAAAACTTGAACTCAGGGTTGCCATATATAAAAGGAGTGTATTACCAGTTTATTGGATGTGAAGATTTGATGATGCCTGATAAAATTGAGAAACAAGTGACAATTTTTGAGCAGCATCCTGAAGTTGGTGTTGTATATTCAGATATGTACAGGATGGATGAAGAAGGCATGCTTGATAGTAAAACCCACTATCAGCGTACAGGCAAATATAATGTGCCGGTAAGCGGAATGGTTTATGAGAAAATGCTTGAACGTTGTTTTATTGCAACGCCCACCGCATTAATAAAGTCGGAAATACTTTTTGATATTGGCGGCGATAATGAAAAACTGGAAGTAAATGATTTTGATTTTTGGATGCGTGCCTCAAAAAAATATTTATTTCTCTATCATCCGGATATTACGATGAAGTATAGGTTGGTATCAACCTCTATAAGCGCAAAGGGAAACTTGTTTCATTATAAAAATGGCTTTTTGTTATACTACTTTAATTATGATAATAGAAAAGCGTATAGAAAAATTTTTAACAGCCGGATGTTTTTTAGTATACAAAATCTTCATCATCTTAAATTTAAAAAGACAAGTTTATTTTCTTTAAAAGCTTTTTTAAAATCTGGCGATATAAGGTTTTTATATTTTACTTTTCTATCTGCCGGACTAATTTTTAAAGGTAAGTCATGAGTCAACCACTTGTTACTATTATTGCTGTATGTTATAACCAGGTCAAATGGGTCAAACAGACGCTGGATAGTATACTTAAACAATCATATCAGAATATTCAGCTTATAGTAGCAGATGACGGATCTACGGATGGGTCGAAAGATATAATCCGGCAATGGATGGATCAAAATAATAAGGATGCTGTTTTTATTGATCATCCAAAGAATTTGGGATTAACCAAGAATATTAACAGCGCAATTCCTTTTGTAAAAGGTGATTATTACCAGGTATTCGGATGCGATGATATAATGCTGTCAGATAAAATAAGCAAACAGGTAAAGATGATGGAAGACGATAACCAAATTTCCATTGTTTACTCTGATATGTACCTTATGGATATTGATGGTAAAGATTTTGGACTTAGTTACTATCAAAGAAGCAAGCATAAGAAACCCGGCAGCGGATGGTTATACAACGATTTGGTTGATCGCATTTTTATCTCGGCGCCAAGCGTATTAATAAGAACAAACGTGCTAAAAGAATTGAGAGGATATAATGAAGCGCTGGATTTTGAAGATTACGAATTTTTTTTACGTGCATCCAGGAAATTTCAATTTTATTACGATGAAGATAAAACCGTTTATTACCGCATTACTGGAAGCTCTTTGAGTACAGCCAAACATGAGAAAAAATATTTTAAGAATCTCTTTATTATATTCTATCAAAATTTTGATAGCTCTTCATCATATAAAAAAATCTTCAACAAAAAATTACTTTTCGCTTTCAAAAATTTATATGCTTTTAAGAGTAGAAATACTTTTATCCTTGGTATCAAAGGCTTTATAAAAACTGGCGATATAAACTTCCTTAAGTTTGGAATTGCAGGCATTCGTTATCTTATTACAGGAGTAAAAATTTAATAGTAGTGACTGATAAGATTGAAATAATCAATTTGCCAAGAATACTTGATGCACGGGGCAATTTGTCTGTTTTGCAGCAAATGAAAGAAGTGCCCTTCAATATACAACGTGTATATTGGATTTACGATGTGCCGGGCGGAGAAATACGCGGAAGTCATGCATTTAAATCAACCAATGAAATGATTGTGGCTTTATCCGGCAGTTATGATGTGGTGCTGCACGACGGAAACCAGGAATTCAGGTATCAGCTTAACAGGTCTTACTATGGCTTATATGTACCTAAAATGATATGGCGGCGGTTAGAGAATTTTTCAACCAACTCACTGGCATTGGTTATTGCGGATAAGGCATTTGCTGAAGATGAATATATCCGCGACTTTGATGCTTTCACCCAAATAAAACTCAATGGCAATAGCAACAGTATTTGATTGTAATGTTATTCATCTCCCCAAAATTTATAATAAGGCCGGAAGTATTACACCTGTTGAAAACTCCAGCGAAATTCCATTTGATGTAAAAAGAATTTTTTATCTGTATGATATTCCTGGCGGAGAAGCGAGAGGCGGCCATGCACATCACACATTGGAACAATTCATCATTGCTGCCAGTGGAAGCTTTGATATTACGGTAGATGATGGAAGAAGCAAAAAAACAATACAATTGAATAGGCCATATATGGGATTGCATATAAAGCCATTGATATGGGATTACATGAGTAATTTTTCATCAGGTGCAATTGTGCTCGTACTGGCTTCAGGATTTTACGATGAAAAAGATTACATACGCGATTATGAAAATTTTAAAACAATCCGCAATTCAAAATGATTCATCAACTGGCAGATGTTCAGTCAACTAATATCGGAGCTGGAACAAATATCTGGCAATTTTCGGTGGTTTTAAAAGGCGCCGTTATAGGTAGTAATTGCAATATTTGTAGTCATACTTTTATTGAAGATGATGTTGTAATAGGGCATAATGTTACTGTTAAGAATGGTGTTTATATATGGAATGGAATACGCATAGAGGATAATGTTTTTATTGGTCCATCCGTAACATTTACTAATGATATTTATCCACGGAGCAAGCATAGAGCTACACCGGTTGCTACTGTTATTTTGAAAGGAGCTTCAATTGGCGCAAACAGTTCTATTCTTTGTGGTATAACAATAGGTCAATACGCAATGATTGGGATGGGGGCCGTGGTTACTAAAAGTGTTCCAGGTCATGCTTTAGTGGTAGGTAATCCTGCTTCAATTGTTGGATGGGTAGATGAATTTGGAAATAAGTTGAGCATGGTTAATGAAAATGTATGGCAATCTGTGAGTGGCAAATTATTTAGAAAGGTGGAAGATGGATTGACCGCTGTTTAATTTTTTATTTAGAATGCCTTGTAATAGCAAATTATTTTAAAGGTAAATTTAATATTGAATTTTTTCTTCCTTTTTTATGCTGATAAAAGAATTGATAGTTTCAATTTAGCGTAATTTCTTTCAGTAAAATGAATGTACCTTTTTTTTCTTTTGATTCTGTAAACGAGCAGGTAAGAACAAATTTGTTTGACGCCTTTTCCAAAGTATACGACAGCAAGTGGTATATCCTGGGAAAATCAGTTGAAGAGTTTGAGCAGGCTTATGCGGCTTTTAGTCAAACAAAATATTGTATAGGAACAAGTAATTGTCTTGATGCTTTGGTACTGGCTCTGCAAACGCTTGGTGTTGGCAAGGGCGATGAAGTTATTGTTCCATCCAATACATACATCGCAACTGTTCTGGCTGTTACACGTGTTGAAGCGATACCCGTATTTGTTGAGCCCTGCGAAAAGACTTACAATATTAATCCCACCCGTATAAGCAATGCAATTACCAACAAGACAAACGCTATTATTCCTGTTCACTTATACGGTCAACCATGCGAGATGGATGAAATAATAAAGATTGCGAAAGACAATAATCTTTACGTGATAGAAGATAATGCACAGTCGCATGGTGCAAAGTGGAATGGTAAAATAACTGGTAGTTGGGGGGATATTAATGCTACAAGTTTTTATCCTGGTAAAAATTTGGGTGCACTTGGCGACGCCGGTGCAGTAACAACTGATAATGAAAACTGGCAAACAAGAATAAAATCATTGCGCAACTATGGGTCTTTAAAAAAATACTATAATGAAGAACCCGGATATAATATGCGTCTTGATGAATTGCAGGCTGCGTTTTTAAAAGTGAAGCTTGATTACCTGGAGCAGTGGAATGAGCAAAGAATCGCGGCTGCATCTTTGTATAGAAAAAATCTTGAAAATATTAATGGCATTGTTTTGCCCTTTGAAGCTCCTCAAGCGAGGCATGTATATCACTTGTTCGTTATAAAAACAGAACACAGAGATCAACTGCAAAAGTATCTTCTTGATAAAAGTATACATACGCTTATTCATTATCCAGTACCACCTCATTTGCAAAAAGCATATCAATTTTTGAATTATAAGAAAGGTGACTTCCCCATTGCTGAAAATCTTGCTTCGACAATGTTAAGTATCCCTTTGTACCCCGGTATTAAAGTTGAGGAAATTAATTACGTGAGTAAGTGCATTGCAGAATTTTATATCCACAATTGAATTACCCGCATCGATAATATATATGGCTGAAGTCAGTAAAGAAATAGCGGACAGAATAAGGAAAAGAATATTAATACCAATAGTAGGTAAAGGTTCAATCGTGCATTTGATTAGAAGTGGCATTGTTGAGCAAATGAAATCATTTTGTGAACCGGTGATTGGGTTCACCTGGCACCAGGAAGACCTGATGCAGGAACTTGCCTCTAAAGGGTTTGAAGTTCATTTGTTGCCACCATACTCAATTGATGAATCATATAAACAACTACGGAGAAAGATTGATCTATGGTACTTTGAATTTATTCTTAAAACACCAAGCACACAAATTCAGAAAAGATTAAAGAATGGGTACAGGAAAAAAAGGAATGTAATCAAATCAATTATCAAAGAACGATACGAGGGGTTAAAATCTTTGGTTATTCCATTGCAGGGCGAAAAAAACATCAGGAGCGAAAGTAAACTGATACGCACTCAGCCAGCCTTTCATATGTATGAAGATTGGTTAACTGAAATGCAAATCGACGGCCTTTTTACTGTCACTCCTTTTATTCATGAAATAGAGCTTTTGGCAAGATTGTTAAGAAACAATAATAAGCCTGTTATTGCTTCTATTCACTCGTTTGATAATGTTACAAAACGCGGATGGCCAGCCATTATATTTGACTCTTACTTTGTTTGGAATAAGTATAACAGGGATGAATTATTGCGGATAAATAGCACCGTTCAAAAAGAAAATATTTTTATTACAGGTGCACCACAATTTGATTTTCATTACAAGGAATCTTTTGGAATTGAAAAAGAGGAATGGCTAAGGAAGATGGGTATTCCTGCCGGTAAAAAAATTATTCTTTATGCGGGAAGCGTACCAAGCCTTTTTCCGGATGAACCGCAATACGTACTTCATTTAAAGGAAGCAATTGAAAAGAATTTAATAGATGAAGACGTTGTGATTCTTGTACGTAATCATCCATTGGATAATATTCAGCGATGGGAGAATACACTTGAAAAATCTCCTGTTATTTTTTTTGACATCAATACAGGTGGAAAAGATAAAATGGATCATAGCAATGTAAGCATTGAAGAGCTTAGGCAATTTATATCAACCCTAAATTATTCTGATGTGCATATAAACCTTTGTTCAACAATGGCTGTGGATGGAAGTGTTTTCAATAAACCTCAAATAGGTCCTGCCTACAATAGTGTAAATAAAAATAACGCAACATCTATCCGTAATATGTATTTCCAGGAGCATTATGTTCCTATCATGAAAACAGGGGTCGTAAAGCTTGCTCATTCTGCGGAACAACTTATCCATTTGGTGAATGAGGGGTTAAAAGAATCTTCAGTAGTAGCTGAGGTGTCGCAAAACTGTGTAAAAGAAATTATCACGTATACTGATGGAAAATCATCCGACAGAGTTGTAAGTGTACTCAAAACTTTTTTTGCCCGATGAAAATTTTACATGTTTGTCAAAATTATTATCCTTCAAAAGGGGGGCCGCAATACACACTTAAAAGGCTTTCCGAAAAACTGGTTGAGTACTATGGTGATGATGTAACTGTATGCACCACAAATTCGTTGTATAATCCTGAATCGGCCTTATATAAAAAAGTATCTCCGGCTATTGAGAACATGAACGCTGTAGAGATTAACAGGCTTCCTTTCAGGAGATGGCATTATCCTTTGATAAAGTATGGGAATAAAGCCTCAATTAAATTATCTGGTCGCGCATTACCGGCATCATTGGTTAATATGCGGTATGATGTTTACAGCCCTTCAATAAACAGAATGCTTTTGAATACCACTGCTGATGTTATTATGGGCAGCACGATTAATTATGAATTCTGCAATTATCCTTTATGGAGATATAAATCTGTGAACCCTAAACCCTTTGTATTATACGGTTCTGTTCACCTGCATATAGATTATGATTATCACGACGCAATAATTAACAAAGCAAGAATTTGCGATTGTTATATTGCCAATACAGATTTTGAAAGAGACGAGCTAATTAATAAATATGGCGTTGAACCTCATAAAATCGTTGGCGTTGGCACTGGCATTGCCCTGGAAGATTATACATGCTCAGTTAAAGAGGTTGAAGAATTTAGAAAAACTCATGGCATTGCTTCAGATGAAATCGTGCTAGGTTTTGTGGGGCGGCTGGTGAAAGGTAAAGGTGTAGGCGTATTGCTTGACGCTATGCGAATATTGCATCAACAAAACAATAAAGTAAAACTACTGTTAGCCGGAGCATCAACTGACTATGTTCCTGTAATAAAAGATGCCATAAATAAAGAGAAACTCCCTATTATTCTAATTGAAAATTTTAATGAACAGCAAAAGCCGGTTATCTATCATGCGATGGATATTTTTGCTTTGCCTTCCCAGAGTGAATCTTTTGGTGTTGTATTTCTTGAGGCATGGGCGTGTAAAAAACCGGTGCTTGGTTCAGAAATGGGTGCTACATCTTCTTTATTAAGCGATGGAGTAGATAGTTTTCTTTTTAATCTTAAAGATGTAAATCACCTGGTGGAAAAAATCAAACTGCTTGCCAGTGATGTAAATTTAAGAAACAGCCTTGGCGAAAATGGGTATCATAAAACAAAACGTGAGTTTTCATGGCCAGCTATTACTGAAAAATTCAGAAACGCATATTTGGTGGGAATAGAAAATTTTAGATCTGAATTTTCCCGGAATAATCGAAACGACAGTTAACAACAGATGAAAGTAACGCATGTAACACAAAACTATGCACCGTCACGCGGAGGTACGCAGCACACAATTAAAAAGGTGTCTGAATACCTGGTAAAAGAATTTAATGATGAGGTTTCAGTTTTTACAACCAATTCTTATTATGGCCCAAATCGAAATGAATTTAAAAAGATAAAACCAAACGAAGAATATATAAATGGTGTTTATGTAAAGCGCTTTAATTTCATAAGGCTTCACAGACCATTCATTAAATATTATAAAGCGCTCAGGAAAAAAGTTGGCGCTAATACTTCAACAACTTTTTTTGAGGAATTAAATACCGGCCCGGTATCACCATCGTTAAATGCTTCCATCAAAAATACCCAGTCGGATGTTATTTGCGCATCTTCTCTTCATTACCTTTTTGCGGATTATCCATTATGGAAAATAGATAATAAAAAGCCATTTGTTCTCTACGGTGCCGTACACATAGAAGAAGATGAAACAATACCAGAAAAATATTTAAGAAGAATTCGTCATTGTGATTATTATATCGCCAATACAACTTTTGAGAAGAATGTATTAATGAAGCATAATGTTGCAGGCGAAAAAATAAAAGTAATAGGTGCGGCAACTGATGTATTCAACTATGCAGACAAACTGGAAACAGAAAGTGAGCTTAGAAAAAAATATAAAATTGAGCAGAATGTAAAAGTGTTTCTTTACCTCGGCAGACAGGAAGCTTCAAAAAATATTGAATGTCTTTTGAGGGCCTATAAGGATATAAAAAAACTGGATATTCCTGCCATCTTAATTATAGCTGGTGCAAAAGGATCGTTTGCATCAACAATTGAGCAGGAAGCTGAGATAGATAAATCGCTGATTGTTTTTTCGGACATAACAGACTTTCAAAAATGTGAATTGCTCAAGCTCTGTGATATTCTTGTATTACCATCAAGCGCTGAATCTTTTGGCGTAGTTTTTCTTGAAGCATGGAGCTACAACAAACCTGTAATTGGTGCGAATATAGGTGCCATTGCTTCTTTGATTGAAAAGGATAAAGATGGACTGCTGTTTGATCCGCATAATCCCAAAGATCTCGTTCTTAAAATGAAGACACTTTTGCTGAACAAAGAACTGTGCAATGCTATGGGAAAAGCAGGCTATGATAAAGTGATGGAGCATTATACGTGGCCGGTAATCGCTACAAAATTTCGGGAGACTTATGAGATGGCAATAGAATCATCAAAAAAGAAAAGTAGGAAGTAAACCATGTTTTCAGAAGAAGCAAAATGGATTGAACAAGCCTTACAAATGATTATCATTAATGATGATAAGACCGCTATTAATTTTGGTTCATCTACTCTTTACTTTAGAGAGCATATTCAACCGCATATTCAAAACTATATTTTTGGGCCACTTGAAAAAAAAGGCTGGAACATTCTGCATGTAGATATAAAGAAAGGAGAAGGTATTGATATGGTTGCAGATTTAACAGATGCATCTTTCAATACAAGCTTTAAAGTGAAGGCTGCGCTTGTAATCTGCACGAATATGTTGGAACATGTTACTGATATTAAGCTGGCCGTAAACAATCTTATAACTGCATGCAAACAAAATGGATACATGCTTATTACGGTTCCTTATAAATATAAAAAGCATCTCGACCCAATAGACAATATGTTTCGCCCCACGCCTGCAGAAATTGCTGATTTATTTACACACGCAAATGTGAATGTAATAGACGATGGAATTATTACAATCGAGGATAAAAGTTATTATAGAATAAAAAAGTCTGCCATCCCATTTTGGGGATATCGAGAAAGATTGCTTTACTACCTAGGTAAAAGACATAAAGTGTCTGCTGTCTTATTAAAATTAAATGGCGTTTCCTGATGTGTGGCATTGCTGGTATATATCATTTTAAGTATCAAGAGCCAGATGTCACGTACATAAGCTGGTGCCTTAAAACTATGAGGCACCGCGGCCCTGATTCGTCTGGTATATGGAGCAATAATAAAAATTATCTCGCAGGATTTGTAAGGCTTTCAATTCGTGACTTGAGTGAGAATGGTAATCAGCCAATGCTTTCTGATTGCGGCAATTTTTGCATCAGCTTTAATGGAGAAATATATAATACAGACAGGCTGCGAATTCTTTTAAATCCTTATCGTTCAGATTACAAATCTTCTACAGATACAGAACTGTTGCTGTATGCATTAATTCATTTAGGTGTAGAAAAAACACTTGAAGAATGCAATGGAATATTCGCATTTGCATTTTATGATGTCGCGAATAATAAACTGATCCTTGCACGCGACAGAATGGGGATTAAACCTTTATATATCGGGTACAGCAACGATGGCCTTGTCTACAGTTCACAATATGATCACATCATCAATCATTCTTTCTGTTCTTCAGAAAGTATTAATCATGATGCCATAGAATTATATGCCTGCCTTGGATATGTGCCGGAAGGAATAGGTATTATTAGGCAAACACAACTCATTCCGCATGGGCACTATGTGACTGTAAAAGAAGGTGGCTGGCAAATCAAATCTTATTATTCTTATCCTGTATTAAAATCATCTTCGCCTTTTGAGCTTGAAGATGTGATGGGACAATCTGTTCAGCAGCAACTTGTAAGTGATGTGCCGTTGGGTACATTCATGAGTGGAGGGGTTGACAGCACGCTGGTTACTTCTTTCGCATCTAAACAACACCAGGTTAAAACATTTACGGTTGGATTAAAAGGCAGCCATCTTGATGAGAGTGATGATGCTGGTGCTTTTGCAAAATATTTTAATACAAGCCATCTCAACAGGTTAGTAACTGAAGTTGATTTGTTGAACTATATTGGCAAAAACACAAAGGCTTACAGCGAGCCTTTCGCAGATTATTCGTCTATTCCTTCTTTAATACTTTCAGAGTTTGCAAGGAAACAGGTTACTGTGGCATTAAGCGGAGATGGGGGAGATGAATTATTCTGGGGGTATCCACGTAACAGTAAAGTGCCTTATCATTCATCTCTAATAAATGGTTCAAAAAGTGCCTTGTATTTTACCTTTCTTAAGCAAAGAATATTAAACAAAAGAAAGACAGTAGGTACGAGACATCTGCAAGCTGATAACATTATCGATTATTATTATCAAAGCCTGTTTATTGCCGGAGCCTCTGTATCAGCAAAAAAAATAATAAAAAATTTTTCATCGCCTGTTCCATTTTTTCTACGGGAAGCTTATAACTGTAAAGTTGATTTTACAGATGAGACACAAGTGATGAATATTATTAGAAAAATGGAAGTTGACTTGCATCTTCAGCGCATATTACTAAAAGTAGATCGTGCCGGCATGTACAACAGCCTTGAAATACGTGTACCGTTACTGGATAATTTAATGCTTGATTATAGTGCCTCTATTGATTATAAAGCCTGCATTATTGATAACATAGGCAAGGCTAATTTAAAGCAACTTCTTGCTGACAAAACAGATAAGCGCCTTGTATATAAACAAAAAAAAGGATTTGATATTCCTATGAAAGAATGGATAAATGGCGTATTACACAAAGATGTAAGAGAAAAAATAATGGATATGCCTGCATCACTTTCTGATCATTTTGAAAAAAAGGAATTGTCTAATCTTTTAAAAAATCATAAATCAGGTAAGGCTGATAATAGCTGGTTATTGTGGGCAGTTTACACATTGATTTTATGGCAGCAGGAGCATTGTAAAAGCTATGACAAAAGCACCCGGAATAAACTTTTAAGCAGTCTGCCTGTTGTGGAGAGTTAGGTTGAACTTATACTATTCTTTATTTAAAAATCAGCATCTGAAAATAGCAATAGTTGTAAATAGTTTTCCGGAAACGAGTGAGACTTTCATCATTAATAAAGTTCTTGCCATGGCAGCAAAAGGGAATAGCATTGATGTTATCAGGCTTAGTTGCTTTGGTAATAATGAATTATCAGTTCTCTATAATTTTAGCAACCTAGAAAATCTTCGCATAATAAACCCGCGGCTTCCATCATCGGTTGCTACACTGCTTACTTTTTTTGCCAATCATCCAATCATAAGTTTTCAGTCTTTCTCATTCGATAAGAAAAAATTTTATCAAAATATAAGAAAGAAAATCTACGGAAGGATATTTAACAACAGTAGATATGATATTATTCATTTTGAGTATTCAGGTATTGCTGCCAGCCTTGGTGATATTATTGGGAATATAAAAGCTAAAACTGTTGTCAGCTGCAGAGGCTCCGCAGAAAAAGTAAAACTTATTACAGAAAAGGGGCGTAGAGAAAAGATTGAAAAAATTTTTAAAATTATTAGCGCCGTTCATTGTGTAAGTGAGGATATGAAAAAAACAATTGCGCCGTTTTGTACTGATCTTAATAAAGTGTTTGTGAACAGACCAGCCATAGATGTTTCCTTTTTTAAGCCTTCGGGTGAAAAGAAAAAAAATGGTGTATTGCAAATTTTATCTGTAGGAAGATTTACTTATCAAAAAGGCTACTTGACAGGTCTAATGGCAATTAGGGAAATTGTTGCAAAAGGCAGATCGTTTGTATGGAATATTATTGGTGATGGACCTCAATATGAAGAAATATTATTTCATATTCATAACATGGCGCTGGAAAATCATGTAAAACTTTTAGGAAGAAGAAATAAAGATGAAGTAAATAGCTTGTTAGCTGCTGCGGATATCTTTTTACTTACAAGTGTGTATGAAGGAATACCCAATGTAGTGCTGGAAGCAATGGCAATGGAGTTGCCCGTTGTTGCTACAAGAAGTGGTGGTGTAGATGAAGTTATTACTAATGGAAAAGATGGGTTTGTTGCGGATGTTTATGATGTGCATGAAATAATTCGATTGGTAGAGCTACTATTGTCTGATGAAAACCTGCGTGTGAGCATTGGAAAAGAAGCACGCAAAAGAATTTTGCTTGATTATACTTTGGAGCGCCAGGCACAAGTTTTTCAAAGTCGTTATCAGTCATTACTGACTTAATTTTTAAGATACTGCGCTCTGTAATGGTATTTAAATTTATAAAATATACAACCCCGGCATGGCAGTTTAATATTCTGCCCATTGCCAAAAAATTTCCATCATGTGTTGACATAGAACTTGCAAAGAAATCTGGTCCGCTGGATGAAATCTATCAAACAGAATCAGCGCAGATTGCAGATGCAGGGTATCAATTGTGGAATAAAGGAATTTTAATAGAATCAGGAAATGAAGAGACAAGAAAATTGCTTGATCTTCCTTCGCCAACATTGCATGATGAATATGTTTTTATCAGGAAATATTGGGGAACGCTTTGGGCCAGCTACGCACTTTTATCAAGATTGATTTCTCTTAAAAATCCTGTCAAAGAAATTTATACTTACCTGCAAACAAGTAAGGTAAAGAGAATAAATGCTTTTAAATCGCCTCATAAGTATGAGGATTATGAAAGCTTTCAATCTCCACTTGTAGACGACAATCCTTTTGTTGCAGTTATCATCCCTACTTTACACCGCTATGACTATTTAAAGGATGTTTTGCATGATCTTGAAAAACAATCTTACAAAAACTTTGAGGTTGTTATTGTTGATCAGTCAACAGAATTCAGACAGCATTTTTATCAACAGTTTAAGTTGAATATTCGTCTTATTTACCAGTTAGATAAAAAGTTGTGGACTGCAAGGAACAAAGCGATAAAAGTAACACAGGCGAAATATCTTCTTTTTTTTGATGATGATTCAAGAGTAGAAAGTGATTGGATTTTACAGCATTTAAAATGCCTTGATTTTTTTGATGCTGATATATCAGCCGGTGTTTCTCTTGCAACTGTTGGAATGAAGGTGCCTGAGAATTACAGTTATTTCAGATGGGCCGATCAATTTGATTCTGGTAATGCGCTGGTGCGCAGAGATGTATTTAAAAAGATTGGTCTTTTTGATGAACAATTCAACGGTCAGCGTATGGGCGATGGAGAATTTGGCTACAGGGCATATAAGCACGGATTCAAAAGTATCTCTAATCATAAAGCCTTTCGCGTTCATTTGAAAGTTGGTACTGGCGGATTACGCGAAATGGGAAGCTGGGATGGCTTTAGACCAAAGAAGTGGTTTTCGCCAAAGCCTGTACCCAGTGTAATTTATTTATATAAAAAATATTTACCCAAAGACCTTTACCGGCACGCTCTATTATTAGGTATTATGCTTTCAAACGTTCCTTACCGGCAAAAGAGAAATGCCAAAATGCTTTTCTTAAGTGTATTATTAACCTTCATAAAATCTCCTGTTTTATTCATTCGTTTTCTCAGAGCCAGATCTATTGCAATGAAAATGCTGCGAAATGATAAAGGAATTGTTTTACTGGAAAAATGAAAGACAAAAAATTAGCCATTATTACGGACTGCATACACATGTATGATAAAGATGGAAATGTGGTTACTGAAAACCATATTTTTAGAAAGCAGATACAGGCAATAGCGGCCATGTTTTCTGAAACATTAATCTGTTGCCCTTTTGATACTTTTTCTAATAACAAAGTAGCCAGTGTTTATCGTCAAAATAATATTCGCTTCGTTTCATTACCGAACGTTGGAGGAAGTAGTATTAAAGATAAATTGAAACTTATCTCCACAATTTCTGTTTGGCTGAGGGCATTTAAAAAAGCAGATAAATTTGCTGATATCGTGTATCAGCGCTTTCCTAATAATGTAAATATTCCAGGCGGGTTTTATTTTTTTATAAAAAGAAAAAATGTATTTGCTACTTATACCGGAACATGGAAGAATTATAAAGGAGAGCCTCTTACTTACAGGCTTCAAAAATGGTTTTTAAGAAGATTATTCAGAGGACCTGTTTTTATATATACTGAAAAAGAGCCTGCTGGTAAAAAGTTGATCAAAAGTTTTAGTCCGTCATTTACTAATGAGGAATGGTTAAGAGAAGAAGCGCTGGTGGAAAAAAAGATAGCAAAGCTAAAGAGCAATAAAATTGAGGCTCCTGTATTTATTACGGTGGGATCACTGCAGCACAACAAAAATCAGCAGTATATATTAAATGCATTTAAAATATTGAATGAACAAAACTTTTTATTCAAATTATTTATTGTTGGCGATGGGCCTTTAAAAGATTCATACCACAAGTTTATAAATGATAATAACCTGGCAGATAAAGTTGTACTTACCGGAAAGAAAACAGATGTGGAATTAAAAGAATTATACAGGCAATCAGATTTTATAATACAGGCGCCTATAGCTGAAGGATTTGGTAAAGTGCCAATAGAAGGATTTTGCCATGGGATAGTACCTATATTAAGCGCCACTGCTCTTGCAGGAGAGATGATTGGCAATAACCACACACGTGGGTATCTCTTTAAGCTTGGTGAAGTAAATACTTTAGTATCGGTAATAAAAAAAATAGAATTGGAGCAGCATAAACTTCCGGCAATGATACAGGAAGGAAGAATATTTGTGCAGAAATATACGATTGATAACTGGGTT
>Ga0105237_10004686_pt1 | contig 15740 bp, 13 predicted proteins | sample KBSC24metaG_FD_81520 | JGI IMG/M metagenome (GOLD analysis project Ga0105237, IMG submission 81520) | Corn rhizosphere microbial communities from Kellogg Biological Station, Michigan, USA - KBS C2-4 metaG | ecosystem: Host-associated > Plants > Roots > Rhizosphere > Soil | place: Michigan, USA... | reverse complement strand
TCGACCGGGCAGACTTCCACGCAGTCCATATACTTGCAGCGGATGCAGGCATCGGTGACGACGTAGGTCATGGCTCTTCTTCCGATTGTTCCGAACGGGTGACGAACGGGACCTGCTAGGCGCGCAATCGCCCGCTCGTCAACGAATGTCTTTGCGAACGGTTTTCAGGGCATCCTTTCCTGTTCGCGCTGAGCCTGTCGAAGGGTTGTCCTTCTCTCCTGCCTCTGCCCGTCACCCCAGCGAAAGCTGGGGTCTCCCTGGGGCTGGCGCCCCGCGTGCCGCCTGAGATCCCAGCTTTCGCTGGGATGACGGAAAAGAAAGGACAGGGCCCTTCGACAGGCTCAGCCCGAACGGAGAAGAAGACGCTTCGCGCTACACCAGATCGGTATAGCAGGCCTGCGCCTCGGGGGCCGGCCCGCGCCGGTCCGGGATCGCCTCGACCCGCACCACCCGCACCTGCCCGCCGACCGGCAGGCCCAGCACCGAGCCGACCTTCACCTGGGCCGAGGATTTGTGGATGGCCCGCCCGTCGAGGCGGATATGCCCTTCCCCGATCAGGGCCTGGGCGAGGCTTCGCGTCTTGGCGAAGCGGGCGAAACAGAGAAACTGGTCGAGACGCAGCGTCGTGTCAGCCATGGGCACCTTGGGCTTGGGGTGGAAGAAGACGGGCGAGCGCACCGAACGCGTTGCCGGGGCGGGAACGGGGGGCATCGACGCGATCCGGGCGGCGGCCGCGCCACAGCCAGGCGACGGCCCCGCTGTCCGCCTCGCCGCCGCGCCGGTGCTGCGCGAAGCCGAGCGTGCGCATCAGCCGCGCGACGGCCGGCGGCTTCAGGCCCAGGGAGGTGGACAAAGACGGATCGGGCACGAAGGGACGATGCCCCTCGCGCGCGTCATGCGCGTGACGGGCGAGCCGCTCGACGAGATCGACGCGCAGCATCTGGTCGCCGAGATCGCGGAAGCCGGCGCGGATGGCGGCGGCGCGCAGCAGCGGATCGGGATCGCCGATCATCGCGGCGCCGGGCGCCGGCACCGGCGGCATGGTGCCGTTCACCCGGGCGGCGAGCAACGCCAGGCGCCAGCGCATCGGCTCGGGCTTGAGCAAGGCCGGCACGAACAGATCGAGCGTGCCGATCTTGAGGCCGAGCTGGGTGGCGATCCTGCGCTGGTCCCGGTTGAGCGCGGGCAGCGAGGCGGCGACGGTGTCGCGCGCGACGATGCCGCCGGCCTCGGCCACCGGCGCCAGCAGCCCGCGCAGCACCGGCGCGGTCGCCTTGTCGCGGGCGGCGGTGCCGATCGCGGCGAGCGGGGCAAGATGGCGGTCGATCGCGGCGCGCAGCCAGCGCTCCAGCCGCTCGGTCACCTTCGCCCTGGTGTCGGCCGAGAGCGGATCGAGCGTGCGGTGGAGGGTCAGGCGCGGCTCGGCGAGCGCGCGGCCCTTGCCGAGGCGCGCCACCACGTCGCCGCGCCAGAAGATCGCGACCGGCCGGCCGACATCGGTGGCGAGGGTGAAGGCCTTGTCCGGATCGGCGGCCAGCGCCTTGGCCCGCCGCGCCAGCTCGTCGCCGAGGCGCCGCTCGGCCGCCGCCATCAGCCGCTTCATGTCGGCATGGCGGGCATTGGCGTCGGCGACGAAGCGGAAGCCGGTGAGGTGGCCGATCGGCTCGTCGGCGACGCTCACCTCGCCGTCGGCGCCGATGGTGACGGGCAGCATCTCCGCGCCGCGCTTGTCGAGATCGCGCAGCAACACCGAGGTGCGGCGATCGACGAAGCGCTGGGTCAGCCGCTCGTGCAGCGCGTCGGAGAGCTTCTCCTCCAGCTGGCGGGTGCGCTCGGCCCACAGCGCCGGCTCGGCCAGCCAGTCGGCGCGGTGCGCGATATAGGCCCAGGTGCGCGCCGACGCGATGCGGTCGGCGATGGTCTCGACATCGCCCTGCACGGTGTCGAGCCGGGCGATCTCGTCGGCGAACCAGTGCGCCGGGATGCGCCGGTCGCCCTCGGAGAGATGCTGGAAGATGCGCGCGACCAGCCGGGCATGCGCCTCGCTGCCGGTCTTGCGGAAATCGGGCAGGCCACACGCCGCCCACAGCCGCTCGGTCATCGCCTGGCCGCGCGCGCGGTGGGCGATGTCGGGCTCGGCGGCGAGGCGCTTGAGCACGGCGAGGTCGATCGCCTCGGGCGCGGCGCGCAGCCCGTCGCGGTCCGGCCGCGCCTCCAGGCTGGCGATCAGCCTGCCGACGCTCGCGAAATCCGGCGTGCCGTTGCGCCAGTAGAGATGGTCGAGCGGCTTGAAGTGATGGCCCTCGATCGCCAGCACCTCCTCGGGATCGAAGCTCGCGCCCGATCCTTCGGAGCCCAGCGTGCCGAACGTCCCGTCGCGCTGGTGGCGGCCGGCGCGGCCGGCGATCTGCGCCATCTCCGGGATGGTCAGCCGCCGCGCGCGCTTGCCGTCGAACTTGCGCAGCGAGGCAAAGGCGACGTGGGCCACGTCCATGTTGAGGCCCATGCCGATCGCATCGGTGGCGACGAGATAATCGACCTCGCCCGCCTGGTACATGGCGACCTGGGCGTTGCGGGTGCGGGGGCTGAGCGCGCCCATCACCACCGCCGCGCCGCCGCGCAGCCGGCGCAGCATCTCGGCGACGGCATAGACCTCCTCGGCCGAGAAGGCGACGACCACCGAGCGCTTGGGCAGGCGCGAGATCTTCTTCGGCCCGGCATAGCTGAGCGTCGAGAAGCGCGGCCGGCCGATGATCTCGGCATCGGGGGTCAGCGCGCGCAGCATCGGGCGCAGCGTCTCGGAGCCGAGGATCAGGGTCTCCTCGCGGCCCCGCGCGCGCAGCAGGCGATCGGTGAAGACATGGCCGCGCTCCGGATCGGCGGCGAGCTGCGCCTCGTCCAGCGCGACGAAGGCGAAGTCGCGGTCAGTCGGCATGCTTTCGGCGGTGCAGAGGAAGTAGCGGGCGCCCGGCGGCAGGATCTTCTCCTCGCCGGTCAGCAGCGCGACCTGGTCCTTGCCCTTGATCGCGACGACCCGGTCATAGACCTCGCGGGCCAGCAGGCGCAGCGGAAAGCCCATGCACCCGGACGAGTGCGCCACCATCCGCTCGATCGCATAGTGGGTCTTGCCCGTATTCGTCGGGCCCAACACGGCGACGAGCCGTTCGTTGACCAAGCCACCCATCCCGCTCGGCAAGGTGGGGTTTCGCGCGTGCGAAGGCAAGAGTCCTTGAGTCCCCGGCTGATTCGCTTCGTCGCATTCGGAGAATCGTTCGGCGCACCGGCCGGTCAACGGGACCTTAACCCCGTTCCGCCAGAGTCGCCGCTTCACCACAAGAGGATGGGGCGCTTTGTACCAGCGCGAGGGGCATGGGGCCGGTGCGGCCGGCGGCGCGGGCACGATCGCGCTGGGCATGGCCGAATACGGCCGCGTCTTCCCCGCCCACCTCTATCCCCAGCCCGTCCGGCGCGGCCTCGCCGATATCGACCTGGCCGTCGATCTCGGCGCGCGCATCGGCACCGGCGAATGGTTTCGCGGCCTCGCGACGCTGGGCGCGCTGATCGGCGCGACCGTCTGGCTGGCGCCCGGCATCGATCCGGTCACCATCCCCGCCCCGGCCGCCATGGCGCCGGCCCGACAGGGCGAGATGCGCCCGCCGGCGCGCGCACGCGCGGATGCCGGGCGCCGGCTCGCCCGCCCCGATCCCGCCCGGCCGGCGATCGCGGCGCCCGAGCCGCCGCGGATCGACCTCCAGTCCACCCTCGGGCCCGGCGACGGCCTCGCCCGCGTGCTGGAGCGCGAGGGCGCGGCGCATGGCGATGCCGTCAGGGCCGCGGCGCTCGTCGCCGGTGCGGTGCGGCTGTCGCACATCGCGGCGGGCACCAAGCTGGCGATCACGCTCGGCCCGGGCGGGTCGGCGGATCGCCCGCTCGAGGCCCTTTCCTTCCGCGCCCGCTTCGATCTCGCGCTCCGCCTGACGCGGGCGAACGGCGCGCTGACCCTGCAGCGCCAGCCGATCGCGGTGGACGCCACGCCGATGCGGCTGACCGGCCTCGTCGGCGACAGCCTCTATGCCGCCGAGCGCAGCGCCGGAGCGCCGCCATCCGTGGTGGCCGACTATATCCGGGCGATCGCGCCGCGCATCGGCATCGACGACATCCTGCCCTCCGACCGGTTCGACATGGTGTTCGAGCACAAGCGCGCCGCCACCGGCGAGGTGCAGACCGGGCGGCTGCTCTATGCCGGCATCGCCCGCCAGGGCGACGCGCTGCGGCTGGCGCGCTGGACGCTCGGCGGGCGCGAGCAATGGTTCGACGCGTCCGGCGCGGGCGAGCGGCGCGACGGCTTCACCATGCCGGTGACGGGCGCGCGCCTGTCCTCCGGCTTCGGCATGCGCTTCCATCCGATCCTCGGTTTCAGCCGGATGCACCAGGGCGTCGACCTCGCCGCGCCCTACGGCACCCCGATCGTCGCGGCGGCGGATGGCGTGGTGCGCTTCGCCGGCTGGCATGGCGGCCACGGCAATTTCGTCCAGATCGCCCACGATGGCGGCATGGGCACCGGCTACGGCCATATGAGCGGCTTCGTGGTGCGCGTCGGCGAGACGGTGAGGCAGGGCGAACTGATCGGCTATGTCGGCTCGACCGGCCTCTCGACCGGCCCGCATTGCCATTTCGAGGTCTATCGCGGCGGCCAGGCGATCGACCCGGCCAGTGCCAGCTTCGAGATGACCCAGCGGATCGGCGGAGCGGCGCTGGCGAGGTTCAAGGCGATGATGGCGCGGTGGGCGGCTCTTAACCCCTCTCCCCGAGGGGAGAGGGATCAGGTCACTTCCCCTTCCGCCACCGCGCGATCACGCGGTTGATCATCTCCGCCTCGCCGCCCTGATTCTTCCACAGCACCGAGAAGAGCGGATCGCCCGACGCCGGGCGCTTATTCTCCTCCAGATTGTCGAAGGCGATGCGCATCGGGATCGCGGCGCCCTCGCCGCACACCACGCATTCGCGGTTCCGCAGCGCCGGGATGGTCTCCATGAAGCCGCGCGCGCCTTCCGGCATCGCCGCCTTCACATGCGCCTGGTCGCGCTCGTTGTTGAGGCGCATGGCGATGATCGTGCCGCACTGGGAGAGCACGCCCTCGGCGAGATCGGACGGGCGCTGCGTGATCAGGCCCAGCGACACGCCGTATTTGCGGCCTTCCTTGGCGATCCGCTCCAGCACGCGGCGCACCGCCGACTGGCCCGGCACGCGATCGGACGGGATGTAGCGATGCGCCTCCTCGCAGACGAGCAGGATCGGCCGCGGCGTCTCGTGGCGGGACCAGATGGCGTAGTCGAAGACCAGCCGGCTGAGCAAAGCCACCACCACCGAGGTGATTTCGGACGGCACGCCCGACACGTCGATGATCGAGATCGGCTTGCCGTGGGTCGGCAGGCGGAACAAGCGGGCGATCGTCGCCGCCATCGTGTCCGCCACCAGCATGCCGGAGAACATGAAGCCGTAGCGCGGATCGGCGCGCAGCTCCTCGATCTTGGTCTTCAGCCGCATGTGCGAGCTGGTGTCGCCGGCGCGATCGAGCTTGCCCATGTCGGTGACGATGAAGTTCAGCAGATCGGACAGCAGATAGGGGATCGGGCTGTCGACCGTGATCTTGCTCAGCCCCTCGGCGGCGCGGCTCTTCGCGCGCGCGGCGAGCAGGCATTTGGCGAGCACGTCCATGTCGCGCTGGCGCTCGGCGCCTTCGGTGCCGATCAGCACCTCGGTATGCTCCTCGAAGGTGAGCAGCCAGTAGGGCAACTGGAGATTCTCGACGTCGAACAGCTCGCCATAGCCTTCGAACGCCGCCGGATATTCGCCGTGCGGATCGATCATCACGATATGGCCCTGCGGCGCCATGTCGCAGATGCGGTGGAGGATCAGCGCGAGGCTGGTCGACTTGCCGGTGCCGGTCGAGCCGACCAGCGCGAAATGGCGGCCGAGCAGCGAATCGATGTAGAGCGAGCCGCGCACGTCCGAAGTCGGGTAGACCGTTCCGATCTCGATATGCGCGCGATCCTCGGCGGCGAAGATCCGCAGCATGTCGGCATGGCCGGCCGGAAAGACCGCGCCGCCCGGCATCGGATAGCGCGTCACGCCGCGGCGGAAGTCCAGCATCTGGCCGGTGGCGGGGCAGGCGCGGCCTTCGCCGAGGAAATCGATCTCGGCGGCGATTCGGTCGCCGTCGCCGCGCTCCAGGCTGAGCGAACGGACGTTGGCCGCCAGCCACAGCGGGCCGCAGCGCATCTTGATCTGGCTGCCGACCTCGCCGGCCAGCGCGATGCCGCCGCCCGTCTCGGCGTCGTCATGCAGGCGCTGGATGGCGCGCGCGTCGAACACCACCCGCGCCGATCCGCCGCCCACGTCCAGCACGAAGCCGATTTCGGTCAATGGGGAATCCTGGCGCGGTTCCGGCGCGGCGGGGGCCGCTTTCTCTTCGGCAAATCCGCGCCAAGCCACACCGTCCACACGCTGTTCCTTTCCCCTGAACGGCCGACCCTAGCCTGCCATGGGTAAAGAAATGCCTGCAAACGGGGTTAATTCCGGCGGAACAAGGCGCCGGCGCCCCAGCCGATCGCGAGGGAAAGGGCAACGGCGAGAAGGCCATAGCTGAATGGCCAGCGGTGCGCGGCGAGGGTGACGACACGTTCGAAGCCCTGCTTGCCGATATGCACCTCGCGCACCGCGCCGGCCACCACCTTGCCGTCCTGGATCAGGAAGGTCTCGGCGACGTAGCGGCCGACCGGCACGCGCGCGGGGATGGCGATGCGGGCGCGGTAGAGCGATCCCTCGCGAATCTCGACGCCGTGGCCGTCCTCGACATAGAGGCCGGCGCGGCGCTTGAGATCCACCAGCCCGGTCTCGAAGCGCGCCTGCTCGGCCGGCTCCGCGCCGGAGGCGGGGGACATTTGCAGGCTGTCGAGGCCGAGCTCGTAGATGGCGGCGGTGCGCTGGTCGATCAGCCGGTCCAGCGGGCGCGAGCTGGCGATGGCGTAGAAAGTGGGGGCGGAGCGGAAGCGGGCGCTGTCCGCATTCAGCCACATGCCGGCGACCTTCTGCTTCTCGCGCACCAGGATCGACTGGGTCGGCCCCTTCAGCACCACCGCGACGTCGGCCGGATGATCGGGCTGGCGGCCGCGCGGGTAGAGGATCGCGCCGAACAGCAGCAGATCCGCGCCGGTGAAGCTGTAGACGATCTGCACCTGGCTGTCCGACACGTCGGGCACCAGCACCGGCTTGGCCGCGCCCAGGCAGAGGAGGGCGGCGAGCGCGGCGGCGATCCGCCTCATCCCAGCTCCACGCTGTAGAGCTCGCCCGGCCGCCAGGTGAGGCCGATCGCCATGCGCAGCGCCACCGCCAGCACGATCAGCGCCAGCATCAGGCGGAGATATTCGGGCTTCATGGTCATCGCGAAGCGGCTGCCGATCTGCGCGCCGGTCGCGGAGCCGACCAGCAGCAGCATGGCCAGCACGATGTCCACCGCCTCGGTGGTGACGGCGTGGATGAGCGTGGTCGCGGCGGTGACGAAGAGGATCTGGAACAGGCTGGTGCCCACCACCACCTGCGCCGCCATGCCGAGCAGGTAGATCATCGCCGGCACCATCACGAAGCCGCCGCCGACGCCCAGCACGACGGTGAGGATGCCGGTCAGCATGCCGAGCAGGAAAGGGGCGAGGGGGGAGATGTAGAGGCCGGAGCGGTAGAAGCGGTAGCGGCCCGGCAGCGCGGCGATGATCGGATTGTGGCGCCTGATCAGCCGGCGCGGCTTCTCGCCCCGGCGCAGCGCGAGGATGGTCGCGATGCTCTCGCGCGCCATGAGCGCCCCGATCGAGCCGAGCATGACCACGTAGAAGATGGTGATCGCCGTATCGATCTGCCCGAGCTTCTGCAGCAGCCGGAACAGCAGGGCGCCGAGCCCCGAGCCGAGGATGCCGCCCGCGACCATGACGCCACCCATCTGGAAGTCCACGCCCTTGCGCCGCATCTGGGCGAGCACGCCGGACACGCTGGCGCCGGTGATCTGGGTGGCGGAGGAGGCGACCGCGACGGTCGGCGGGATGCCGTAGAAGATCAGCAGCGGCGTGGTGAGGAAGCCGCCGCCCACCCCGAACATGCCCGACAGCAACCCGACGCCGCCGCCCAGCAGCACGATCACCAGCATGTTCACCGAGAGGCCGGCGATGGGCAGGTAGATGTGCATGGGGACAGGGCTAACCGATCAGGAGGCCGAGAGCTAGAAGTTGCATCTTGCCGTCCTCCCGCGCCATTCGGGCTGACTGGATTTCGCCTTCGGGGCATGGCCACGGGGTAGGTGTAATCTCGCTCCGGGGCATGGTGGCGCGCTAGAAATCCGTCGCCACCGTCAGCGCCGCCCCCGAACCCGGCCGGGCGTGCCCCGCCACCCGCTCGCGCCAGTCGAGCGCGATGGCCATCGTGCGATGGGCCACCGGCAGGCGCAGCACCGCCGAGGGGCCGATGTCGACCCTCGAGGCGCCGGGCTGCGCCGCGCCCCAGAGGCCGCCGCCCAGCGCGAGCGTCTCGCCGTCACCCACGCCGATCGCACGCGCGATCCGCACCGCGCCGTCCGCATAGAGGTCGCGCCGGTGCGCCCCGACCACGCCCGCCTCGCCATAAGCGTCGAGCCGCCAGCCGGGCGCGATGCGGATCGCGTCGACGCCGCCGGCCGCGCCCAGCGTCCAGGCGTCGCGCCCGCCCGCATCGATCGCGACGCGGCGCTCGGCCATCAGGTGGAGGGGTAGCCGGGCGATCGGTGTCCAGTCGAGCCCGGCCGACGCCTCGGTCTGCCTCATGCCGCCGATCGCGATCGAGAAACGGGCCGCGGCGGACAGATGCGGGGCCAGGCGGTAGAGGATGCGGGCGCCGGCCTGCCCGCCGCCGACTTGCCCGGGCGAGAGCATCGTGGCCCGCCCGCCGCCGCGCAGGAAGGCCCAGGCCGAGCCGGACCAGCGCCGCGATCGGGATGGGCCGGCCATCGTGATGGCTTCGGACAGGCCGGTCGTCCGGTCATGGGGCCGGTCCGATCCCGGCGCCGCGGTGGCGAAGTCCCACCGGGGCGGCGGCCGGTCGGTCTCTTCCGGCGCACGGAGAGGCTGGAGCGCGCCGGGCCGGAGCATCGTCTCCGACGGGGCGTGCGCGGCTCGCAAGGGCCGTGGCGCCGCCCCGCCGGGACGAGGCGCCGAACCCGCGAACGGGAGGGGCCTCGCGGGAGGCCGAACGACCGTGCGTCTTGGCGTCACCGGCAGCGGCCGCGCCGGCCCCCAGCCGGTCACGGCGATGCCGCGCGCCATCGTCCACACCGCCGCGACGCCGATCAGGAAGCGGATCGGCGCGGCGCGGGCGAGGGATCGGTTCACGACGCCGCCGGGCCGGCGGCGGGGAAGACGTGCGCCGTCTTGTCCCAGCGCAGGCGGCCATGATGGACCAGCCCGGCATAGAGGAGGAGCGCGCGCCGCGCCGCCAGGATCGCCACGATATTGCCGATCGCCATGTGGACCGGCGTCAGCATCGCCATGCGCCAGCCGTGCGCGCGGGCGGTGAAGGCGGCGCGCATCGCCACCCGCCAGCCGAGCAGCGCGAGATTGGCGGCCACCAGCGGCGAGGGGATGCCCACGGCCACCGGGCGGGCGGCGAGTGCCGCCATCGCCCAGATCAGGCCCCACGACGCCAGCGCGGCATAAGCGGCGGCCAGCACCAGCGCGGCCAGCAGGGCGCGCCGGTCCCGGAGCCGCATCCAGTGTTCGGCCAGCCCGCCCCGCCAGCCGAGCCGATCCCAGCCGGCGAGCGAGATGCCGGTGATCCAGCGCGATTTCTGCTTCACCGAGCCCCACATGGTGTGCGGGAAGCAGGCGCGGACCGCCACCATGCCGTGCCCGTCGGCGGCGGGCAGGCGGACGAAGATGCCCCGCTCGCCCATCGCGCCGATGCGCAGGCCGAGCTCGTAATCCTCGGTCAGGCTGTCCGGATCGAACGGCCCGTCGCGCCCCTCGGCCATGGCGGCGAGCACCGGGCGGGCGATGGCGCAGCCGACGCCGGCCGACGGCACCGCCGCACCGACCGCCTCGCGCACCACCACCTGCTTGCCGTGCGCCTCGGCGAATTCCCCGCAATAATGGCCGGACACCAGCTCCGCCCAGCGGCCATGGCCGTGCACGGGCAGGACGTGCACCGGAATCTGCACCATCGCCGCGCGCTCGATCAGGGTATCGAAGAGGGTCAGCTCGTCGGCATGGACGATGTCCTCGGCGTCGTGCAGCACCACGGCCTTCACCGGCACGCCCGATGCCGCCTCGTCCGCGAGCATCGCCTGCCAGATCCAGTTGAGGCAGCCGGCCTTGGTGGTGGGGCCGGGCCGGTCCCCCACCACGATGCGGACATGCGGATCGCCCTTCGCCGCGCGCGCGATCGCGGCGGCGGTGCCGGGATCGTTGGGATAGCAGCCGACGTAAAGCCGCCAGTCGGGATGGCGGAGCCGGGCCAGCGCCGTCTCCACCATCGCGCCGATCACCGCCGCTTCCTGCCAGGCCGGAACGAACAGGGCGAGGCGGCCGGGATGCCCGGGCGGCGCGAGCTGGGCCGCGTCGATGCGGGGATGCCGGCGATGGAGGACGAGGCGTCGCCACAGCGCCCGCCCGATCCAGATCCCATCGACCAGCAGATCGTCGAGGCCGCCGACGAGGAATCCGGCCGCCGCGAACAAGGCGAGTTCGCGCGCGCACGCCTCCAGCGCCAGAATCGGGTCGAACGATGCCAAGACAGCCCCCTGTCGAGGGCCGTTCCCTAAGCTTTACGGCCCATCGGATCGACCTCGTAATGGTCTAATCGGTGGCCTTGGCGGTGGCGGGGTGGACCGGCGCGACCGCCGGGGCCTTGGCCGGCTGCGCCGGCTCGCGGGCGGGCGCCCCCGGCGAGGTCGCGGGATCGAGCAGCGCGGCCGTCTCGATCTGGTCGAGCGCGCCGCGCCCGGCGAGATAGCGCCGCGCCGCCACGATCCAGGCGTCGGCGCTGCTGTGATCGGGCAGGCGGACGATCTCGGCGAGCGCGCTGTCGACCTGCCCGGCCTCCAGCATGCGTTGCGCGCGGGACACGCGATCGGCCGGCTGGGTCGACGGCTCGCCGGCGCGGCGCACCACCACCATGCCGGACAGCTCGCTGCGGAAGGCCTGCCACCAGCTCGTCTTCGGGCTCCCGCCGGCCGAGAGGCCCGACGCGATCGCGTCGAGACCGTTCTGCAGGTCGGCGAGCGTCACCGGCTGGTGCGCGGCGGAGAGGATGGTCGCCACCGCCTGCGGCTGGGTGCCGCCGAAGCGCTGGCGCAGCAGGCCCTCGATATAGCCGAGCTCGACCCCGCGATCGAGCGCGCGCCGCGCCGCGAAGGCGACCAGCAGGCCCTCGGCGCGGCTGGCGTCGCCGGTCGCCTCGGTGGCCTGGGCCTGGATATCGTCGACCTTGTCCTCCAGCGTCGCGACGCGATCCGCCATCTGCGCCTGGGAGGGGACGGGCGGCGCCACCGCGGCCTGCCGGGCGATGCGCTGCTGCGCCTGCTGGGCGACGGCGTGGGTCGCCATCGCTTTCTCCGCCTGGGCCTGCTCGATGGGTTCGAGGCGGAGCCAGCCGGCGGTGCGGGCGTCGTGCGTCACCGCATAGCCCATCGCCGCCACGCCCCCGGCGAACGCCACCAGCAGGCCGATCAGCACCCAGAGCCAGGTGCGCGATCGGCGCTCGTCGGGATAGTCGTCGCTTTCCATGCCGGGACCCGTCTGCATCAGGCCCGTTGATTGCACAGCTTGGCGGCGACCGCCAGCAGCGAGGCGTCCGTCGGGTCTTCGGCGGCTTCGGCAAGGCGCCAGCCGGGGCCGGCGGCGGCCAGCGTCGCGGGGCTGATCGCGGCGATGGCGATGCCGGCGGGATCGGCGAGGCGGGCGAAGAGGCGTGCCGCGCGGGGGGAGTGGAGGAGGGCGATGGCCTCCGGCAGCGCGCCGCGCGCCGCGGCGGGCAGGCGATCGACGGCTTCGGCGGCGTAGACGATGCGGCGATCGATGGAGATGTCGTGCGGGACGACATCGCGATGCTCCCGCCCGGCGAGATGGAGCAGGCTGCCGACGCCATCCCGCCGGGCGAGCGCGAGGATCGCCCCGGCATCGCCGCCGCCGGCGACGATCCGGCCGAAACCCGCCTGTCGCGCCGCCTCGGCCGTCGCCGCGCCCACGGCATAAGCGGGCAGGCCAGTCAGCGCGGACAGCCGCGCGCCGCCGTGGCGGAGGGCATTGGCGCTGGTGAGCAGCACGGCCTCGGGCAAGGCGGCCGGGAGCGACCAGCCGACCGGCGCGATCGCGAAGAGCGGGGCCGCGATCGCCTCCAGCCCCATCGCGCGCGCCGCCGCGACCGTGGCGGAGGCGCCCGGCTCCGGGCGGAGCACGAGCAGCGGGCGGGTCATCGGCCCGCGAAGAGCGCCGTGATGGCGGGGGGCGCCTCGCCGAGCAGCCAGTCGGCGAGCTCGGCCGCCTGCGCCGGTTCGGCGAAGAGGCGGTGGCCGTTCATATGGTGGGTGCCCCGCTCGTCGAACAGCGTGGCGCGCAATGACAAAAGCGCGCCCTCGCGCACCGCCAGCGCCGCGACCGGCGAGTGGCAGCCGCCGCCCAGCGCCGCGAGGAAGGCGCGCTCGGTGGCGACGCAGATATGCGTATCGGCATCGTCGATCGCGGCGAGCGAGGCGAGGGTGCCCGCGTCGTCGGCGCGCGCCTCGATGCCCACCGCGCCCTGCGCCGGGGCGGGCAGCATGACGTCGAGCGGGATGGCGTGGCCGATATCGGGACGCCCCAGCCGCTCCAGCCCGGCGGCGGCGAGCAGGGTGGCGTCCGCCTCGCCCTCGGCCAGCTTGCGCAGCCGCGTCTCGACATTGCCCCGGAAGGGCACGATCGACACGTCCGGCCGCAGGTGGCGCAGCTGGGCGGCGCGGCGCGGCGAGGAGGAGCCGATCCGGGCGCCATGGGGCAAAGCGGCGACGCTCTCCGCGCCGATCAGCCGGTCGCGCACGTCGGCGCGGGGCAGCATGGCGGCGATGCGGATGGCCTCCGGCCGGATCGTCTCGACATCCTTCATCGAGTGGACGGCGAAGTCGATATCGCCATCCAGCAGCGCGCGATCCAGCTCCTTGGTCCACAGCGCCTTGCCGCCGATCTCGGCGAGCGGGCGGTCCTGCACCGCATCGCCGGTGGTCTTCACCGGGACGATCGCGATGCCGTCCGCGCCCCAGCCATGCGCCGTGCGCAGCGCATCGGCGACCATGTTGGCCTGCACCAGCGCGAGAGGGGAGCCGCGCGTGCCGAGGCGCAGGGGGCGATCGAGTGTCATGGAAAAGTTGCCCTAAAGGGTGAAAGCGGTGCAGGGAAGCCGGCGATGCCCCTGATCCTCGGACTCGAATCCTCCTGCGACGAGACGGCCGCCGCGCTCGTCGACGGCGACCGCACGATTCTCGCCCACCGCCTCGCCGGCCAGGAGGCCGCGCACGCGCCCTTCGGCGGGGTGGTGCCGGAAATCGCCGCGCGCGCCCATGTCGAGGCGCTGGCGCCGCTGATCGAGAGCGCGCTGGCGGACGCCGGCAAGACCCTCGCGGATATCGATGCGGTGGCCGCCACCGCCGGGCCGGGGCTGATCGGTGGCGTCATGGTGGGGCTGCTGATGGCCAAGGGCATCGCGCTGTCGGCGGGCAAGCCGCTGGTCGCGGTCAACCATCTGGAGGGCCACGCTTTGTCGCCGCGCCTCGCCGATGCCGGGCTGGCCTTCCCCTATCTGCTGCTGCTGACCTCGGGCGGCCATTGCCAGTTGCTCTTCGTGGAAGGGGTGGGGCGCTATCGCCGTCTCGCCACCACCATCGACGATGCGGCGGGCGAGGCGTTCGACAAGACCGCCAAGCTGCTCGGCCTCGGCTTTCCGGGCGGCCCGGCGGTGGAGCGCGCGGCGCTGGCCGGCGATTCCCGCGCGGTGCCGCTGCCGCGCCCGCTGGTCGGCACGGCCGAGCCGCATTTCTCCTTCGCCGGGCTCAAGAGCGCGGTGCTGCGCGCGCGCGATGCCGGCGTGCACAAGCCGGAGGACATCGCCGCCTCCTTCCAGCAGGCGGTGGTCGATTGCCTGGTCGATCGCACGCGGCGCGCGCTGGAGTCGATCGACGGCGCGACGGCGCTGGTCGTGGCGGGCGGGGTCGCGGCCAACAAGGCGGTGCGCGGCGCGCTGGAAGCCTTGGCGTCAGACCATGGCCTTCCTTTCTCGGCGCCGCCGCTCTGGCTCTGCACGGACAATGCGGCGATGATCGCCTGGGCGGGGCTGGAGCGGTTCCGGGCCGGCGCCAACGATCCGCTCGATACGCCGGCGCGGGCGCGCTGGCCGCTCGACCCCCATGCCGAGAAGGCGCGTGGAGCAGGAGTGAAGGCATGACGATCGCGGTTCTGGGAGGCGGCGCCTGGGGCACCGCGCTGGCGCAGGTGATCGCCAGCGGGGATCGCGCGGTGACGCTCTGGGCGCGCGAGGCCGAGGTGGTCGAGGCGATCAACGGCGCGCACGAAAATCCGCTGTTCCTGCCGAAGATCGCTCTGTCCCCCCTGATCCGCGCCACGGCCGACCTGAGCGAGGTCGCAGGCGCCGAGGCGGTGCTGGTGGTGACGCCCGCCCAGCACATGCGCGCGGTGCTGCGCGGGCTGGCGCAGGATGGCCAGCCGCTGATCCTGTGCGCCAAGGGCATCGAGGCGGGCTCGCACACACTGCTCCATGACGTCGCGCGCGAGGAGCATCCGGGCTCGCCGGTGGCGGTGCTGTCCGGGCCGACCTTCGCGCACGAGGTGGCGGCGGGCCTGCCCACCGCGATCACGCTGGCGGCGGAGGATGAGGCGCGGGCGCGGGCGCTGGCCGCCTTGATCGCCCGGCCGGCCTTCCGCCCCTATGTCTCGACCGACCTCGCCGGCGCGGAGATTGGCGGCGCGGTGAAGAACGTGCTGGCGATCGCCTGCGGCGTGGTGGACGGCGCGGGGCTCGGCCAGAATGCCCGCGCCGCCTTGATCGCGCGCGGCTTCGCGGAGATGACCCGCTTCGGCATGGCGCGCGGCGCGCGGCCGGAGACGCTGGCCGGCCTGTCGGGCCTCGGCGACCTGGTGCTGACCTGCTCGTCGACGAGCTCGCGCAATTTCAGCCTCGGCGTCGGGCTGGGGCAGGGCCGGGCGGCGCGCGACCTGCTGTCCGAGCGCCGCACCGTGGCCGAGGGCGCGGCGACGGCGCCCGTGCTGGTCGAGGCGGCGCGGGCGATGGGGGTGGAGATGCCGATCGCCGAGGCCGTCTGTGCGCTGCTGGCCGGCGAGGCGGAAGTCGGCGCGGTGGTGGAACGGCTGCTGACCCGCCCGCTGGGCTCGGAGGTGCGCGGGTGAGCGGCGTAGAGCAATTCCCTCTCCCCTCGGGGGAGAGGGAGGGGCCCGCCGCGCAGCGGTGGGAGGGTGAGGGCACGCGACAGGCGCCGTGCTCCACCTTCGTGTCCGTCCCCCCCCCCCCCCCCCCGCCCCCCCCCCCCCCCCCCCCCCCCCCCCCCCCGGGCCCCCCCCCCCGGGGGGGGCCCCCCCGGGGGGGGGGGGGGGGGGGGGCCCCTTTTTCCCCAACACTCTTTTTTTTTTTTTCTCATCTTTTTTTCCGAGACCAACTTTTTT
>Ga0105237_10004685_pt1 | contig 15743 bp, 10 predicted proteins | sample KBSC24metaG_FD_81520 | JGI IMG/M metagenome (GOLD analysis project Ga0105237, IMG submission 81520) | Corn rhizosphere microbial communities from Kellogg Biological Station, Michigan, USA - KBS C2-4 metaG | ecosystem: Host-associated > Plants > Roots > Rhizosphere > Soil | place: Michigan, USA... | reverse complement strand
GGTTTCGACCGGGTCGAAGGTGTCGCTGCCCTTACCCGACAACACGCGCAGACGCGTGCCGACGACCTCGACGCTGGCTGCGGTGAACGATGCCGAGTTGGTGTTGGCCGCGCGAATCGCCTTTTCCAGCAGCGGCCGCAGTTGCGCGAGCGTGGTGACGGCGCCGGCCGCCCATGTATCGAGCGTCGCGTCGACTGCCGCAAGCCCACCGATCTTGACATTGATCTTCTTGCCGCTGAAGCCGTTGAAATTGGCGAGCGTCAGCGCAGAGAGATCGCCGCTGATCGTGCCGGTCGCGGCGGGCCGATTGGTTGCGGTCGCACCGGCGCCCGCCTTCGCTGTGATCAGCTTGGAGCCGTCGTTGATCACCTTGACCGCGTAGCGCGGCTTGGTCGAATCCATCGTGAGGTTCAAGTAGCGCTCGCTCGAGATCGGCTTCGCCTTCGCACTCGGACCGTCGTACCGCGTGACGGTGAGGTTGAACAGCGTGGTGGGATCCGTGGTGCTGTAGTCCACGTCGACGCGCACGTTGTTGCCCCAGATGCCTTCGTTGGCGGCGCTGACCTCGAGGACTTGCGCGCCGCCGCCGGTGGCGTCGGCTTTCAGAATGACGCCCGCCTTCGACAGCGGATGCGTGCCGTCGGCGGCCGCAACGCGGATGACGAGCGCGGTGCCTCCGCCGTTCAGGAAGAATTGCGAGATCGCGTAGCTGCCTTCGCTGCGATCGTCGAGCCCGCCGAACACGCGCTGGAAGTCGGTCATGCCGAAGATCTCGACCGCTTCGTTCATCGGGCCTTCCGCGAAGAAGTCGATGAACGCGGTGATGGACGTGGCTACCGAGGTGATGGTGTGTACCCCGCTCGGCACCTCTTGGATGTATACGCCTGGGTAGCTGACTTGCGGCATGTGCGTCTCTCCTCAATTGACCCGATAAACGTTCGTGACTCAGTTGCGCTTGCCCGGCCGTCGCGCGCTGGCGCCGGCATACACGGTCTTGCCATCGGGCAGCACCTGCTTGCGTATCTCACCCGTGCCGACCAGTCGCTCGAGCGCGGACTCGACGGCATCGAGCCCACTGTGCTGCGCTCCGGCGATCCACCATGTGGCGATGCCCTCCGCGCTGTCTGCCGCGCGCGGATGTGCCTGCAGATATCGACGGATCTCGAGCACGAGCCGGTTCACCTCGCCCTCGCTGGCAGCCATCCTCGGTTACCTCCCAGGGACGCCCGACGGGGGGCAGTGCCCGCGATCACCACTCGCATTGCGCGTGCCACGCGCGGTGCGACGTCAAGTGATTGAAGCGAAATCGATTCGCCGGTCAGCGACAGCGCTGCACGTGGGGCACAGACGACCCGCAGCGAATCGACTTGAATGCGCGGAGCGCTACTGCGGGAAGGAAGGGAGACGATCGACCCGGGGGTGGGGCGTGGATGACCCGGACACGAAAAGGCAACTGCCTCGTGATGAGCCTACGCCACAGGCGTGACGACGAGTGATATGGCCGTAGATCCCTGGTAATGCCCCACGGCTACCGCCCATAGGGTCATGCTGGTGGAATGCCACACCGCCGCGATCGTCTGAGATCGCCCCACTCCGGCCGGGACTTCACTCTTATGTTCTAGGCTCTATGTTCCTGCACTGCTCTTCGGTGATCTAGCAAGTGGCTGGTGGCTTGGCGTCAGCGTCTCGTACATGCATACCGCAACAACAACACCGACAGCGTGGTGCGTTTTAGATCCCTACCGCTTATCATGGGGCGACACTGGCTGCTCACCCCCAAAGAACTCATAGAGGATGTCGCCGCGAAGCTCCCCATTCCGCTGCGCCGAGCCACACGATGAGGGTGCCGCGCGGAGATCCAGCCGAATGAAGCGTTTACCCTGTTCTACCGAGACGAGCCCCGACCCATGAGAGCAAACACAGGGAAGCGCAGCACAGTTCTGCTTATGGTCGCTACAATGGTCTTGACCATTGTCGCCGTGCTCGCCGTGCTGAATTTCACGGGCGGTGAAAAGAAGATCGACCAGCGCATTCCCCGTCTGTATTCCAGCGACGACCCGCAGTTTGCTCGGACGATGGGGCTGCTGCTCGGACCGACCATCGTGGAGGGCAACCGGTTTCAGGTTCTGCTGAACGGAGATCAGATCTTCCCGTCCATGCTGAGCGCGATCCGCTCTGCTCAACGAACCATCACTTTTGAAACCTACATCTATTGGTCCGGCCGCATAGGCCAGGAGTTTGCCGACGCACTGGCAGAGCGTGCTCAGGCTGGAGTCAAGGTGCACGTGCTGCTCGACTGGATCGGCAGCGATAAGATGAACAAGGCCTATCTGGAGGAAATGGAGCGGGCGGGAGTGGAGATACGCCGTTACCATAAGCCCCAGTGGTACAACCTCTCGAAGTTGAACAATCGCACACACCGCAAGCTTCTTGTCGTGGATGGCAAGATAGGATTTACAGGCGGTGTAGGCATCGCGGACGAATGGACTGGCTCCGCACAAGACGAGAATCATTGGCGGGATACTCACTTCCGTGCCGAAGGTCCCGTCGTCGGACAGATGCAAGCCGTTTTCATGGACAACTGGATCAAGGCCACCGGCGCCGTTCTGCATGGCGACGCCTATTTTCCGCCGCCGACGGTTGTCGCGCACAGCAGGGCGCAGATGTTCATGAGCTCTCCGACCAGCGGTGCGGAGAGCATGCATCTGATGTACTTGTTGGCGTTAACCGCCGCGAAGCACTCGATTCACCTATCGATGGCCTACTTCGTTCCGGACGACCTCGCTTCAGAGGCCTTGATTGCCGCACTGAAGCGCGGCGTAACAGTTCAAATCATCCTCCCGGGCCCGAAGGGAGATGCAGCCATCGTGCGACGCGCATCACGAGCGCGCTGGGGGGAATTGCTGACCGCAGGCGCAGAGATCTACGAATACCAGCCCACCATGTATCACTGCAAGGTCCTCATCGTCGACGGCTTTCTTGTTTCGGTGGGATCTACGAATTTCGACAATCGCTCGTTTAGTTTGAACGATGAGGCCAACCTCAACATCTTCGATAGCGAGTTCGCTCGCGAGCAGATCGGCATTTTCCGACAGGACCTTGCTCGTTCGCATCGTTACACGCTCGATGAGTGGAAGGATCGTCCTATGTCAGAAAGAATCTGGGAACACGCGTCGTCGCTGCTTGGGCCTCAGCTTTGAGAGCTCGCCACTCAGACCAAGCGCCGCGGCTCCGCCGAAGCCGCATCAGCTCCCGCCGCGGTATGACGCCCTGGCGACGCCGATCGAAGCGTTGACTCCCCTTTCCGGACCCACAGCTCGAATAATCCTCGTGGTCCACGTTGGATCGACCCTCTCGAGTTGCTGTCACGTGAGAGCCATCGTTCCAAAGACCGTCAAGTCCTACGTGATGCCATTCGATGTCCCGGCGAACGCGGCCGCAGCGCGATCGAGGTTGAGACCCACCTCGTCGATTGGACTGAGAAGCGTCAGCTGTCTTGGCAAGATGTAAGCGTGCGGCCGGGCGATCGCGTAGCCTTGCGCGTAGTCCACCCCGATCTCTTCGAGGATCGCCAGCGTCTGCGGGTTTTCCACGCACTCCGCAATGGTGGTCAGTCCCATCACGTGACCGATCTTGTTTATGGCTTCGACCATCGCACGGTCGGTCAGGTCATGCGCGATGTCCCGCACGAAGACGCCATCGATCTTCAGATGATCGATCGGCAAATGTTTGAGATAGGCAAAGGACGACATCCCGCTGCCGAAGTCATCGAGCGAGAAGCCGCAACCCAATGCTTTGAGCGCGCGGATCAAATGGGTCGCCTTGTCCAGATTCGCGATTGCCGCGGTCTCCGTGATCTCGAAGCAGATCGATGCGTGTGGAACCTTGTATAGCTCGAACTGCTTCTCGACGAATGCGAGGAAATCGTCCTGGCTCAAAGACGCGCCCGACAGATTGATCGACCACCTGTGCAGCTCGCCTCGCCCCCCCTCACCGATCATGTGCGCAAACTGAGCGAAGGCAGTCGAGATGACGAGTCGATCGACGGCCGGCATCAAGTTGTAGCGTTCGGCAACCGGAATGAACACGATCGGGTCGATCACGTTCTGCTCGGCGTCGACCATGCGGACCAGCAGTTCCTGATGGCGCTCGTTCTTGCGGGCTCCGGAGACACCGATCATTTCTTGCGCGAACAGACAGAAGCGGCCTTCATCCAGCGCACGCCGCAATCCGCCGACCCAATCCAGCTCGACTTGCCGCGCCGCCAACTGACCATCCGTAGGCTGGTAGACGTGGATGCGATCTCGCCCCTCTTTCTTGGCGACATAGCAGGCATCGTCGGCAGCGCGCATCAGCTCGAGCAGTTCGAGGCTGGCATCATGGAAGGAGACGAGCCCGATGCTGGCGCCGATCTTGAACATCTTGTCTTGCCACGTGAAGCTGAATGCCTGGATAGCCTGCAGCAACAGTTGCGCAATACGCTCGGCGGCCGGCGCCGGACAGTTCTCGAGCAGTACACAGAACTCGTCCCCGCCCAGCCGCGCGATGCTGTCGCGCTCACGAATGCCGGCGCGCAGAATCCCCGTGATCTGGCGCAAGAGCTCATCTCCGGCAGCGTGGCCGCAGGTATCGTTAACGACCTTGAAGTGATCGAGGTCCAGATAGAGCAACGAGTACGGCATCGGTTGGGTGCGCACCCTGGCCAGGGCGGCTTCGAGCCGCCGTTCGAACTCGCGGCGCGTGATGAGTCCGGTCAGCACATCGTGGCGCGCCTGGCGCAGCTCTTCGCGCGCCTGGTCGAGGCTTGCGGCGGCGCCCGCGATCTCCTGCTGAAGCGTATTGACGCTGCGCGCCATCTCGCCCACCTCGTCGCCGGAATTGACCGTCACCGGCACCACGTCGACGCGAGCGTGGGCAGCATCCAGGTCGCCGCGCCCAAGCGCAAGCAGGGCATTCGAGAAGTTCGCCATTGCGCCCTTGGCCATGGCATTCGCTGCGTCGGAGACCTGCACCATGGCGTGGGCAAGAATGCCGGGCAGGACCAGGCCAACGCTGATGCTCAGGATCGCGACGGCGACGAAAATGTCTTCCAGAACGCTAACGAGCGCGCTGCTCTGATCCGGCAGGCTGGTCACGGCGAGCAGGTATCCAGCACCATCGAATGCGAGGACCAGCAGCATCGCGCCGGTGAGCTTGATGTGCAGCGTGTTCGCTATACCGGGCAGGCCTCGCCTGCGCCTGTCGCTGTAGCGGCGCCAGGCATACAAAGCGGAACCCGAGTATGCGAACAGCACGCCGATCAATACGGTCTTCATACCGAACTGCTGGAATCCGAGCACCGCGGAGCCGAACCAGGCGGTCGCGGCGAACAGTCCGAGGGCGATCCATCCGCGCGGAGCCCGGTAGGGACGGTAGGCGTCCGGCTGGTTTCTGCGCAACAGCCAGACCGCGACGTTCGGCAAACAGATGCCGATCAGGTAAGTGAAATTGGCGGCGGCGACGAGCCAGATTGGGTCGCCGAGCAGCAGAAAGAAGAGAGCCATGCCTGCCGTCAGACATGTCGCCACCCACGGGGCGTCTGTGCGCGATCTTTTCTCGAGGATGCGCGGCAGCAGTCCATCCTCGGCCAGCTGCGACATGGTGCGCGCTGCGCCGGCCAGCGGCTGCAGCGTGCCATGAAACATATTGAACATCATGAACCAGATCGCGGCCGACTTGGCGAGACTGCCGAACACGGGTGCAAACGTCGGTCCGAGCACCAGCATCAGATCGTGACCCAGCCCATCGGAACCCAGCACACCGTGCCAGACGACCGGCAGCGCGATGAAATAGACGGATGCCATGACCGCGCTCGCAAGCATGGCGCGCGGCACGTTCTTGTTGGGGTCGACGGTTTCTCCGACGTGGCAGGCAGCAGCCTCGAAGGCCGGCGCGGCGAACCCGATCAGATAGAGCCCCGCCATGATGGCGGTGAGCTCACCGAACCAGCCTTGGAACGGTACCGTCAGGTGGAAGGTCGTCGCCTGCCGCCAATCCACCTCCCCGGCTACGATCGGGGCAAGCGCGGAAATCAAGGCGAGCACAGCGGAGGCCGTCGCGATCGGAATCGCCAGCCTGCCCGCCCATTTGACTCCGCACAAATTGACCGAGGCAAAAGCCAGGACCAGTGAGCATGCGATGACAGACACGGACACCTGAGGCAGATACCACTCGTGTATGGCCGCAGCCGAGAAGATCGCGGTCAAGCCGCAGGTCGGCACCCAGCCCCACCAGTAGCAGACTCCGGTGAGATTCGCCAAGACCGGGTTGTAGGGGCGAAAAGCTTCTGCGCAGGTGGCCGCGATTCCCCCGACCCGCTTGGGATACATGAGCACCAGCTCGGTCCACCCGGGGGCGGCGGCCCAGCCCAGCAGCAGCCCAAGGATCAAGAGGATGACGGCGGCGCTGCCTTGTCCGGGAATGTCTCCCTGGCCGGCGAACAGCGCAGTGATAAGGAACAGGCTCTGGTTGCTGCCGCCCATCGCGAGGGCGGTGGTGGCTACCCAGCCCAGCGTGCGCGGATGCTCTGCGGCAATCGGAGTCGCATCAGCGCTCAGATGCTCTGCGTCTTGCGATGACGCCATGCTGTGGTGATCCCGGCAGGTCTGGAACGATTCCGGCGGCTTATCATACCCGTGGGATGCTTTACGCAGTACCTTTATCGCCTTACGCAGCGGGGAAACATGAGGTTGCCCGCCAAAGTGTCGGGATCTGGCGTCAAGGGATTGCGCGCCGAACCGGCGCGGACCGGGGTACTGCGATCGCCGCAGCCGTGAAGGTTTCACTCTAGACAGCGTCGTGGCAGTCACCTTTCGCGCAGCTTTCTCCGCATGACAGAACCATGACAAGACGAGCGCGGTTCGAAGCTCCGATGCCGACCACATCGGAGGAGCCGACCAAGACCAAGAGCCAGCGCCGTGGGACTATTTCGAACGCTGGCGAGCATCACTCACTTTCGACCAGCGGCCCCAGGGGGGACTCCGAGGCTGAGCAACTGGAGACCCACGGGCGCCCGATCTAGTCGGCAGCCAGTTGATCTGCGTCAAGAGCGCACCGGCCGATTGCGATTAGCTTCCCGAAAGCTGGCGACTTCCCGTTCCGGCAAATCTCAGCAGGAGGGTGAACTCGATGCGGCATCGATTCTTGGACAGCGCTTCCACCCGTCTGGAGACCGCCGCGGGTTGGGCTCTCGTGACTGCGGCGTCGCTGATCTGCGCGCTCTCGCCGCTACCGGTCCGGGCGGCCGGAGACGCCGCAGCCGGCCAGAAGGTTTACGCCGCGCGTTGCATGGGGTGCCACGGCGACTTAAAGAGCACGAGCACGTTCGGCCCTAATCTCACGGGCATCGTCGGGCGCAAGGCCGGGACCGGAGAGAGCGGTGTTCACTCGCGCGCTCTGGTCGAATCGGGAATCACCTGGGACGAGGCGTCGCTGCGAAAATTCCTCGCTGCGCCGACCAAGCAGGTGCCCGGCACCAACATGCCGGTCGACGTTCCCGACCCGAAGCAGATCGACGACGTTGTCGCCTACCTTCGCACCTTGCGCTAAGGAAAGTCCGCCGCGTTGGCTGGCGGCGCTCATAGATCAAAACCGTTTTCATCTTTAATCCTTGGCAGCGGCGGGCCGGCTTGGTCAGCCTGCGCTATGACAGAGGCGGAGGCGAACGTTCAGCGCAATTCACGCCGCAAGAAGATTCGGACGTTGATCCACGTCAAGGTGCGTTGATGCGTTGCACGCCCGGTCCGTCCAGGGCAGCTTGCCTTCCACGAACCAGCCATTTGCGCAATTCTTCCAGTACGACCAGGCCGGCCGCGAATGGAACGATGAATAGCCACACCGCCGCTGCAACCGGTGATGTGTCGAGCAGCGCATTGCCCCAGGGGGTGTAGTCGATCAGCAGGATCATGGCGACCTCCAGTACGACGCCGCAGGTGATCAGCCGATTTCCGAAGAGCCCTGTCGCGAGCAGCGAGCGCGAGGCGCTGCGGCACAGATATACATTCGCGATCTGCATCACGATGATGGCCGTGAGGCACGCGGTAGTGGCCCGAAGATACAGCGGATCGTGCTGAGAAAGGTCCGTGCCGTAGGTCCAGCCGGCCGTGTACAGCACGAAGAAGAAGGCCGCCATCGCAGCGAGCGCCTCGATCGGTCCGAGAAACAGGTAAGCACGCAGCGCGAGCTGCCAGTTCATCAATCTCTCGTATCGTGGTCGAGGCGGGCGTTGCATCGCCCGCGGAGCGGGCCGCTCGACTCCGAGACCGAGCGCAGTGAGAGTGTCGGTGCCCATGTCGATCGCCAACGCCTGGATCGGCGTCAGCGCCAGCGGGATCTTGAACAGGACGAACCCGAGATACGGGACCAGCTCCGCGACGTTGTGCACCAGCACGTACGTCAGGAACTTGCGGATGTTCTCATAGACCGCGCGCCCCTCCTCGATCGCGTTCACGATGCTGGCGAAATTGTCGTCGAGCAGCACCATGTCCGCGGCCGCCTTGGCGACGTCGGTACCTGCGATTCCCATCGCGATACCGATGTGCGCACTCTTGAGCGCCGGTGCGTCGTTCACGCCGTCGCCCGTCACCGCGACGATCTGGTTCTTGTTCTTCAGCGCCTCGACGATACGACACTTCTGGTCTGCGCTGACGCGAGCGAAGATGATCTCCGGCGTATCCAGCGCGAGCATGAGCTGCGTCTCGGAAAGGTGCCGCAACCGCTCGCCGGTGAGCACTGTCGGATCATCCGTCCTGACCAGCCCGATGTCGCGGGCAATGGCCCGGGCGGTGCGCGGATGATCGCCCGTAACCATGATCACGCGAATTCCCGCTTCGCGGCATGTGCGCAGGGCTTGCGGCACTTCGGGCCGTGCTGGATCTTCGAGGCCGACCAGCCCGGCGAAAACGAGGTCTTCTTCCAGGTGCTCACGCACGAGATCTGAGCTCAAGCTACGATAGGCGAGCGCGAGCACACGCAGGCCCTGCTCGGCGAACTTCTCCTCAGCCGCGACAATCTGCTCGTGCCGCGCCCGATCCATCGAACGCACCTCGCCGTCCACGAGGATGCGGCGGCAGCGCGGCAGCACGGATTCGAGCGCGCCCTTGCAGTACAACGTCTGACCTTCCGGCGTCGCATGCACGGTCGACAAGCGCATGCGATCGGCATCGAATGGAATTTCGTCTACGCGAGGATATTCGGAGGCCCCACCGAGGGCACGCACACCCATATCGACCAGAGCCACCTCCATCGGGTCGCCCAGGTAGGCGCGCTCGCCTCGGCTTTGTGTTTCTCGCAAGTCATGGCACAGCACGGCGGTCTGGAAGAAGCTTCGATATGCGTCCGCCAATCGGTGACGCGATTCGATCGGAGCCGGCGAATGGACGGTTCCGCCCAGGAAACAGAGCTTCACGCTCATGCGGTTCTGGGTCAGCGTTCCGGTCTTGTCGGTGCAGATCACGGTGGCCGAGCCGAGCGCCTCGACCGATGGCAAGTAGCGGATGAGCACGTTTCGTCGTGCCATGCGTTGCGTTGCGAGCACCAACGACAGCGTCAGCGTAGGAAGCAGGCCTTCCGGCACCATCGCGACGATGATCCCGATCGCGAAGATGAAATCTTTCCAGAATGGCACGCCGACGATCCACCCGATCGCAAAGACGATCGCTCCGATCAGGAATGCCAGCAGCGCGATGAACCGACTCAATCGTGCGAGCTCTATCCTCAACGGCGAGACCGCTTTGGCAGCTGCCTGCGTGCGCACCGCGATCTTGCCGAATTCGGTGTGCGTGGCGGTAGCGAAGACGACGGCCTTAGCCTGACCGGACACGATCGACGTGCCGGCCAGCAGAATGTTCTTGCTGTGGATCGGTTCGTCGGCCGCGGACGGCCTTGCGTCACAAGCCACCGGCAACGATTCGCCTGTAACCGCGGCGTTGTTGGCGCGCACGTCGAAGCCCTCGACCAGCCGGCAATCGGCCGCGACGTTGTCTCCCTGTTCGAGCAAGACGAGGTCGCCTGGCACCACGTGCTGCGCGGTCTCGAGGACCACCTTGCCGTCGCGCATGACTTTCACGTGCTCCGGCAGCAGTTGTCGCAACGCGGCAAGCGTTCTCTCGACGCGGTACTCCTGCCAGAAGGAAAACACGCCGCTCACGACAATTACGATCACGATCGCGCAGCCGATCCTCGCCATGCCCTGGCCGGGGTCACTCCACTCGGCAACGAAGGCCAGTCCGGCTGCGGCCCAAAGAATCAGCGAGAAAAACTGAAAGAATTCCTTCAGCAAGCGCAGCCATGCAGGCTCGCGTGCATATTCCTGCACCACGTTGAGGCCGTGCTCGCGCAGTCGCCGCTCGGCTTCGGGCGACGACAATCCCTGCGGCCCGCTTTGGACGCTGGCGAGCGCCTCAGCGATTGAGAGTTGGTGAATCTTCATGGAGACCTAACACGCGCCTCCGAAAACCCCAGCGGAGAGCTGCCGCGCCGGCGTCACCGGGTCATGCAGCGATGAAAGCAGATCGGCGTGGGCTGCTCTTGATCCTGATCAACGCGAATCCGCTGTTTGTCCAGCTCGCCGCGCATGCCGGACGAAGCCGGTCGCGTGCTTGATCCAGATCAACGTGGCTGTCGTCTGGAAGAATATCGTTGATCCGGTCTTGTACGCGAGCGTCACAGCTGTGCTGCGCGACTGTCCAGAAGCGATCACGGAGGAACCAGGACCATGACCAGACGAGAAGCGAATGCCATGTTGCTTGCCGCGGCAGCGCTCGCCGCTATGCCGAGTGCGGCGCACGCACAGGGGGACAGGATGCTGCCCGAGCCGCGCAAGGAGGCCGGCAAGCCTTTGATGCAAGCTCTGCAGTTGCGCCGCTCGACCCGGGCGTTCTCGCCGCGTCCTCTGCCCCCGCAACTGCTCTCCGATGTCCTGTGGGCGGCCTATGGCATAAATCGCCCGAGCGGTGATCGCACGGCTCCGTATTGGCGTCACATCATGGTCATCGATGTCTACGCGGCGATGGCCGACGGTGTCTGGCTGTACGACCCGAAGCAGCATGCGCTGCATCCGTATCTTGCAACCGACATCCGCGCGCAGACCGGACTCCAGGACTTCGTCGCCCAGGCGCCGCTCAACCTGATCTACGTCGCGCACGGCGAGAGGATGAAGGAGATCTCGCCGGAGGAGCGTCGGCTCTATGCCTCAATCGATGCCGCGTTTGCCGGCCAGAACGTCTATCTCTTCTGCGCGTCGGAAGGTTTGGCCACCGTGTTCCGCGGCGCTGTCGACTACCAGAAGCTGGGCCTTGCCATGCGGCTCGAGGACGGGCAGTTCGTCACCTTCGCGCAGACGGTCGGGTATCCGACCAGCTGATGCTGGGCATGGTTGAACTGGCAACTCTATTCGCGATCGTTTTCGCGCTCAACGTGATCCCGGCATTCTCGCCGCCGACGTGGATGGCGCTGTAGTGGGTCGGCTTCAACCATCCGTACAGCAACCCGTTCGTGGTCGCCCTGATCGGCGCCTGCGCTGCGACTTGTGGCAGGCTGGTCCTCGCCAAGATGTCCTGCGTCATCGTGCGCAGGCGATTCTTGAGCGAAGCGATGCGTGACAACATCGACGTCATCAAAGGGCAGCTCGAACGACACCGTACGCTGACCTTCGGCGCATTCCTGGTTTACGCGTTCAGCCCGTTGCCATCCAACTACTTGTTCATCGCGTATGGTCTGACCTCCCTTCCGCTCGCGCTCGCCGCCGTTCCGTTCTTCATCGGGCGCTGCGTGAGTTACAGCTTCTTTGTGTTCACCGCGTCCGAAGTATCGCAGCATCTTGCACTCGAGCTCGCCGAAGCGCAGTCGTATTTCGGCATCTATTTCGTAATCTCGCAGCTTCTGCTTCTGGCTCTCGTATTCCTTTTTACGCGAGTCGACTGGCGCTACCTGGTTGCCGTGAGGCGCTTCCGATGGCTGCGACGCGCAGCCATCGTCCGGCCGTGACCGCAAGCAGGCGCACATCAACATTTCGGCAGCCTGCCCGGTCACGATGCTGGGAGCCTCGATGCGAAACGGCATGCTTTACCGAGGCGCGGCGGCACGCATGCCGAGTGCCGTCGGGGGAACGATTCCGGTCAATGGCGAGGAACCTATGTCCCTTCAACGGAGGTTCACGTTGATCTGGATCAAGGCTGCTCAACCCCTCACGCCGCCGCGCCTTAGCATGTTGCGAGCGACGGTCTGCAAGGTCCTTGTCGTACTCACCCATTGGGCTGAACTCGACCACCTCGCAGTCCTCCTCGACGACCACGTTGTGCCCCGGCGGCAGGTAGTAAGCTTGGCCCGCCGTGAGCACCTCCTCGCGATCGGCATACAGGATCCTCAACCGTCCTTTCAGCACCATGCCCCAATGCGGGCACTGGCAGCGATTGTCAGGGAGTTCTTCGACCAGTGCCTGAGCTGGTAAGCATCCCCCAGCTGATGTCGGTCTTCGTCGCCGCGCTCGTGCAGCCGTCCCACCGGGGCTGCCCCCGGCTTTGCCCTCGCTCCCAAAACCGCGACGGTCATCACATTGCGCTACTGTAAACCGGCATCCGGGCGCGCATCTCGACCCCTTCGCCCAGCCCCTGCGGGTAACCCCACACCTACGCTTGAGGCGTCCCGCGACCCGTGTTACGGTTCAATTCCTATCCGTCCACGGAATCAAGTCCGATGAAGTTGCCGTTCGGCACCGGCCGGCTCAGCCAGCAGGGGATCGTGTTCGCGATCTTCGTGGTGATGTTCGTCGGCTTCGCGCTGTTCCTGCCTGGTTTTGGCACGACGTCCAACATGCTCGGGCTGCTGCAGAACGTAGCCATTCTCGGCATCCTCGGGTTGGGCATGGCGATCGTCGTCATCGGCCGCGGCATCGACATCTCGATGGTCGCGGTGCTGGCCGTGCCGGCGGGCCTGGTGCTGCAGATGGTGCAAGACGGCCATTCGCTGCCGGTCGCATTCGCTTCCGCGCTGGCGCTGGCGCTGGCTTTCGGCCTAGCCAACGGCTGGCTGATCGCGTATGCCGAGGTGCCCTCGTTATTCACGACGCTGGCCTCGGGCCTGTTCCTCGCGGGGCTCGGCCAGGTGGCGCTGTTCCGACTCGACATCGTGCAGTGGAGCCCGCAGCTAGACTCGTTCGCATGGATTGGGCGCGGCACGCTCGCCGGCGTACCGATGCCGGTGATCGTGTTCGGCGCGGTCGCGCTGCTGGTGGCGTTCTTCCTGCGCAAGACGCGACTGGGCGCCTATGTCTACGCAGTCGGCGACAACCCGTTCGGCGCACGCACCACCGGTATCCCGACGCGTCCGGTGATCGTGCTGCAGTACGTGCTGGCAGCGCTGATCGGCATGTTCGCCGGCCTGGTGATGGCGGCATCGGTGAACAGCATGCCGACCCGCATCTACAACTCGACCATGATCTACGACGTGATCCTGGTCGTCGTGCTTGGCGGCATTGGCCTGTCGGGCGGCCGCGGCGGCGTGGCCAACGTGGTGATCGGCACCTTGCTGATCGGCACGCTCCTCAATGGCATGACGATTCTCGACGTCTCGTATTCGGCGCAGAACCTGATCAGGGGCGTCGTGCTGCTGGCGGCGATCCTGATCGACTCGTTCGTCAACCCGCGCAACGAGGAGACGGCCCAGCAAGGTGACATCTGACGCCGCGGCGGCCAAGTTGCCTGGCCGTCGCGCGAACCATCCATTCAAGGCAACCAAGAGGAGAAACGGCATGACATCCAAACACGACATCCGCCGCGCCATCGGCACGGTGGCGCTCACCGGCGCTGCGCTGGCCGCCGGTCTTGGGGCCAGCCTGAGCGCCTTCGCGCAAGGCAAGGGCATCGACGAACCGTTCCGCGAAGGCTACCACAAAGCCTTGGCCGGCAAGACCGTGGCCTACGTGCCGGTGGCGCTCGGCTTCGACCTCGCGCAGGGCTGGCTCGAGGGCTTGAAGAAGGAGCTCGAGCCCGTCGGCGTGAAGATCGTCGTGCGCGACCCGAACTGGAACACCAACGCCGGCGCGCAGGCGGTGACCACGTTGATCAGCGAGAAGCCCGACGTGATGGTGCTGCACAACCCCGACGTGCAGACCTACGCCAAGCTGATCCAGAAGGCTGAAGCTGAAGGCATCGACGTGGTGCAGATCAATATGCGCTCGGCCTATCCATCGGTGGTATACGTGGGCGCCGATTGGATCGAGATCGGCGAGAAGGCCACTACCGCGGTGGCCGAAGCGTGCAAAGGCAAGTCCAACAAGATCGCGATCGTGCAGGGTGCGCTGTCGGCCGCGGCCAGCGCCTACACGCTGAAGGGCGTGGAGAACGTGCTCGCCAAGCGTCCTGAGCTGAAGGTGGTGTCGAGCCAGGCGGCCGACTGGGACGCCACCAAGGCCAAGGGCATCACGCAGACCGTGCTGAAGCAGCACCCCGACCTGTGCGGCATCGTCGGTTTCTGGGATGGCATGGACAGCGGCACCGCGGCAGCGATCAAGGAAGCCGGGTTGACCGGCAAGGTGTTCCTCGCCACTTCCGGCGGCGGCGAACAGAAAGGAGCGTGCGACCAGGTCAAGAGCGGCGCGTTCGACCTCGACATCAGCTACGACGTGCCGACGCAGGCCAGCAACATGGCGGCGCAGATCAAGTGGCTGCTGCAGAACAAGGGCAAGCACAAGGACGCGAAGGGCTCGATCTACACCACGCTGATCCCGATCACCAAGGCCAACGCCGGTGTCGAGGGGACTTGCTGGAAGCTCGGCAAGATCTGACGCACGCCGCACGATGGACCAGTCGCTGGGTTCGGCCGCGGCGCCGCCGCTGGCCGACACGCCCTATGCGCCCACGCACACGCTGGGCGACCGCCTAACCGAGTTCCGCTATCGGTGGTGGCCCGACCACCTGCTGGGCGAGATTCTCGCCAAGCGCTGGATGGAAACTGCCATTCCGGTGGTGGTGCTGATTGGCGTCGCGCTGGCGCTGTCGAGCGCGATTCCGAACTTCCTGTCGGCCTCGAGCCTGGCCGACACCGGGAGGCAGGCGGGCGAAATCGGCTTCATCGTGCTCGGCATGGCGCTGGTGATGATCGTCGGCGGCATCGACCTGTCCGTCGGCTCGACGTTCGCGCTGACGAACTTCTGCGCCCTGTACTTCATGCACGTGCTGAAGTGGCCGGTGCTCGGCGCAGTGGTGGCCACGCTGCTGTTCGGCGCGTTGCTGGGCGCAGTGAACGGCGTGCTGATCGGCTACTTCCGGCTGCGCGCCTTTCTCACCACCTTAATTACGCTGATCATCTACCGCGCGCTGTATGACCTGCTGACCGCCGACTACTCGACCTTGATCGCCGCCGGCTTTCCCGATTCGAAGGTGTGGGACTTCATCGGCGCTGGCGGCTGGCTCGGGATACCGACGGTCGTGTTCGCGTACGCGCTGGTGGCGATCTTCGGCCACATCTTCCTCACCCGGCTGCGCCCGGGCTGGCATGTCATCGCCATCGGCGGTTCGCGGCGCTCGGCCTATAACACCGGCATTCCGGTGCGGCGTACGGTGGCGCTGTGCTACGTGGCCGGCGGCGTGCTCACGTCGGTGGGCGGTATCTTCTTCGCGTCGCGGCTGGCCACCGCCGGCGGCGACATCGGCGGCGGGCTCGAGGTCACCGTGCTGACGGCCTGCGTGCTCGGCGGCATCAGCCTC
>Ga0105237_10004684_pt1 | contig 15746 bp, 11 predicted proteins | sample KBSC24metaG_FD_81520 | JGI IMG/M metagenome (GOLD analysis project Ga0105237, IMG submission 81520) | Corn rhizosphere microbial communities from Kellogg Biological Station, Michigan, USA - KBS C2-4 metaG | ecosystem: Host-associated > Plants > Roots > Rhizosphere > Soil | place: Michigan, USA... | reverse complement strand
GGTTTCTTACTGGCCTTAACGTCGATGGAAAAGGTGGCCTGGCTTCCGATATTGGCTATCGCAGTGATTTGTGTGGACCTCTACCTGAACCCCGTCAGCTATTCATCCGTCCGGACCCCTTACTATCCCACCTATTATTACGGCAGGAACAGGATCATTGACTCGCTGGAAAAGACTTATGGGAAGTATCGGGTGGACTTCGTCATGCGAGATTATTCCCTGGTGCGACGGAATCTGGGAAATATGTACGCCATCCAAACCAAATTTGGGTATAGTGCTACCGTTAACAAGTCCTATTTGGATTTTATCAGTACGGACTGGTCTGTAAACTCGGAAGTCAACGACCTGTTGAACGTGAAATATCTTATCAGCGACGGATCGCTCGATTCTTCATTTATTTTTAAAGATTCTACCCAGGGCTGGTATCTCTACGAGCGGAAGAATTGTTACCCTCGGATATATTGGAAGCGGCAATTGGGACTACGGGGTGAGGAAATAGAAAAAGAGAATTTTGGAAAGATCCAAACATTGGCGTACTCTGATCTTTATCAAAAAATAGAGGTTGATTGTGTTACTCCGGATACGCTGATCTTTTCGGAGAATTATTATCCCGGGTGGGAGTGTACGGATAATCAGAAAAAGATAGCTATTTACTCAGCGAAGATCAAGGCTTATCCGCCGGTGTTCCGGTCTATTGTGCTGGAAAAAGGGCATCATGTGGTGGAGTTTAGGTATAACAAGGTTTTTTATTGGTTCTGATTTACCGTAAGCTATTCTTTATTCAACTTTCGGAACTTCTGATTTGTCAAGATGTTGATAAATAAATTCCAGTAGTAACAAGGAAAAGGCAAATCCAACAACCATGATGAACACCAAGTACCTGAATACGACGGCGGCGGCAATTACATTAAAGCACAGGTTGCCCAACCATAAGGTGCAAATCAATATCATGGAATACAAGATGGGCCTGCTCACTTTTCTCCATCCTTTGAGCAAAAGAAACCCTATTCCGCCGAGAATAAAAGCAAGCAGGATGAGCAGGTTAATTATAGGGTAATAGGAAAAAATATACGTTCTCAGGTTAATATAAAACGGCTGCGGGGTCAAGGTTCTTAACCCAAACCAATCTCTGGCCGGAATCCCCAGATCGTCGTCACGCAGATAAAAAGGCGATAAGGCCTGAAAAATTTCCAGGGTTGGAATGACATAGCGAATGGTGTTAGGCCATAGAAAATATCGGGCATAGGCAGTAGGGTATTTCCTAATAAGCCAGGATCCGTAAGCTGCATATAAGGGCGCCATGGCAGCCCACCTTTTTGAGTTTATAAAGCCATTATCTGTGCTATCCTGTCTGAGCATATATTGCACCAAAGGAGACATATTATCAAACATATAATAGCTGCCCCAAAATTGATCGCGCCTCATCAGGTCGCCATTGTCATGGGTATAGGCAAAGTATCTTTGCACCAGATGATCCAGGGATCGAAATTTTTCAGGAGGGAGATCACCTTTCTCCGGCTGAATATGAGCATACATGAAAAGGGCATCATTGGCGACCTTCCAGCCGCCAAAAGGGGAGAATTGCCTTTCCCCCGTGAGGTCGGCCACCCTGTTGCTGGTATACAAAATGAACCCACCCAAGAGAATAAATTGTACAGCTATCCCTGCCAATTTCAGCCATATCTGCTGTCGACACAGGATAAAGGCCAGGGCCGCTACCAAAGGGTAATAGAGGGCATTATATCGCACTGAAAACGTAATTAATAACAGAAGCGCATGGGTCAATACCATATATGAACGTGGCCGGAAGATTATCCATAGCAACTGGGTGATCCATAATATGCTCAGACCAGTAAAGAGTGCATCCGCCATGATCAGATTGCTGAGGTACAGGAAAAGGGGGTTAAGGAATAGAAAACAAAACAGGATGTTGGTTATGACTGTCCCCGGCCGGTAAAAGTACAACAGGGTGAAGAAGAATAGCCCGTTGCAGAACTGCAGGAATAAATATTGGAAGATTACCAGCCATAGGGGTGAATGGGAAAACCAGCCGAATATCCATAAGAATTTGGAATAGCCGATGGGCCACGCATTTACATTCGCATTCTGTGCCGCGGCTTTTATATAATAATAGGAGTCAAATACCAGATTAGGGTAAGGGTAGAAAAATTTAAATATAGCTACCAGCAGGAGGCTTATGATAATGCCTGACCTCAAATATAGACGGGCCCTCCGTTGCCCCCTTATGAAGTTTACAAATGAGGGTGCTGAACCTTCCTCAATTGTCGATAAATCACTTATTGTTATCACTGCGATAAATTTTTTGACAAAAAACGGCACACCTGTTCAAAAGTAACCCTTCAGCAGGCTACATGCCTTCACTGCTTCCTGAACAGCTCAAGGAGTACAATGGGCAGTAGTGCTATACCGATAAAAACGAATACCATAGGTTTGATCAATAACCGCAAAACGATAAAACAGCAACAACAGAGCAAAAAGCTTATGACGCAAACACTTTCAAAGAAGTAAGATAATAAGCTATTCGATATGTCAGTCCTTCGAATCATAATAATGTTATTGCTGCTGTTGCAACCTCTTTCTGTACTGTAGCGGCGACTCCTTAAAGAACATTTTAAATGCCTTTGAAAAGCTTTGGACTCCTGTGTATCCTATTCTATCTGCAATTTCCGAGATGCTCAATTCTGTTTCAGTAAGCGAGCGTTGCGCTAATTCCATCCTGGTTTGTAGTATCAGACCGTAAGGGGAAAGGTTAAATAGTTTTTTAAACCCAACATATAGTTTATTTTCATTCAGCCCTGTTCTTCGTGCAAGCGAACATAAGGATATGGGCTGTTTGATGTTCTCGAGCCAAATTCTCTTGGCCTCGCAAAGTTGGTTTATCTCTGCCTCTTGACTGTCAAACCCGGCATTGGATTCAATTTCATTGTTCGGGTCGAGACAGGTTAGGAGTAACTCATTGATCTTTATTTCCAAAAAAAGATGCTGCATGGGACCTTTTAGCTGGCTAATTAATATTACCTGGATGATTTGCTCTATAAGCGTGTTGATCGGCTGATTCTTTGGGTATAGCATGCATGCCTGCCCTGTGGATACTTTCTGAAGAAACGCATGTAATAATTTATTGTATTTTCTTAAAGGCGCAAGATCTTCCTGTGTTAGATAGATATTGAGCGATCTGTACAATTTGCCGGGCCTTAGTGTAACCCTGGCTTCCAAGGATGGAGTATATAATAAATTATACGTTCCCTGTCCTAAATTCCACTGTCCGATGCCTTCCATATCCAGATCAACATGATTACTCAGCTCAAACTGCAGGCACAAATGAGGTTCTTCACTACAGAAGCGAAAGGTTTGCTCCTGTTCCAAGGAATACTGATTATAATATATAAAAGGGAAATCGTCTCTGATCTTAAATTGCTGAAACATAAGATGTCCAAACTGCCCAGATATGAAAACCTGGTTTGTTCCCTTTACTATATATTTGGTAAGGTCAGCTGGTATGGCATTCGAAATGGATAATTCAGCATTTGTCTCAATGGACATATTTAATGAATGTATGTATTCGACTTGCAGATTATTATTCCTCGGCAAAATGGGGAAAAGAAAATTCTCTTTTAAAATCCTTTTTGTTGCTAACATGAGTTGTTTTTATTTAATGTCATAGGATCCAATAGATAAAAGGTCAGGGGGTATATATTCCAGTTTGTAATATATCGATGTGCCATTTTAATTGGTAAAATAATGACACGACTTAACGGTTTTAGTAAGTTGACAAAAATTACATCTCTCTTACTGGTTGTCACATCCGTCTGTTGTAATATTGGCGGCAATACCAATATCAGCAGGTTCATGTTTTTTCTGCCTGGTAAATGACTTGGAGAAAAGTGTGTATTTGATTAGGCACCACACACTTCTTATTGCATCCTTGAAACGAATTTTTTTTCCCTCCGTGAAGGTTCTGCCATAGTATGAAATACCGACCTCGTACAGGCGGATTTGAGGAATCTGCGAAATCTTTACATTCAGCTCTGCATCAAAGGCAAAACGTTTCTCATGTAGAGGTATTTCGCGTAATATAGAAGCTCTAATTAATTTATAGCAGGTATGAGCATCTGTCAGGTTCATGTTGGTAAAGAGATTGCTAACAAATGTCAATAATTTATTCCCCAGCGTATGCCAAAAGAAAAGGATCCGATGGGGGTGGCCGCCCATGAACCTGGATCCATATACGATGTCCGCGTGGCCGGTCAGGATAGGTTCTAATAATAGATTATATTCTTTTGGGTCATATTCCAGATCGGCGTCCTGTATTAAGATATAGTCTCCCGTCGCGTAATTGATGGCGGTGTGAATGGCAGCACCTTTTCCTTTATTGTATTCATGGGCAATATATTTAATGGGCGCCGATGGGTTATCGGCAATGTACTCCAGTATCATTAACTCGGTGTCATCTTTGGAGAAATCATTGACAACAATCATCTCTTTTTCTATGCCGTTGAGCAATTCTACATCCCAGATCTTATCTAACAAAACTGAAATAGTCGACGCTTCATTGTATGTCGGGATAAGTATTGATAGTTTCTGAATCGTGCAACTGATCGGAGGGCGTTTGGTATGTTTTGGTGTCCTTCGGACAGGTACATCCAATCCAGGTGGTTGAAGAATCTCATACATAAAAAATAAATTTAGCGAAGCTCTTAATAAGTGAAATTGTCTAATAGTCATTTTGCTAACGAAAAGCCATAACCTGTGATAAAAACGTATAGGAATTTACGTTGACTGAAATAAAATGGAATTATTAAATCGGGAGTATTACTACATTCCGACGGTAATGATCTGCTGTTTTTGTGTGTTAGAAAATTTTATCAATAATTCTATCGAAATTATAGAAAAGAAAACATTCAGAATAAGCTGAAAGACCTGGTATCGGAGCTCAATAGACGATGCTAACGTACTAAAGAGGAAATTGAGCAACCAGAAACATGTTATCACTATGGCCGTATGGTTAAAAGCTCTCGGTAGTTTTTTAAATTCATTGAAGAGCACAAATAAAAGAATGCATAATAAGAAGCAAAAATTGAAAATTGCCATGAAAAAGGGGTAGGGGCGGATCACACTTAATTCGGAATTTTCGGGAACATGGGTCATTGTCATAGTTTTATAATCAAACCATTTTGCTATAATATAATCTATACTGTTAGTGCCCTGGTTATAGTAGCCAAGATCTGCAATGGTTGGCTGAAAAAAATTACTCATATTAGGTGATACAAAGTGTCCTAAATAAGCTGCCGGGTGTTCCTGGATCAAATACTTTCCATAATCTGAATATAGTGGCCCCATAGATGCCCATTTTGTAAACATATCAGTCATAGTGTCGCCTTCCCATTTGTATTTCAGGTATTGCATGAGTGGAGAATTGCCATCCCAGATATAATAGTCCTTTATGTATGGGTTGAGTATCATCCCTTTTTTTCGAGCTGATATGAATGATTGCCTGATGACACTATCGAGCTCCTGGAATTGGGTTGGTACCTCGGCAGAAGGTTTCAGCTCGACATTGGTATACATATACAAGGCATTATTAGCCAATTGCCAGCCGCCAAATGGAGAAAACTGTCTAACTCCATTTAATGCGTAGAATTTATTTTCCGTATAACCGATGAAAAGACCAATTAAAACGATACTCAACAAAATTCCTGCTATTTTTACCGAGCGTCGTAGAGATGAGAGGACAAATGCAAGCGAAGACACCAGTGGATAGAATAAGGCATTATAGCGAACCGTGAATAAGCATAATAGTATCAATGCGTGTGGAATAATTTGCAAGGGTGACGGTCGATATAGGATCCAGAGCAATTGGGTAATCCATAAAAGACTTAAGGAAATAAAAAGACCATCACTCATAATATAATTACCCAAATGCAGGAAAAGGGGGTTAAAAACAATAAAAGCGAACACGATATTGAAAACGACCTTGCCGAATTGAATGAAATATTTCAAGGAAAAAAGAAATAATAAGGCACTTAACTCAAGCAATAGGTATTGAAAGCTCACTAGAATCGTATCTGAATGAGAAAAATAATGGATCAGGCTCAAAAATTTCGAATAACCTACCGGCCATTCCGCCGCGTCAGCGTGCATAAATGCTGCTGCTATATAGGAGACGGAATCTCCTCTAAAGTTCGGATAAGGATACTGCATCTTGAAGATGAGGAATTCTAGTGGAACAACAATCAATAGTATCCACAAATACGGCATTCTAAGACTCCATATAAATTTGCCAAAATTTACCTTTTCATTCATATTCCAATCAAATACATTTTGATGTCTAAACGTGAAGTGATGAATATCTATTGATAAGCAGTTTTCTTGCTGACCTGTTACCCTATCCGATGAGCGACGGAGATGGTTTTGAATTCCTGACGGTGTAGCCTGAATGAAACGCTCATGTGAACTCCATACGGCAAATGCGGCAGGTTATGTAGTATTGATGGCCCGTTAACTAGATTTTTGCAGCATTTGTCCCATCCAGGCTACTTAACCAGTCAGGTGTATATATGGGATTGCTATAACCTAAGCCCTTTCCAGAACCTTATTTGTAAGAATTTATCTGAGTAGAGAGTATTAAATAGAATCTGCTTGTGTAGACAAATATACTTTTCAGAAAAGGGCAAGAGCTTATGAAAAAGGGATTAAAAAAACAATAAATGATAAAATGAAAAGGCTGGCGCGGTGAAAAACGGATTATATTTTTCAAAAGCCGTTTTTCAGACATGCACGTTGTACGAACGCGGGAGTATATCCAAAATATTTCTTAAAAGCCAGCGCAAAAGCATGAGGATGTGAGTAACCGCAAGATTTCCCAATGACACTAATGGTCATATCTGTTTCAGAAAGAGCCTGATGCGCCTTTTTCATCCTGGCCTCGTGCAGGAACTCTGCCGCGCCTATGCCATAAATGGCTTTAAAACCATGATTCAATTTATAAATGCTAAGCGCTGTTTCTTCAGCCAGCGAAGATAATGAGAGGTGATGGCCCATATCCTGCAGGAGCAACTCTTTGGCTCTATAGATATGATATGCGTCCTCCTCGCTGATGGCTCCCGCGGCGGGCATGTCGTGGGATAGACGTATAAGGGAAAGCACGAGCAATTCTATGCATAAATGATATATATACAGCTCACGCACATGGCCGCTATAGGTGCATCCCAGGATATTATCGACCACGGAGAGAATGGCGGCATCGGCTATGGTATAGGACCCTCCGAATATAGCGGGCTGATCAATGGAGACCTTCGCCAGGAAAGGGGTTAATGTTGGAATGCTGCTTTGTAAAGAGAGCAGGTGCTGTTTTTGATAATAAACGGATAGATGGCTATACGTCTCGCCAGGCCGTAGTTTTAGTGATGAATTAATAAATGGTACGTAGTTGAAACTGATACCCCTCTCGTGCAGGGCGCCTCTACCCAAGTGCATAGAATCATAATGATAGCTGTTGCGCAGGATGATCTGCAGACGTAGGGCAGGCTCTTCGCTCCTGTATGTTATCTGATCACCCTGGACAAAATGCAGAGAGTGAAAGATGGCAGTAATACCTTCTCCTTCCATCTGCTGCACGAGCACATGGCCAAAGGGACCCGCGGCGCCATATCCAATGCTATCCGGGATCTGAAGCGGTTGTAATGAAGAAGGCAGGACGGGAGACAATTCTATCTCTCCCGCCTGCGCTGCCTCGATCCGGATATTCATGATCTCACATTTCCGTTGGCTGTAAGGTATTGCTTACGGAATTGGTTGGGGGCTAATCCAAAATAATGTTTGAATGCTCGTATAAAATTAGGCGGGTCGTCATAACCGGCGAGCAATGAAATATCGGCTATGCTCTTGTCTGTGCCGAGCAGGTAGTTCCTTGCTTCCTCCATTCTCACTTTATTGAAGTCGCCAAAAATGGTAGTGCCAAAGACCTGCTTGTATCCTTTTTTGAGCTTGAACTCATTCATCCCTATCTTATGCGCCAGCTGTTTTAGCGTGGGAGGGTTCTCGATGTTGTGCAGCAGGAATTCCCGGGCCTCGTATAGCTTCTCGAGGTCATACTTTCTCAGCGGAATGGTTGTGCTCTCGCGTGCAGGCCGGCAAATAAGCTGTTCCAGCGCCAACAGCAAAAGTACGGCCGCCTTGGCCTGTAGATAGGTCCTCCGCAGCTCGCCGGTATAAGGGCAATCTATCATGGCATGCAGCATGCGTAGCATGATAGGCGTTACAGAGGCCGGTGTGGGGCTCAACGTAGACGGGCATTCCTTTTTAGCCACCCAGCGGATCAGTTCCGGAAAATCGTCACCCACCTGTTTGAGATAAGCAGGAGAGAAATGAATATCCAGCGTATCCACATGACTGTTGGCAGGATCAAACCAATTGATCTTGCTAATGGAGGGGGCGGCGATAAAATTAAACTGCCCTTCGGACATGCATCTACGTTCCTGGTCATCCAGCTTGAAATAAAGACTGTCATGCAGCACGAACTGCAGGACAAGGAGACGATCGCCACTACTTTTTTCAAACCATCCCGCATCGGCGCCTAAAAAGTAATTGCTTAGCCGGATGCAGAAATCAGGGCATTGATCATCATAAAATAACAGGCTGCTGAAACAACCAGAGGATTGGAGCTCCCGGACATCAGGGAAGGCCGTTGTACCGGATGGCTCTGGCAAGAGGGGACGCAGAAATGTCCCCCTCGGTGTGGGTGTTGTGCTGTGTATAGGCATAAGGTTCAATTGTTTCCTTTAATAGTAAATTTGGAAACTAATCAGTTGGTGCGATAACCATAGGGCTACTAATCCGGAGCGGTGTTTGGGATGGGTCAGTAATTAAAGCGACAAAGTTCAGGAAAAAGGTCTGGGGTAATAAATATAAAGAGGATTTTTAATTTAATCGTTAAACAATTCACATATCCATGAGGGATAAAAGTTAACCTATATGGAGCGATAAGGGAGGGGGATTATGACCTTAAAAGATCATTTTTTGAGAAAGAACAATCCAAAAAGAATTTTTTTGCGTATATGCCTGTGAATGAGAAGAATAATTTGGCTTAGGAATTTGATTAGTGATCCCTGCCCTCACGGCGGGGATTTTTGTTTTGGGCCTTCGAGTCAAATGACCCTTCGGCCCCGGCCATCACAAGCCAGTTTGTTACAACACCCTAAAAACCATCGCGGCCAGCAACGCTCCCAGCACGGGCCCGAGAATGGGTACCCACGCGTAGCCCCAGTCGCTGTCCCTCTTGCCGGCAATGGGCAATAACGTATGCATGATCCGTGGTCCGAGGTCGCGGGCGGGGTTGATGGCATAGCCGGTGGGCCCTCCCAGTGAAAGGCCGATACCCAATACGAGCAATGCTACGGGCAGCGCATCCAATGCCCCGAGACTGCTGGAGGGACTGGCGATATACAATACTCCAAATATGAGTACGAAGGTGCCGATGATCTCGGTGATGAGATTATCCAATGGCTTGCGGATAGCGGGTCCGGTGCAGAAGGTGGCGAGCTTGGCGTTAGGATCACCGGGCTCGGCATAATGTCCCCGATAGGTGAGCCAGGCGAGCAGGGATCCGGCCATGGCGCCGAGCAGCTGCGCGGCGAGATACTGCGGCACGAGGGACCAGGGGATCTTTCCTAAAAAGGCGAAGGCAAGGGTGACAGCGGGATTCAGATGCGCCTTGCTGGCGGCGGCAGAGCAATATACGCCGACAAATACGCCAATGGCCCAGCCAAAGGCAATGACGATCCACCCACCATTTTGCCCCTTGGACTTTGGAAGAACGACGTTGGCGACTACGCCCTGCCCTAATATAATGATCATACCGGTGCCGATGAATTCGCCGAGAAAAGGTGTCATACGCCAGATATTATGATGAATAAAACTTTTTATGATTGTACAAGGTATCCTTGTGCCAGCTGTTTAAATTCCTCCACCTGCTGCTGCTGCCATGCGGCATCACGTCCCAGCTCACGGGCCAGCAATTCTGCTACCAGCGGGGCACATTCGATGGCGGCGGCTGCATCCAGCAATAACGCCCTGGTACGCCTGCTCATTGCGTCCTCGACTGTCATGCATAACTCTTCCCGCACGGCCCAGACGATCTCAGCCTGTATATAAGGCAGACGGGGATGTAATGGCTGACCGAGCGAGGGCTCCGACGCTGCCATTGCACGAATGGCGGGTATGTCCTTTCCGTAGTAGTACAACGGCGCATGAAAGTCCGTAAGTACGGCAGGATTGTCGGATGCGCCATGGATGGGCAGCCAGGCTGTCTGACAGGGCCGGTCTTCCAGACCGGAACGGTTGATAGCGGTGTTCACGGTGTCTTCGGCCATCCGGCGATAAGTAGTCCATTTTCCGCCAGTGACGGTGATGAGGCCGGAGGCGGAGACGGTGATCAGATGGTCCCTCGACAGCTCGGCGGTCTTTTTGCTACTGCCCTTTACAAGGGGACGCAACCCGGCAAATACACTGCGTATATCCTTTCGCGATGGAGGCTTGGTAAGATAGCGGCTGATCTGCTGCAGGATGAAATCCACCTCCCCGGACATGGCACGCGGCTCGGCTGAGATATCCTGTACGGGTGTATCTGTCGTACCGACGATGATCTTATCATGCCAGGGCACGGCAAACAACACACGCCCGTCGTCGGTGTGAGGGACAAGGATGGCGGCTTCACCGGGTAAAAAATGTTTGTCGAGCACGATATGCACGCCCTGGCTGGGGGCGATGATAGGTTCGCTGCCGGGAGTATCCATCTGCAACACATTGTCGGTGAATACACCGGTGGCATTGATCACGGCCCTGGCCTTTATGGTATGCTGCTGCCCGCTGATCCTGTCTGTCGCCTGAACGCCTGTGACGCGGTCCTTTTCTTTCACCAGCTGTTCCACTTTGCAATAATTCAATAACACCCCTCCCTGTTCCGCAGCGGTGAGGGCAAGGCTGACGGCCAACCTGGCATCGTCGAACTGTCCGTCATGATACAACACGCCGCCCCGCAGCCCTTCTCCATCCAGGGTGGGAGCGAGCTCCAACGTCTCTTCGCGGGATAGTATCCGGGAGGGACCCAGTCCTAGGCGACCGGACATCCAATCATATACTTTCAACCCCAATCCATAATAGGGACCTTCCCACCATTTGTAATTGGGGACAATAAAGGACTGATCCTTTACCAGGTGGGGTGCGTTGCGATGCAATATCCCTCTCTCATGCAGGGCCTCTGTGACGAGCTTGATATTTCCCTGCTGTAAATAACGAACGCCGCCATGGACGAGCTTGGTGGATCGGGAAGAAGTGCCCTTGGCAAAATCGTATTGTTCGAGGAGGATAGTGCTGAATCCGCGGGAGGCGGCGTCTACTGCTACTCCGAGACCGGTGGCTCCGCCGCCAATGATGCAACAGTCCCAGGTCTTGGCGGCACCTGCCTCGAGGGCTTTTAACATTGCTTGTCGATTCATCCTGTCTATAGGTTTTGTATGCTTGACCCAACACTTGGGGACGGCATGGCCGGCCAGGTATGGGTCGCCGGTGTTCTATGGATTATCTGCCCAGGCAATGGCAGCTCTTACGGCACGCTGCCAGCCTTTTAACAGCTGCTGTGCATGCCCGGCGGTCATTGCGGGACTAAAACGTTTGTCTATCTGCCACTGTTGTTGTATGTCCTCTACAGAATGCCAGAACCCTACGGCGAGCCCGGCCAGATAAGCGGCTCCAAGCGCGGTAGTCTCGGTCACGGTGGGTCTGACAACGGGCGCCTGCAGTATATCGGACTGGAATTGCATCAGCAGATCATTGGCCGTAGCACCCCCATCCACCCGCAGCTCACGGATCCGGATACCGCTGTCGGCCTCCATGGCCTTTAGTACGTCATAGGTCTGGTAGGCAATGCTCTCGAGGGCGGCCCTTGCCATATGCGCTTTTGTGGTGCCCCTGGTCAATCCAAAAAAACTCCCTCGCGCATACTGATTCCAGTGAGGCGCGCCCAGCCCGGCAAAGGCGGGTATCATATAGACGCCCTCCGTATCGGGAACTTCTGCAGCCAGCGGGCCGACCTCTGAAGAATTGCGAATAAGATGTAAGCCATCCCGCAGCCATTGGACCACGGCTCCGGCAATAAAGATGCTGCCTTCGAGGGCGTATTCGGTGCGTCCTTTTAGCTGCCAGGCGATGGTGGTAAGTAGATTGTTCTTCGAAAGGACTGCCTGGTCGCCTGTATGCATCAGCATAAAACAGCCGGTGCCATACGTATTTTTTACCATGCCGGGCTGCGTGCATAACTGTCCGAAAAGAGCTGCCTGCTGATCCCCGGCAATACCGGCAATAGGCATACCGAGCGAGCCGGCGATGACCCCACTGTTGGTCGGGCCATACACCTCGCTGGAAGCCCTTACTTCGGGTAATATGGATTCAGGGACATCGAACAGACGCAGCAGATCGGCATCCCAGCGTCCGGTGTGGATGTTCAATAGCAAGGTGCGGGAAGCATTGGTGCTGTCGGTGATATGCAATCGGCCGCCGGTGAGCTTCCAGATCAGCCAGCTGTCCACGGTGCCAAAGGCAAGCTCGCCCTTTTCGGCTTTGGCCCGCGCGCCGGACACATTATCCAGGATCCATTTCAGCTTGGTGGCGGAAAAATAGGCGTCGATGACAAGACCGGTGCGCTGACGTATCAGGTCAGTATGACCTTCCGCCTTGAGCTGGTCACAGTAGCCGGCGGTCCGGCGGTCCTGCCATACGATGGCAGGGTGAATGGGTTTGCCGCTGGACCTGTCCCAGACAATGGTGGTCTCCCGCTGATTGGTTATGCCAATGCCGGCCACTTCTTTGGTAGTGATACCGCTCTTGGCCAGCACTTCGGCCAGCACGCCGTATTGAGAGGACCATATTTCTTCGGCATCATGCTCTACCCATCCGGGCTGGGGATAGTATTGCCGGAATTCTTTCTGGGCCACTTGTATGATGCGGCCGCCCTGATCAAAAAGGATGGCACGCGAGCTGGTGGTACCCTGGTCTAAAGCAAGTATGTAAGGTGAAGGCATGTAATCGTTGTGTTTTTATACAGGATGGTAATGAGTAGGTAATATAATGATAATTAAGGGACTATTAATTTTTTGTTCAGGATGAAAAACTTCTTATATTTACGTAAGCACTTACGTAATTAGTATTATCCGGAGTTCGGATTTTATGCTGGCAATTGTATGGTGAGGGCTCCGGGAAAAAAACATTCGAAAAAATATCTATGGATTTTTATGAAAAAACGGGCAAAATGGCCCTTGGCAGCCGTCTTCGCCGGCTGAGCGAGCGGGTGACGGAAGAGTCGGCGGGTGTCTATAACCTGTATGAAGTGGATCTTCAACCCAAGTGGTTCCCTGTCTTTTATTCTCTGTCGGAAGGGGAGGAAAAGTCGATCACGGACATTGCCCGGGAGATAGGGCATACGCATCCGTCGGTGAGCCAGATCGTGCGGGAAATGGTGCGCAAAGGATATATCGTGGAGAAAAAAGGGGGAACAGGTTTGAACCAGGGGAATGGGGAGAAGACCGCTGAGGGTACAGGGTCGGTGGACAGGAATAAGACCATTGGAAACAAACGCCCCGTGGATGGCCGGAAGAATTTTGTGGTCCTGTCGGAGGCGGGCATAAAGGTGCGTGACAAGATGCAGCATCAGCTGGAGGATGTGACGACGGCCATTGAAAAGGTCATGAAAGAGACGCAATACGATCTGTGGAAAGCCATCGGGGAATGGGAATTCCTGCTGGAGCAGAAAAGCCTGCTGCGAAGGGTACAGGAAGAAAAGAAATTACGCGAAAGCAACGAGGTACAGATCGTGGATTATGAGCCCGCCTATGCAAAGGACTTTCACGATCTGAATGAAGAATGGATCACTACCTGGTTCAAGATGGAGGAAGAGGATCACCATGCGCTGGACCATCCCAAAGAACATATATTGGATGGCGGGGGGCATATCTTTATCGCCCTATACAAGGGGCAGGCGGTAGGGACCTGCGCCATTATCCGGATGAAAGATGGGGGATTCGAGCTGGCGAAGATGGCGGTGTCACCAAAGGCCAAGGGAAAGGGCATCGGCTGGCTGCTGGGACGCGCCTGTATTGAAAAAGCGCGGGAGCTGGGCGGTACGCGTGTCTACCTGGAAAGCAATACCCGTCTGAAGCCTGCCATCAATCTGTACCATAAGCTGGGCTTCCGGAAGATAGCGGGTCCTCCATCGCCCTACGAACGCTGTGATATACAGATGGAGCTGGCGCTGTGAGATACAGATAGAGCCAGGTCTGTGAGCTATCAATGCAGCTGTACCCGCAATACCATATCATCGGCGGTGATATAAAGTATAGACTTCTCCTCATTGAAGGCGCAGTTGGAGGCAGGGCGGCCATATATTTTTATCAGCCCAAGCAGTTTTCCCTCTGGAGAGATGATGTTGACGCCGTCAGGACCGGAGCTGAAGATATTTCCGTGCCTTTCGACCTTGAACCCATCGGCTCCCTGTTTGACGGCCGCCTTTGCCTTTAGTGCGGTACCGTCGAGGAGAACGCCGCCGCTGTTGATGTTCCCGCTGGTGTCGAGATGGTAGGCGAACCACTTTGTATGGGGATCGTCGCTGCTGCCAATGTACAAGATCTTGTCGTCGGGAGAAAGGGCGATTCCATTGGGTCTTGCGATGGAGTCGATGAGCAGGATGGTCTCTCCCTTGGGGGTGATCCTGTATACACCTTCGAATGTCAGCTCACGGGTAGGGTCATTCTCGTGTTTTGGCAGACCATAGATGGGGTCGGTAAAATAAATATTGCCTTTATGGTCGGTGACAAGATCATTGGGGCTGTTAAATTTTTTCCCCTTATAGTTGGCCGATAGTATGGTGAAGGAGGGCCGGGGACTGTCCAGGGGAGCATTCATTCGTACCACCTGTCGATTGCCGGACTGGCAAAGCAGCAACTTCCCATCCTTGTCGAGGGTGAGGCCGTTGGACCCATTCTCACCGTCGCGGTGGGCTGTATCGGTGTAGCCGGAAGGGGTAAGGTATGCGACGGGCGTGTCCTTGCCTTCTTTCCACTGGAAGACGGTGTTCCGTATGACATCTGAAAAGAGCAGCATTTGCCGGGAGGGGACCCATACGGGACCTTCTGACCATTTATAATTTTTCCCAATGACCTCTACTTTGGCATTGCTGTCGATGAGGGTGGCGGCGGAGGGATCATAGAGCTCGACCTTGCCGATGAGGGTGTCGATGGCGGCTGCTGGTTTTTGTTCGGGCGTATTGCAGCCGATGGCGGCAAGCAGGGATGAGCCGGCAATCGTCCATAATAAATTTCTCATATTGTCAAGATACTAAAAAAACAGCGCCTTAATGGCGCTGCTTCACTATTACAATGGTCTTTGTCCAGGCAGCTGTCTGCACTTTGAGATAATAAGCTCCAATGGGCAGGTCTCCGACGGGGAGCGTCTGGATCGTAGCGCCCGGGCTCCTGGTGAATGCATACTGTCTCAACGCCCTGCCTGATCCATCCAGGAGGGTAAGCCACACCTGATCTGTGCCGGCGGTGCTGACCTGCACCTGTACCTGGTCCCTGAATGGGTTGGGGAACACGGTGAGGGCGGCCGTGGAATCCGGGATGGAAAAGAGGGTAGCGGAGGAAGCTATCGTCATGGATGCGTTCGATGAAGAGCCG